>JGI24022J15233_10003059_pt1 | contig 16289 bp, 9 predicted proteins | sample Ectturendosymbi2_FD_15233 | JGI IMG/M metagenome (IMG submission 15233)
TTGTTGTTCATTGTTGTGCAATTAAGAAGAACGTTATTGTTGCATCACAGTTGTACGATGTGGCCGATGCACAGTTCACAGTAGAAAAAGAAAGCCCTTGAACTTTTGCAGTTCATTCAAAAGTATAACCTTGGGAACTCTGTTCCAAATATAATAATGCTGCGGATTTTCGTCACAATCGCCGTTAGTGTTGCTACCTGTGAGAGGAGTTTTTCGAATTGAAAACTTATCAAGAATTACTTGAGATCTAACCTTGCGGTTGAGAAATCTTGGCACACTGTCTATAGAGCAACCATTGACAGACAATATACATTTTGACATTGCCATTGGAGAATTTGACAACAAAAAGGCAGGAAAAGTTACTGTGTAGAAAATTGTAGTTTTCATTTAAAAAACAAAGATGGTTCTAATTTTTTACACATTTTTTACTATTTTTCCCTATATGTCATTTTTGCTTAAATTTATTTTACTGTTAGTTACAATGTTTGAGTTTTTTGGTGTGTATTTAAAACATACCATGTTTGAGAATGTGCAAGTACTGTAATATTATAATGGTGCACAAACTAGTTAATATATATACAAAGCTTTAAGAGGGCGTCACTGTGCAATATGTATTTTTATGGGCTTTGGGGGCGCCAAACTCAAGGGCCGCCCCGGGCAGCGCACACTCTAGCTACGCCACTGTCCACAAACCAAATTTCGCACTGATACCAGGAACGACTCTAAAGTTGTTAGGTCAAAAAAAGTCAAAATTTTCTTGCAGCAGAGTTTTTCTCTTTATCGATATTTTATTAAAGTTACAACACATATTGATGTGCTCTTGTAAGTTCAGTTGCAATTCTTGAATACAGTTATAATGTTTTTTGCGACTTCTGACGCAATAATGCTGTTTTGCCCACTACTGGACGCTTAAATATGCGTTGATAGGTTGGGCGTGGTAAGGCAAGAAACATGGTCTTACAGTATTTGGTTTGGTAAATACTCAATCCATTATGCATATAGAAACTTTGAAGGCAATAATGTGAAGCAGTACTTGATCTTCCCGCGGATGGATTAGACACAATGTACTACAAAGCTTTGATTAGTGCGCTTCAGAATTCGTTCAGTAGTCTGAACGTTATGTTTTTTTAAATGAAAGCAAACTCTCGAGCCCAGAAACCGGCAGAACTATGGCAATGTCGAACTAATATGGGGCGCCTCCCGTAAAAGTTACTACTTCTTCCTAACGCTTATACTGATTCAGACATTTACACTCATCAGAATTACCAATGGCACATTTGCCGAACTTCCTGTACTGTATGTCGAATTGGACATAGGATATCCATACACTTCAAACTGTCAAGGTCTCCTTTCCACCTTGTCTAACTTTGAGCATTTTCCTAACGTCCCAGCTTACGAAAAAACTACAGAAATCTTGAAGCTACAAAAATGTCTTGTTTCTTATGTCGTTGACGCCTGGAGACAGCGATGCCACCAGGGTGAAGGTTAGAATGTGTGCTTACCGATTTACGAGGGACTTCATGGCCACAACTAACCAATTTTTCAATATTCTTTCAACAGCATTTTGAACTTCAACCCATTTCATTGTATAAAATTTTTGCTCAACTGTTGTGAAGATTTTCTTTAAAAATTAATTTTTTTGAGTTACTGTTATCACTATGTCATGGAATCGCACGCGTTCGGTGAATTCTAATGTTCTCCTATTCTCGTTGCCAGCGCCCTGGTGAAAACCTAGTGTTCGTTGCCTGTAACGTCGTTTTTTCAAATGTACAACAGTTGAGCAAAGACTTATTATTGTTATCCTGTTGGCTGGTTCTGCGACATGTCTATTTCGTTGTAAGTTTCCAAATGTTGTTGATCGAGGTCATAGTGCACATCTTTATCTTCATTCAAAGTTTTTACCTACTACTCAACACAATACTATGGGGGAGTAGCGAAACCTTGCTCACGGGACATGCTCTTCCATGCCCAGAAAAACATTAGATTTTTCTGGAACAACCTTTGTACGCATCCTAAGCATCTCCATAATATCCCGGTTTTTCAACGATTTTTGCTTGTCTTTTCGTTCTGAAGGGCATCTGTATGCCCTGACACCTTAGCGTGGTAACCTGCCAAGACAAACTAAACGGAATGTCTCTTCTGCTCAACGGCACGTTTACTATTATGAAGACTACTCGACAAAGAAGAAGAGTATCCCTTTTTCATTGCCTCGCAACAGACAGACAATTAGCTTTGTTTTGCCACGCAGTGCTCTAGGACACGCAATTTTTCTCACTTAGCAACGGAAACTGTTGCGTAGGTCCAGGCAGATCGTGTCTTGTGTCACTCCTAAAAAAATAGGTGTTCAAACAAAATAAAGAAATAAGTTGCGTGTGAGTTCTTCCAAAGATACCAGCACCTTTATCTTGGAAGTGATTATTCTTTTAGTGTGGGCATACATGGCGTGCTCTTGTGAAAAACGAAACGCGTTAGGTCTTTTTATTGTAAGACCGCAAACATGATTGAGCGTGAAACTTGATGCCACGTGTTTAAACGAAGAAGTTTTGAAGCATTGTCACGACGTGCTTACCATCGTTGAGCGGAGCTGTCTTTTGTTCTGTTTGTGAACGCGATTTTAACTGGTATTGTCATTTCATTCCTCGGTTGCGATTTGAGCTTGCTAGGACGCTTGTCTCTCCTGCGTACCACTAGTAGTACTATATAACCAAACGTAATCGAACAGGCAAATAGATAAGCAGTTGCAAACCAGGAGCTGAAACGACAAATTTAGCAGTACTGTATGGGGACAATTTTGTAATGTTCCAACAGAGCAGTGGTCTTCAACCTTTTTGTACAATCGCCCCTCTACAGGAATTTTGCTTGAAAATCACCTCTACATATGATTTTACATTGTCTGAAAATATTTATTTGTTTTGAGAATGACTTGTTGAGTGGTCTGAATACTTTGTTGAGTGGTCCTATTTCCATTGCATCACACCTGTTGCTGCGAATCGAATTTAGTGCTGATGCAATATAAACGGGCAATCTAGTTAGCGCAAAACAAAACAAACGCGTTTTTAGAATACAGTAAATTTTATTCATTTCTAAAAACATAACTGATTCCAACTAATGCAAACCTTGCGACTGATGTTTATCTGCAAGCTTTTTCAAATGAGGTTGCAAGCTGGTCAGTTTAAGTCCTGTGACGTTTCCCCCGTTCTTGTTCATGTCAAGACGATTGCAGGTTTTTTTACGCATGTGCAGTATTTGGCTAAAACCTTGCTCAGCAGCATATGTCGTGGGAAACACCAATAGTACGGTAATAGCTTCACTTTTCCCCAAATTTCTTGAAAACGCTCGTTGCACTTGATCGATAAATCTGTCTATCCGTGTCAATGAAATATAGCACAGGCTTCATGGTCGCTTTGACCGTCGATGAGACGTTCCTGGATAGTGGAATCGCATTCGCTTATGTCAGTTAACTGGCATGAAGGCGTTTCATCCAGTCACGTTCTACCAATCTACGCAATCCAACGTTCAATGTGATTTCCACAACAACATGACTTCTTAGCAAATCTCAAATAACAGGTGGCGAAAAAGATTTTTGAACTCCTTAGTTTAGCCAAGTTGGGGGATCGTTGGACTTACTCGCCGTTCTAAGCTACCCCGTATCTAATTTACTGGTGTGTTATACTCTGTCATAAATCATATGAACACAGTACAGCTATATCGGATATAATATATCCACAAGCATAGCAAAAACACTGGAATTACTGTAAAACAAGATAACCACGTTTTACAACTTACGGCTAGTTGTAACTAATTTTACTAGCCATTAATAAGTGGTCTCGCAGCATTCATATTTCCAGCATTTTTACAATCGAACACACTTAGCTACATTGTTTTACTCAAGTTACGAATCAAAGATTATAAAACAGCATTTCCAACCCGCGGCCCAGTCAAAGTATTTGTGCGAACCAGTTTAGGTTTTCGCTGTAGTAGAAGTACAAACGGACGACCTATCCTTGTTTTTATAATAATCTTAAATTTTACGTGTTTGAGACAATGGTCATCAATCCCACTTTATCACTTTGTACTGCGTACTGGAGATTTCTGCGTTTCCACCTTTGTGCAAAACTTATTTCAAGTTCTCGGATTTCTACCTTTGTTGTTCCATTGGTTTTGGCACTAAACTTGCCAAAAACATCGCACTTATGGAGTGGTTAAAGTGCCAAATAGTTGTTACCATTGCAGGTAGCATTCGAACACTTTCAGCACAGTAGCTTACGTAATTTTTCCATTACTTGATATTTCAAGTTATACGCTTTTAGAAAAGTAAGATTTTAGAAGCCACATCTGTTCCTGCGAACGCAATATTACACATGACAAGCATCATCACACATAAAATAAGCCAGGGCTTCTCAAACCTTTTTGTTCTGCGACCCCATTTTAAAAAAGTTTTTTCTACGTGACCCTTCAAAATGGATAACCTAGAGCCCTACATGTGATACGTGCAAACGTCCCATTACAAAGCTCAAGAAGCGTGTTTTTCTATGGAGAAATCATAAAAATGCACACAATCCACGAAAGTAACTACACAGTAACAAAGCTACCACGTAATGGAAACAGTAAGGCGAAAAAAAATTAACAAAAAAAAACAATTCAGTTAATAGAAATTATCAAGCACAACTAATGGGACTGATGCACATGATGATTTTTACATAGATCATCCATCCGTAGATTGATACAAGACAACGCAGGACAAGGACATTCTCAACATTTTTCAAAAAGGATCGGTTTTTAGATTTAATGATTATTATCGATTTTGAGAATGCCGCTTCACACAAATATGTTGTGCAAAGGACTAAGAGTTGTGAATGGCTAAATCAGAAATGACTGGGCATTCATTTCTTGTTCTTAACCAAAAATGGCAAACTCTGTTTTGAAAAATCTGGTTGCAAACCTTTTTCATTTAATAACTCCGCAAACTCATCCTGGGCATGGCAGGTGTGTGGTCTCCTGGGATATCAATCGTGTATCACAGGCATGGCTAGAGGGGGGCATGGCCCTCCTCGAATTTCGAGCATATCTCATTATCACCACCTTCCACACGGAGCTTAAACTTCAGGTAAAGGTCAGCTATGATATGAATTCTCTAGCATTTACGCTACACACAACGTTTGATTAAACCATGGACATTTGGTAAATCATACTGCTTTGATAAAGTTCCACTTAAAGTTGAAGTAGCATAAGTTCCTTAAACAGTTTCGTTAATTTGCACTGAAGTATTTATTTGGCTTACACCTTACACATGAAAAGCTTGATTAACCTGAAAAATATTGGTTCAACTTTTGGATTGAGGGGGGAAATTTCCCCCATTTCCCCCCCACAACAGGTGCGAATTTTGTCTGAACCACCCATTATGTGATTTAAAAATTGCAATGATTTTTATGGGTTTGAATGTTTAAACTCTAAATGTCGATTTTACTGATTTGCTTGAATTACTTAAGTTACTTGAGTAATCTGTTAGAAATTACTTATTACTTAAACAATAAATTTTTGTTACTTGAACCCAGCCCTATGTGAGAGCATCAGTATTGCCCAACATTTCAATTTGCGCTTCATGGCGCCTTAGGATCATGGGTGTGCGGAACCTTTTTCAAAGTGGGTGGCACAATTGCACGTCAAAAAAATTATCGCAAATTTTTGTGGTTTGAATTGGCAACTGTGACGTCACAAGCAATGAAATATGACGTCATTACCTACACACCATATTAAGGTCTAAATTACACTATTTTAGACAAAATTACACCACTTTGAAAAGGCATCGGTGAACCACCTGAAATTCAAACAGGCTGTTACAGGGGCGACCCAGGACAACAGCCTCACTCGGGCTCATACGATTTATTCTGACTGAATAAAACCGTCCGACGCTTGCGTAACTGAAATTCCCGTTGCTTTCATTCTGGCTGGCACAGGGGCGTAACGAGGTTATGTGGCGTCCTGGGCAAGAAGCAAATTTGGCGCCCGCATATTCGAACCTGAGCTCTTTCGGAAGCAAATTCACTGTATTGAAGAAAGTACTTGTGACATTTTGGGGACTTTTCGGCGCCCTCGCTGTGATTCGGCGCCCCATATTGACTCGGCACCCGGAGAATTGCGCCCCCCTTGCTCCCCTCGCTACACCCCAGGGCTGGCATTATCGTTGCTCTATGACGTTAGTTACGTAACAATAAATGAGAAGTTCTCATGATAATTTCTCCACTGATCAGTAACGTATGTCAAAGAGCAATGATAACGCCAGTAAGTCCTTTGCTTACTAGGCTCATTCACATTAGCCCGAGTTGCTGGACAATTTATCGTTAGTTTGAAATTGTTCCAGAAATGGTAAATGTTCACTGGATTGGACTTCAAATCCAATTTTCTATACAAGTCCATTGCTTCAAAAAAATTCAGTCCGACATGAATTATGTTTTAAAAAATACTTAATATTGCATAGGGCAACTCGGGCTCTAATGAATGAGCCCGAGTAAAGCGCGAGCGAACAAAGTCGAGAGAACGCCTAATACGAACGATATTTTTTATTCAGGTCACCTGCAACATGAACGCGAAAGGTTAGGCATGGAACAAAATATATATGCGCAGTGACAAAGCCCAAAGGAAAGAGCCCGAGTTAACAACTTTTTGAAGTGAGACCGTGGATGGTGTGGCACAAGCATACAAAACAAGCTCGCGTTCTCCAAAACAAATCGTAATCGAAAACTCCGGCTAAACCCGAGGAGCCCGTGTGCAGAGTCACCACTGGGCTGATAAAAACACCAAGAACACAGCTTAAAAAACAAGCAAAAATGACACAACATTGATACCTGTCTTAAACATATTTAAAATCATAACTTTTCCACATGTTGAACACAGACATAATATGACTGCATACCAATTCTGCAACTGCATCAGTTACCAGAATGCAAAGACAAGACAAAGTTATTTAGCAACTTGCAAGTTGTCTGTAAGGACGCCAATAGTGTTGCAAATGCAGAAATAAAATATAGCTAATTAATGCTGCCAATGCAAAAAGAAAACATAATTGAAATTGATCTGTCAAATATTTTATTTTGCGTATAAGATTCAGAAAAAATCAATATTTAGAATGGTGTTAGCGCTTAAACTTACACCAGTTTTTTAATGGTGTGGCACGACTTTTTCTCTTCATGCAAGCATGGGTGCCGGAAGGGGGGCAGCAATTTGGAAATTTCAGCATAAAGGCTGTTTTCTTAGTTTCCAGTGGTAAAAACAAAATTTCACCACTTCTGGTCCTCTTAAAAATCTTATGGAACAATCCGCTAGTGTCGCCCCTGGAAAAACAGGACAAAAATCCTTCCGACGCCCAGAGTCGGATTAAAGTGTATAGGGAGCCCGGGGCAATTTTCACTGGAGGACGTATTTCATGACGTCATCGTTTGTAAAATTTGTTTTCGCTGATTCGCAACGTTCTCGTTTTCTTTTTCCAGTAGTCGATCACGTGCCTGCCGTATTAACTCGATTGTTAGCCGTCTTTGACGGTAAGCCGCACGAAATGGTGTTAAAAATTAATGTAAGCTGCCCTGGATTGTAAACTGCACTTGAACATAGGTTACCCAAGCCTCTGAGATGCATTCTCGACGTTCGCGTACTCGTGCATTTCCCGTAAAAATGATGCTTACACCACTACAACTGCCTTCTGTTTATCATAATACCTCCTGTGATGGATGTGCACGTCATGCTGAACAAAATCGAATGCGAAAGAAGAATTTGGTCGACAAAACGTAGCCAAGGAAAGACTGAGCGTCATATATACCTTTCGATAAAGCACAAAAAATAAAAAATGTAAGCAGCCCTTTATCTTAAGCCGCATGAAATGATGAAAAACTTTATAAGCCGCGGCTTACAATCGAATAAAAGCTTTGCTGGAAAAAAACGTTCCAGTCGCGGCGTTTCAGCTAACACTGCCGGATTTTTGCGCTTTTTCTCCTCAGAAACTTTGCCATTTTTAGCTCCTGATGGCATTACAGAATTCGGCATCGCGCTAGCTCAGGGCTTCTCAAACTATGGGTCGCGACCCCATTTGGGTCGCGAAATGTAATTTTGGGATCGCGAAAAAATTGGCTTGAAAATCAGAAAGCAACCTTTTGGTAGACTTTACAAGAAAATTAAAAGTATGCTTGCAGTTAAATTATTTCTAGTGCATTTTTAGGAGCAACATGCTGTCAGCTGTTTACAGAATGTCTGCCTGAACTATCGAATGATAATAGTCATTAATCAATTCAACGCAACAAGTTATGCGTTGTGACATCATCATTGTTGTAACTCACTGACCAATACTGACCTTGTTGCACTCATTCCGACTTGAGGGCAACTGGAATTTTCAAAACAGAGTTTGTGTAAATTTTAGATAAAAACAAATGAATACACAGCCATTTCTGAACTAGCCTTCATAAATTCTTGCCCTTTTCCACAACATATTTGTGTGAAGCAGCATTCCCAAAATTGACAATTATCAATTTTAAAAAGCGATCCTTTTTGAAAAATGTTAAGAAGGTTCTTCGTCCTGCGTTTTCTATGAATGGATGAACTGTGAAAACATCATCAACTGCATCCATTCCATTGGTTGTGCTTGATAACTTTTATAAACTAAATTAATTTTTGTTAATTTTTTATTCACTTTACTGTTTCCATTGCGTGGTTATTTTATTGCTGTGTATAGTTACTTTCGTTGAGTGTGTGCATTTGTACAATGTGATTTCGCCATAGACAAAAATGCCACTTGAGATTTGTGATGTGATGAAATTACACGTATCATTAACGTCTAGACTCTAGACTCTACGATATCCATCAATGGGGTCGCTTAGAAAATTCTTTTTGAAGTGGGTCGCAGAACAAAAACGTTTGAGAAGCCCTGCGCTAGCTAAACACTGAATCTCGCTTTCTGCTCTTTCGTTCTAGAATCGACTGATCAAAAACCTTTTCTGACGGAACGCGCAATAACATGTGGTGTAAATGGCTTAACTAGCGTCATATTTTTATGATGTAATGTAACGCAAGAATAGTAGCCATCGGAAGAAAAGTGCGTTTCCACCATACGTTATACTTTATGACGAAACAAAGATCGCAGTTCATCTGCAGCTACCTCCTCCAGACGGCACAAGAAGTTACGGAATCATTGATACTAAACAGCAACCACAGCAGAACTAGCTTTGCGGCTTAAGCACCCAAATAGTATCGCTTTCGCGACATTTGAGCAGCAGGCGTGATACAAAATTATAGGCCACACGCAATCTCTGCATGCATGGCTTTCTGAAATTACACCATGATTGTGATTCAGGGTTACCAGATCCACATTTTGCCAAAGGGCCAAATCTAGTTCAGAAAGGAGCCAAAAAAGGACAAAATTCTAAGACAAGGGACCAAATAAAGGGCTAACCATTTTTTCCAAATTTATCAGCAGTTACAAAGTCGTATGAACCCACTTCGCAATTTATTAGGAAATGGCAATGTTACTCAATCACAATTGTAGCTCAACAGCAAAACAAGTACATGATGAAAGTTTGTAACAGAACAACTTATTTTCGATGTGTGGCCATAAATCGAGATCAATTTACCAACCTCGATAAGTGCTAACGCGATCAACAACAATCTGAACAAAACCAACAAACACGTGCACCACCAAAACAACTGTAATTTAGGTAACGTAACAGTTCTCACTGCTACCTCTGCAGTTGCAGCAAGTAACACTCAGCCTAGGTGTTCTGATGAACTTACTTTCACATTATCCTAAGAAATTGTTTTTAAGCGAAAACCTTCAAAATTTAGGAACTTGGTGAAAATCTGCGACAAATTAGTCAAAAAAGTGAAAAAATATTGTTTCTCAGACAAGACCCAGGGTGATCAGATGTAATTTTTGCAAGAGGCCAAATTTATCCTGGAAAGGGCCAAAAAACAGACAAAAGGCCAAACAAAAATTTTGGGACCAGCAAGTGTTATTGGGACCAAATTTCTCAAATTTGGCCCCAAAAGGGCCAACCTAGCAACACTGTTATGATGCATACAAAAGGAACGAAAAAGTACATTTTTAACTGCATTTGAACATTGGGAAAAAGAGGCTCGCAGATTGTTTGCTGCACAATATTGATGTCGCAGTTGTCTCTGAATATCTTTGTCATCTGGAAGCTCAGTATCCAGTACAATTCCCAGATACTTGTAGTGGTTAACAGATTTTACATTTTGACCATCCAGTGTCAGTAATGGGATGACTGTGCTTTTTGCACTCTTAGCCTTAAACGTCATACAAACAGTTTTGCTGCATTTGAAAATAATTTCATGTGATTCTGCATAAGCCTGACGCACATCAAGTATACTTTGCAACCCTCGTACAATTGGACAAATCACGCAAATATCGTCAGCAAATATCAAGTGATTTAATAAGACTTCACCAATATAACACCCTGCTCTGATGTTGTTTATTTCAGTGGATAAATCATCTAGAAATACTGCAAACAAGTATATACTCAATACTCTTATTACAGCTTTGAGTCCAAGTTTTTATTACTGTTTTATTACTCTTTTTGAGCCAAAGTATCTTTAAGTATGGACTCAAAACAGTAATAAAATTGGATATTCTTAGTAAGAGACATCCTTGTGTTACACAACGAAGTTAAATTTTCGCAATGTGTAAAAGTTCATGACAAACAAATGCGTTTCTCATACGAAAGACCACATGATACAAGACACATATCGCATAGGGACACAAAAATTGTGCTTTATGATTGGAATTGGAGACCTGAATCGCGTTTCTCGCATATACTGCTGTAAGTCGGAATTTGAAGGTCGCTCGCAAAAGGCCATTCTCCTTTTGCAACAATGGAACTATTCAAACACTGTTACCATAGCAGAGGATGTGAGAAAACAATCAAGCTTTCAACCGTCGGTTACCCTCTTGCGCACAGAATGGGAGTAAGCTCTGGCATGTGAAATGAAAGAAAGTAACGGCTTGGTAACACAATCTGGATGCTTGGGCAAAACTTTCTTAACAATATAGAGCGATGAGGGTTATCCAGAATACAATGCTTCACGTACACAGCATGTATTGGTTGCTCAATAACGTTTTGTTATTAGACCCACTGATAACTTCCGCCTTCAGTCAGGGCCTGATTTAGCTGATGCGAGGCCCCAAGGCTAATCCAGTTGTGAGGCCCCATCTCCCACTGTTACAAGGGAAAAATGGAAAAACTCTAATCCGAAAATGACGATATTGACGCTCCAAAAGTAAGGTCAACAAATTATTTGTAAATCCTTACTAGAATGTCCCACGATCACTGGGCTCGTTGCTAAACTTTCGACGCAAAAGCGTTCAATGATACGGAATTGTGGAAAGCGTGCTTGGCTGGCGGGAACACGATTATTAATTACGACAGGCGAACCAACCAAAAACGTCACGGTTAAATTTTTGACAAAACATCCTAAAAACCAAACACACTACACATATGTGTGGCGGCCGAGAGGACCACGACTGTACAAATCTCGCACGCACGAACAAAACATGTCAAGTAAAACGACCCAAAGGGTTGCAACTGCTATACCAGGGGTTCCCAACCTTTCTCTTACCATGTACCCCTTTAGCATTCCGACAGATGAGAATGCACCCCTTCAGCATTTCGACAGATACACAGGTAACCCTAAGAATTCCTATGACAATACATTTTATCATGATTATTCATAGATATATTTAACAATAAGCATACAATGATTTTTGAAAAGAATATTAACTGGTATTTGTGTAAATATTTGGAAATAAATTATATGCAAATATAATTTGATCTTCTATTAATAACCTTAAATGTACCCCTTCGGATAGGCAAATGTACCCCTGGGGGTACATGTACCCCAGGTTGGGAACCCCTGTGCTATACGATAATGATTCGCGAGTTTGTTACTTCTTCAGACTGCAAAGAATCGAACGCAACGAAACCATCGCGCGAAAAGGTGTTTAAACTTCCCTTACGCTGTTATTTATTGAAATACGTGTTAAGAAAGTTTTGATTTTCTATGGTGTTTTGATGGTGCTTTATAACTACAGTGGTCTTGTAGCGCCACGACTGAGGTTGTACAATGTCTGGTATCATTTGACTCGGTGTTTTATGTGTTCTGATTGTGTTCTCAGCAGCTCTTCTGCACACCGTGCGCCTGGTAAGAAGGTTACAGTGCCAATTTATAAGGTCTTCGTAAGACCCGGCCGAGAGTCGAAATCCAGACTTACCAGCACCAAAGCGGACGCACTTACCACCACCAGGCCACGGGCTGTTCCCTTGTATAAAAAAGAACAGCTACAAATCAGTCGCGTAGCCAGCCCAAACTTTTGGGAGGCCAAAGTGTTTGACTTTAGGCGAGCAACAGTATTTTTGCTTGGGACGCCGCTTCTCAAAGCACAAAATGACCAGATGTGCTAAAAATTTGAGGGAACATGGCCCCCTGGCTACACCCAGGGCTACAATAATCGAATCAAGTAAGGCTGAACAGAATACAGTAAACAATTAAAAAGTTTTTATCCTGGCCTTCTTCATAACAAAATCATCTAGGAATTCATTAAAATTTGTTTGCGTAAGTTTGTCACTTTTAGTGTACGGAATGCTAGTTAGTGTGGACAACCTATCCTGGAACATTGTGACCCTTTAATTCAGTTTTAATTCTTTTGAATCTTGAAACAGACCTTTCTCCTGAGCAGTTGGTGGTCACCAAGCTATGAAATAATAGGTTCCGCGTGGTTGGATAAACCAGAACCACTAATCTAAGGCATCGGACTCAAACGCTATTCTGTCATTTTAGGCGCTAGGCTTAAGCCCACATAGCCTATTGGTAAATCCGGCCCTGATTTCAGTTGAAATGCCAGCCAAGCAAGACACGGTGCAACTGACTGCAGGAGGTGTGAGAACACGAGTGTCGAAACCTAAAATCTCTCTACATGGTACTTGCGCAGCACCAGGCTCTGACATTGGTGAAGTGAAGAGTAATGCATAAATGGAAGAGTTGCTTCGAGTTTAACAAACGTGTCCATGCACAGTTGACACTCACCTGCTGTTGCATTGAAACAAACTAAACGCCAGCTTTCTTTAGGGATCGCCAATGTTTACAATCGAAGTCTAGGAACCAACAATGATTCCAGTGGCGTATCTTGGGTATGGCAGGAATGGCTCGTCCTCGTGCCTGGGCGCCACTTTGAATGGGGGGCAAAAATTGCTTGGAAAAAATCAAAATTTGTGACTTGCAGTTTCTTCAACCTCTATTTGGCGTCCCATGCCACGAGTACAGTATCTGCACAGCTGCATCGATACAGTGCACAGAGCGCTAACTAATGGGTGTGTTGCGACAGCATCAAGCATTGTGACAAAACTGTGTTGTTGTGACACAACAAAACGGTCAGACATTGTGACCGAACAAGAACGCTCGCTTGCAATATTTACAAGCCCTCATCCCCACGCTATAAGAAAGGTTTGGTCAGTCAGTTCCAGTGTTGCCAACTGATGTATATATATATGTATTTTCAAAGTGCTTGGTATATAAATTTTTAGTTTGATACATATGAAAAATTTGGTATATATTTGGTATATTTTTGTCGGAGGGTTTAGTTGAGATTTTAATCCAATTTATTTGGTTTATTACAAAACGGAAACAGAGAAGCCATGTGGTGTTCAAGCTATATAAAAAAGTTCAGTGATTTTGCTTAACATGGGAGTAAGCATGTACTTGGGCTAAGCGGAAAGCGAGGTTGGAAGAGAGGTGAGAAGTTATGAAAATACTGAACTTAGCTCTAGGTATGCGCTTTTCGTCAGCCACTGCATCCAAAGGGGGGAAAGCGGCGCACGAGAGTGGCAGAAGATTTAGCAGAGTGACTGATAGAGTTTGCATGGTTTGCAAAGTAGTATTCTGTTGTGTATCCCTTCTGCTAACTGTGCAAAAAGAAAATTGCCAGCTATTACATAGTATAATAATGTGCTGTACCACAAAAGGAATGAAAATGTAGTTGCAAGTGTGGAAGGTTGGGTTTTGCGGTGGTTAATGAATCTGTCACTGCTGAAGTGAAGAAAGTAGAAATTGAGCTTGTAGCATCTCTGTGAAGGCACTGCTCAACAGCAACTGTTAATCATCTCGTGAAACAATAAAAAGGCATTGAAAATTATCATTAAATTGTTAGTTTTTGTTACAGATGTAAATTTGGTATACGGTATATGTGGTATATTTTTAGACTAGATTTTGTATATTCATTGTAAGAAGAGTTGGCAACACTGGCCAGTTCATGCTGCTGCGTTTCAGGCAAGAGGATGTTTGTCAGAACGTGGTTTAAGTCAGTGGCTGAGAATCTGAATTTGGTGAAAAATTTTGCGACTGTTACGCAAATAACCGCTCTAAGCTCACACAGATTTACAAATTGCTTGAAACTGCTGCGGTCAGAGCCGGATTAAAGGGTAGGGCGGCCCGGGGAAATTTTTACTGGAGGGACCCTATGACGTGATTCATGACGTCATCGCTTGTAAAATTTAAGATTTCGCTGATTCGGAACGTTCTCATTTGCTTTTTCCGGTAGTCGATTATCTGCCTGCCGTATTAACCCGATTGTTAGCCGCCTTTGCTTGCAAGACGCACGAAATGGTGTTAAAATTTAATGTAGGCTGCCATTGATCGTAAACAGCACTTGAACATAGGTTACCTACGGAATGGGATATTTCGGCGATGCCGTTTCGGCGATGGACGTTTCGGCGACGGATGTTTCGGCGATGGACTTTAGATCAACGTTGTTGCTTCCAAATTTTTGAACTTACACACAGTGTCAAGCCTGCTCAGTTGCTCTAGGAAAGTTTCTACTGTTAGTATTCATGGCCAAGGTGGCCACGAATTTTTGCCAGACGTCCATAGAAAAACCTTAGGCCTACTTGGCATTTGATTGTAAGTATGTGAGTTGGAGTTTGCCTTTGAGCAAACTCTGGCATCCCGCTCCGCCAAACGTGTGTTCGCGTTCGCCCAGAGGCACTATCTGGTGCCTTGCTGCTAGAACAGGAGTTCGCACTCCGGGAGGCAACTGTTGGCAAGGGACTGGAAGTACGAATATATCTGTACACCGACAGGCAACCGACCGAAAGAAACAACGAATATGCTCTTAAATTATCTGTGAAATGCAATCAGAATACGCGAAAGCTGAAGCTATAATTGCCGTCCAGGCTTAACTTTTGTGTAAACTCACAGCCGCCTCATGCCAGCAAAAAGAAACGTCACAAGCCATATTTCCTTCCACACACGGTCACGGTCACGCTAAACTCTTCCAAACTACCGGTGAAGAGAAACCACACATGCCCTCAGGATGACAACAAAAATGCTTACCAAGCAAACATCCTTTGTAGTTTAACCATTGAAGTATTTCAAAAACACGCTTTTTTCGTATAAAACATCTGCGACCACCATCGCCAAAACGTCCCGTCGCCGAAACGGCATCGCCGAAACAGGGTCGCCGAATCGGCGTTGTCGAAACTGCCTCCTAGACCCGGTTACCTATGCCTCTGAGATCCATTCTCGACGTTCGCGTACTCTTGCATTTCCCATTTAATTGGCAACCCCAGTATCAATGATGCTTCCACTACTACAACTGCCTTCTGTTTATCATAATTCCTCCTGTGGCAGATATGCACGTGATGCTGAAGCAAAGGGAATGCGATAGAAGAGTTTGGTCGACAAAACGTAGCCAAGGAAAGACTGAGCGTCATCTATACCAGTGCTCTCCAACCTTTTTGTCATCGAGGAACCCCTGATATACTTTCGATTGTCATGGAACCCCATTAACAAAAATTTAAAAGACACGAATTACTTGTAAGAAAATCAAGTATTGCATTATTAGATAATTCAACAAATGAACAGTTATTACAGAACTTAAAAAGCAAGAAATTAATGACTCGCTTGTTCTTGCATTTTTGGAATTTAGCTGCTACATTCAGAATTTGGTCGTCCGGCAAAAAGAACCCGTATCTGAAATATGTGATCTATACCTTCGATAAAGTAAAGATATAAAAAATGTAAACCGCCCTGATTGTAAGCCGCATGAAACGATGAAAAAACTTTATAAGCCGCCGCTTACAATCGAATAAATACGGTTCTCAACTGCACATACAGTTAGCTGCGAGAAAAGAGTTAATGATAAAAACGCTACAGTGTATTCTTACTAAGAAAAAATATTTCCACAGGCTAGAGAGTGACTCGGCAAGAAACAACATTCACCCGAACAGTAAGCAGAAACC
>JGI24022J15233_10003064_pt1 | contig 16284 bp, 17 predicted proteins | sample Ectturendosymbi2_FD_15233 | JGI IMG/M metagenome (IMG submission 15233)
GAGGACAACATGGTCGACGGTTTGTTCTTCTGCGCCCTACTTACAGGCCGCAGAGGAGACCACAAGCAATTTGTACAATTAGGAGCAGAAACGTCCAACACCGGTGCGGAGGCGGTAAGCCGGACCCAGGCTGTTCTTGGCAGGGTCATTCCAGGAGAGTTGGTTGGGGAGGAAAGTACGGAGTCTCGTGGTGCGCTACAACCTTTCCACATTCCACCGCACTTCTGTTATTGTCGTCAGATAAACTGATGAGTTGTTGTACAGCGGGTACAAAACTGGTCTCGATTGGTGATGCCGTGCATTCCCACTCGATGGACAGGTGAGCGCTGAGGGGAACAGATGTTCAGGCTCCATGGCACAGCGTGCTAAAGACAGTTAGACTCCTTTGCGACGAAGCTCAGCAAGAAGGATGTCTGCGAGGATTGGAAGGTTGTCCGTTGGTCTAGGACGCAGGCATCCAGTCTCACTTCGCAAGACCTGGTTGATGGCAGGGTCAATGAGGCAAGTGTGAGCACTGTGGATCCAGAGCACAGTATTCTGCGGTTGAATGTACCAGGACTAGGACTAAGGTGGCTGTTCGCAACGTTGTTGCTCCAGCACATCAGCCAGAGCCAGCAAGCCGCCTCAAGAATTGCAACACGTGATGTCAACTTTTTGCGAAGTAACTCGAGGTGTCGGCGATACGAGAGTCCAAAATTACTCCGGGGTATGTGGGCTCGGAGCAAAAGGGCAGGGTTTCGTTGTTGTGGTTGGCTTTCAGCTTACATTTAGCTTCCTTGTTGTTGAGGTGGATGACTGCCAACTAGTCTGGTAACTTGGTGGGCTTAGCCCCCCAAACAATACTCCAAGCCTCAAATTAAAACAAGAAACACTATAAATCAGTGGAGTTTTTGTCAATTTTAGAATGTCGGTCCCCTTGCACAAACGTGAAGTCCTTATTGAAGGCTTTCTGGTAACGGTTCTGCTGCCAACACTTCTTTTGTAGTACCGAGTTGTAACGTCTTCGTCTGGAGGTATTCACTTACGTTTGTCATGTCTTTGCTGAGAACCTTCCACTGTTTGTCAGTCTCCAACAGCGTACATAATTGCCAATTCGTTGCATATGCATAGTTTCTGGAGACGGTGGTTAGCAGATCAGAGATGTAGATGTTGAAAAGAAGACTGCCAGGACGGATCCCTGTGGGACGCCGTTCTTGATGCGACGTAACCTGCTCCTTTAGTCGTTGCCGGTGGTAAGCGTGAAGCTGCGATTATCAACCAGCCCCATGATCAAGCGGACTGTGTGCCTGTCAGGTAGCAATCGCAGTAACTTGCAGGTGTAAGCTGCTTAACTCTAGTGACTGATGCTTTAAAAGAGTCTGTTTGGTTCATAATCGTCTGTTGTTTATTCACAATAGGTAGTGTGAAATTCTTGCAATCATCATTTGTGACCTTTCTTGGGGAGGAATTGACAAGTTTGGGTTTGCAAGTGAGGAATGTGAAAAAAACTTTGAGAACCACTGGCTTAAAGTGTCTTGTGATTTCTGAGAATGAAATAATGCGTTTTAAAACACGGTAAGCTTATCCGTGAACGCGACATTAATCAATACTCATGGAGATTTGGAAATTTTTCCAAAACTGTAAAATTTTGCCAAAGTTTCCATGTTCGAAAAGTTGTTTTTCACCTCCTTGCACGTCCTCAGCCATTAACAAAAGCGTTGATTCATAGAAAGATTCACTCGGTTAAAGCAAAAATGTACTTTGTTTATGTACTTGCAAATTCACAAGTAACCCAAGGCATAGGTTGTAAAATTTTTATTTGAAAGACTAGTTGAGAAATTAGTTGCATTTTAAGTTCATCGATTAGAAATTTGCAATAAATGTTTCTGAACAGAGTCAAAACCGAACATGGAGAAATCAAGAATCATATAGCAATCAATGAAAGTGATCAACTCCAAACATTAGTTCATAACAGAACATGAGACCAAAGCCCGAATGCCGCACACTAAATCATCTTCGGAGAAGTTTTAACTCAAATTGATTGCAATTTAAGTATCTTTATTCTATAACTTATACTGATATGTTTGACATGTTTTGGATCTTCCTCATGGTTCGTTGAGAAGGACTGAATCACTACACGTTGCAAAAAGCAGCGAGCGCCTTAAGAATAAAGGTTTCGAGTTTTGTATTTTCGTTTGGGTACTTATAAATAAAAGCAGCTGCCACGACTTTCATCGCTATGCTTCGTCTGCTAAGTAGCCGCTGTTGTTTACAAATTTGCTGTTTTATAGATCAAGAATAAATAGATCACCAATTCATTTGCAAAGGGAATCGGTATAATAAGTAAACTCAAGATAACTTTACAATACGCTGTGCTGCTCAATTCTTGAATACAAATATGATTTAAGGAAAAACTCTACGTTTTGAAGGCTACTACAGCATTCAGGAATCAATTCAATCGAAAATTTCCTGACACAGGCAAACAAATTCAGGTTCTGAAGCCGTGTCAAATGTCATACGTTTGCGATGGTAACGACAACTTGCAGGTTTCTTGAAGAGTGTACACAACTGTATACTGCAGTATTATTGCAAGGAATGAAGACTACAACTCATCTCCGGTTTGTGTCACCGTTCGCACAACATTAAATTTTGACGAATAAACGAAAAATTTAAACAGAGAAGATGAAGTATCTCGTTTTGAGCAACGAAGCATTTTATATTTCTGCTTAAGAATGAGCAACGACACAATTTTGAGCTGCACTGCACCATACAAATTGTGTAGAAAAGAAATTTCCATATAGCTTTCAAGCCCAAAAGAAGGGGTGTAAGTTCCATTACACCACATGCTTGAGCATGCTTTATAATGTGAAGCTCGTTTTTGTGATGTTTATCACATATAAAGCATTTCCTATGACGCTAGACTTATTCCTACAAGTTTCTTCCTAGTGTGGCATTTGCAAAAGAGTCACTAAGTGCAAATAACCTACTTTTAGCAATTGACCTTCTCTGAAAGACTAAACATCAGGCACACCTGTAGTACATTTCTGCAACAATTCTGCTGCGACGGTTGTTTCAAATGGTATCTTAAGTTATATTGCCAGAGTCAATTACATAAATTTAAAAATATTTTTTATCAGGCCCACATTTAATGATGTTGCTGTGAACAGTCAGCAAACATGATTTTTTAGGGAAACTACCACGAAACCAATAAAAGACGTACCAGTAGCATCGGCATATCCTTCGATTTACAGCTTACCTTGTACAGCATCCGCACCTGACTGGTTCTAAGCTACATTTACTGAAATTAAAATGCAATTCATTTGTCCAAATCCACTTTCCAACTGGTTTTAAATACCCCAAGTAATGTAAAAGTAAAACAACTGCTAATGGCTATTGTTTTCACTCTCTGTTTTGTGTCAGTGACTTCAATTTAGCTTCGTGATAGGCTTCACAGTCGGGAATCTGAGACCATACTTTGTGCTTATGAATTCCAGCTGGCGGTATCACGGAAAGCATTCAAATTTTTACGTCAAGGTTTTTCAGGTCAGCCTTTTTCTCTTTTGATCTGTTTCGGATCGCTTTTGGAATGGCCGCTTTGACCATCTGCTAATTTTCGTTTTGTTATTCTGTTACCGGCAACTACTTTTATGACGACAACAAAATAAATTATTAAACATACACAAGGGTAAGGAACGTTTGATCAAAAACATTTTAGCAAAACAATAGATTCAAGTTCGTTGTAACGAGAAAAATCTTTAAAACGACAACTTTAGCAGCTAGATTGATTTTTGATCGCTATTTAGCTCAGGAAAAGAAAAGAAACCAAACCTGTTATTGAAAAATGAAACAAAATTACGTATTTTTCATAGCCTCACAAAACGTTTAACATTTAAAGAAATAATAAAACTTTGCTTAAGAAACAATTTAAACATTTTACTGAAGTACTTTAAGCAAGAAAAAAATTACGTCTTTTATTGGTTTCGTGGAAGTTTCCCTAATACATCACATTTGCCGACTGTTCAAAGCAACATCGTAAAATGTGGACGTGAAATAATTTTAAAAAATAAAATGTTTCAAAATTATTGTAATTGACTCTGACAATATAACTTACGATACCATTTGAAACGAAATAAGCAACTGTCGTACCTTTTAAGCTGAATTGTTTCGAAAATATGCTACAGTTACGTCTGATGTTTAGTCTTTCAGGAAAGGCCACTTGCTAAAAATAATCAAATAAAGATATGGTTTTACACAGAACTTTACTGTTACTATTCCAGAAGATTTCTGACGTGAAATAACCAATCAGTTTATTAATCAAAATGTTCGCTTAGAAATTACTAGAAATGATTAAAATCATTAATACACATGAAATGTTTTGGCCGTTTGGATATACACCGTATGCGTGGGAAACATGTTAGCTTCCAAAATTTCTCGGCTTTGTACGCGAACCGTCATACTTTTGCTGCTGCTGCTGCAATCGTTATAATTCCATTTTGCAGATAAATGTGGTAAATCTGCTCTGATATTGTGAGACATTCAAAAGTTAGATTGCCTACTATATAAGAAACAAGGCAAAATGCCCGGCTTGTAGTAACCGTTGTACTTAAACAGAGGTTCAGATTCAATGGCATCAGCAACACATCTTTTTGTGCACACACTTCGCGTTAGCGCTGAAACATCAAAAGTAGTTCTGGCTTCGCCTGCCTTGCAGCGCGACCGCCTTCTTTTTGCTGAGGGGAAGCGCGCATTGGCGAAAAAGTAATTTGACGTAAAATACATTTGGTCTTTAAAAAATGAACCAAGAAAGTCAGAATACAGCCTAGTTTCACATGCTGAGGGTACAAACATTGAGCGGATACTCTCACTTCGTATTGAATTACAACAGTTCTTCCTTGCGGTATTTTTTTCACACCAAGAACCTAATCGAGACGCAATATTTGAACGAATCATTTTTCAAGCAAAAGTCCCACAAATACCATACTGCGGCACTATTTTTTACTTCAGAACGACTAAAGCCATGCGTGGGCTTTCACCAATGTTTTGCATGACCTTGTACACACGGCAGTTCATTCAGTTACAACATCGACACAAGATTACGTAAACGCTGCTCACAAAAGAGACATGTGTCAATACTTCTGTGATCTAAACAGCCGTGATGACCAACACAAAAGATGAAAATGTCACATCGATTAGAGAAACATCGAATGTTTGAAAAGTGGTGTTTGTTTGAGTGAACCCAGCATTTTGTTTATGACGACATCGATTTATCGCTTTTTTAAGCATGTTCAACCAAAGCTGCATTGTTGCCGTCTGCTAGTGAGCGCTTAAGTCATCCAGCCAAAAAATTTTTGTCTACTGAAAAAGCTCCAATGTTTTCGCCAGTTATTTTCCAATGTATGGTGTTCTCTATTTTTCAAACGTTATTATTCAAAAACGCAATAACAAATTTTTGACAAATGTTCTGCTCCATTCAGGTCCTGTACTTGGTTGTTTGTGGCAGACATTAAATTTTTCTAAAATAGAATTTGTGATCTGAAAGCACTCGGTTGCTCACATGCAAAATAATAGCAATCTGTCACATTGTGAAATAAATTTCACAGGAACCTGACAGAAAACCTTAAACCGATAACAAGAGCTGAAAAATTACCCCTGGAGGCTCTGCTAACCACTAAACGTACAACTTCAAGCTTTCACCAGCAGTTGTTTTACCTAAACCTTTGCTCTGAACACTTTCATATAATTCGCATAAAATTTAGCATGCCTAATGCACTGGGCACAAAAATGATACAGCCATTGAAAAATTTTCTGCAAAATCCTGAAATCGACGATTGGGAAACGAGACGCCTAACAAACAAGGTACAGACGTCCTACACGCATGAGTACGTAATTCCTTCACCTGCTTGTCTGGGTGATTTTTGTCAGATAAAACTGGATGTACGCAAGACCACTACAGGCAGTCGTGCATGTTCAAAAATAGAAACCAGACCAATTCAAGTTTTGGCTGTCGCACTAATGGATAGCAATTACTCTTGGCCCCATTTGCAAGCAACAATTACTGACTTAGCGGAATGGATTTCATTGATTTACCTTCCTGGTTTCATTGCATTGGAAAAACCGTGAATCACTGTTCAAAGTTTAATTAACGCGCAGATTTGTTGGGGCATTGTATTCTCTAATCAAATTCGTTTCACGTGCTGCACAATGAATTAGATAAGTTCGGTTTGTCAAGGCTTAAGATTTCCTGCAGATGCAATGACGTCGAAAGCAGTTACCCGCAATTGTACAACAAAGCGAAGTTTCCACAAACTTCCCATCATAAGAATGCCAGAATCGTGAAAAAAACAGGATAAAAAGAGGCAAACAAATACTGCAGTGGCAAAGAATAACCTTGTATGTGTGTAGTGATCTTCAAATTTTGGACATTTTGAAAAGTTAAAGATCTCACATTCTTTATCATGATGCATTCTAAAAATTGCAAAAGCGAAAAAGTTTTTCGATCGAACTTGTTCAAACCCTGCTCAAAGGCTCAAAACTTTTTACATAAATTCTCTTACAAAACGGCTAAGCTTCCACGTTTTGTCAGTGATGACTGCTGCATAGTCAGCTCTTTGCTTGATTCTATGACCTTCGGTATCAGTGACAAGTTCCAAAGTCTGTACGAACAGTTTGTTCTCGATGTTGTCATCGTAAGGACCTCACTGGTCTAGGTTTCACTGCACCAAACTTCCTGAATTATTAAGAACTCAAAAAAAACAGTTTCGAGTCAGGACGGACAATTCTGCCAGTTTAGTCGAAGGCTGATTGATTGATAGCAAATTAAAACTCACAAGGAAAATCGTCAGGACATGAAAAAGATAGTAAAGCTCTGACACAGCTGTAGTGGTCACACAAGTGCCACTACATGGAATTCGGTTAAGTCAGAGGGAACTGCATCAGATGAATGTGCCTGATGTGAAAGCCGAAACTTAAAATGCCTCGATCAGAAATGACGAGACAAGAGTATGTTTGGTCAAATCGGTTATGGCGCAGATAGCGAGCAATTGGCTTTAATCACTTCCTCGGTCGGAAGTTCGAACGGCAAGCGGAGCCAAACCGGGAATGTTCCGCTTCACAGCCCACTGTAATTGCTATAAAGCATGTGATGGTGATCATTACACAATGCATAAACGAAGCACTTCTGTGTGGAATAATGTCTGCTCAGGCACATAAAACGTAGTAGAGGCCAACACATGCCGGAATATTTTTAATTCCAGGCCTTGGTTCATGTCGAAATCACTACGGGCAGGCCGTAAAAACGTTGGCCCACGAATGACTCTAATAGTATATTTGACTCTAATAGTATACCACGAATGACTCTAATAGTATACCACGAATGACTCTAATAGTATATTTGACGTACTCGCAGATGCTTAGTTTTGTTCTTATTTGTACGCCTTAGCATAGAGGTCAAGCTGATGTGCAGCTGCTTGATAGACAAGATTTGTTGTAGACAAGACAAGGTTTGTTGAGTTCCCTGTTAGACAAGGCTTGTACGGGGTGTTCTGGACCGGGCTAGATTTGATTCATTGTGTGTTAGGCTGAGATGTGCTTTGTATGTTGGCCGGTGCGGGCCTCTAAAAAATCAAGAAAAGGTGGTTTAGCCCGGGCAATTCTTCCTTAAAATTTTCACAATTATGCATCTGGTCTGAGCACATCTTTAAATATTTAAACAAAAGAATACTTTTCTCATCCAGTTGGCATTACGTGTAGCATATTTTAGAGGATAGTGGGAAGGCGGACTCTGTGGTGTGTGATGAGAATGGGCACAATATTTTCATATTCATGGTAATCGCCTTTTAGAAAATTTTTCTAGTTTTTTGCAATTAATAGTCTGATGCTTCTTTTAATCGTACTAGCAAATCGCAAGAATAATGCAGTGCTTCAAAGGGCTTGGACTTGTTTACATATTTTGCAAACTTAAATTAACAGAGAAAATTCATGACTTAATGCACCCTTGTCACCAAATAGATTTGTTTACACTGATGTAAAACAGACATGCTGGTGACATACGGAGTAAAATGCTTTTCTGTGGAACACACTTTCCAAGCCTTTCGCAACACCATTTTTCCATCAACTATTATTTGTGTTGGTGAAGACCAACTCTGTGACGTTAAGTTACGCGTTTCAGTCATATTGTGGAAAGCTCCAGTTCTAGCTAAGCCTGTTTCAATTTATAAAATGTGAAGAGCAAGTTGTTTTACGTTGGTGTAACTGAGCTCGTTCGAGGCTATGATGTAAGCAGCTTCGTGATTATCACTAAACCGGTCCATAGTAAGTTTTTCACCTTTTCACAATAGGGCATGACAATATATTTAAGAGAATTGCTGACAAATTTTCCTACGAATTCAAATAAACATGTGAACACTCCACTCCCTCGGAAGGTACATATTTGTAGAGTGAAATCATTAACATCACCGTAGTAAAACCGCAGTAAAAAATAGAGCATTGCTGCAGCATTATCACTGATTTTAAGTCGAGATAAAAAACAAGCTAAATCTAAACCGCCCCACCCCTTTTAACGTGTTACACCAAGCATTCTAAACGTGCTCTGCACTGTGGAGGGTGCTGGCTTCCTTCCATGCAACAAGACTAAATACCAGTTAAATTCTAGCAAAATATATTTTTGAAACTACTGACCAACCAACTGTGACAATGTGTGATAGCTCAGTGGTAGTATCCACTACTCAAATGAGTGATTGGTTGTTCATTCCCCGACCATTGAGTGAATTGCCGTAGCGCTCCTTGAGTAAGAGTGTTAATCTCAACCGCTCCTGCAAGAAGCAACTTTCAAACTCTGGTCTTCCGCCAATTGCCGCCACAAAAAGCATAATAAAAATAAGAACAGCGTTGTGCTAAATGCTTACAGCACATGAGCAAGGTAAACTCATATATTGCCGAATCACATGCAGGAAGTTTTCCTTGATAGTAAACAAATACCGTTGTCGTTTACTAGTGGCAAATTTAGGAGACAAAACGTTTACATGGATGAAGAATCTCAGGTGAAACCAAGTTTGAAGGTCCAAAAATAGTAAAAATAGTGCAAGAAGAAAAAATTATCTACAAACAGTAGTAAACAAATATACATTTGCCTCTTTCATATGAGTTTAGCAACCACTGTTGAGTACCGAAATTGTAATAAATGCGTTTGAACATATGACCAACCATCTGACACGAGTTGTGAACATTGTTGGAGAGTTGGGCAAAGCAACAGTGTTGTATGTGTACATCGGTGCACTTTTGTACGTGTACATTGGTGCAACCGAGATGTATACTTGGTTTAGAAATTGTTGACACGAAATAAGCAACGTTTTCAGTGAAAGCTCAGCTCCGCCTTTTAGCAGTCAACCAAACGGATAAGCAAACAAATGTGGATCAAGCGCAAATTTTAAATTTTGACTGTCGTTTGTTAAAACTGTTGGTGGTACAACGTTTTTGTGTTCCTGAGAAGCTGTTCTACAAAATTGCAACCTTCAATTTTGTGAGGACAACATCAAAACAAAAATTTTTCGAAGTTTGCGTGAATTGCTGAAGCCCTACGGACGCGTGATGAAAAAGACAAGGCAACGTCTTTGTGAAATATGCTGAAAAGATATGACTTGTACAAAGATATTGGACGAATTTCGAAAATTACAGGATTTGGGAATGTTCATGCTTGTTTTTCATCCAGCAGAGGTGGTTGAAAAGTTGGTAATATGCGAGTAATAATTACATAGCCGATGGCAAGCAATACCGTACGAATGCAAATATTGGAAAACTTTCGTCTTTGACAGCAAACATTTAATCAGCCTTCATTATCGCAACCACGTATTTGCTTTACCTATTCAATAACATTCCTGCTCTAAATGAACGAAAAGAAAAAAACATTTGTCGACAAATACGGCGCGTACAATCGCTACAGTGACTCCTGCTGCAGTACCGGCGTTTATGAAATTTTTGTGGCAAAATGAATTGCTATAAAGTTGGAACAGGCTGAAGCATTGGAGACATTTCACGCATGTAAAAATCTGCGGCAGGAATGTGAATATTACGTGCGTACAGGCGCCCTGTGGGTGAACTGTCCAGCAGGCTATTGTTCCCGGATTCGAGAGTTAAAAAGAGCCGGTGGAACTTGAATGTCCGGCTGTTTGTTGTATGTAGAATGCAAAGAGTACTATCGGCTATGAGTTGATTTATGATAAGTTTGTCATCAATGGCTTAATTAGATCAACACACGTCTACTAAATTATTCAGAAGGCTTCCAAACCTTTCCAGTGGTTCAAGGGAACGTAGTATCAAGTTTCCGAAAAAAATCTGTAAGCTACATTTCATTAAAAAATTACAAAACACCGAGCTTGCTGCGTCACAGATGCAACTGATTGCCACTGACTTGTTGCAGTGCAGTATTCGCAGTCGGCCTTCCGCTGCTTGATCTAATTTGAAAGTCGAACGACTGCCATAAGCAAAAAATCGTGGGTGGATGGCAAACCGTTGTTTTGTGCACTTCTGAAAATAAATGAAATCTCAAAATGAATCCAATCAATCTTGTTAGCTTAAATGCTGTGGTTGAATACGTGTGAAACTGTTGGGCACTCTAGCGATGTAAACCCAGCTTGACCAGTTCTTCAACTTCTAATAGCATTTAAGATTCACTCCAAAAGGGTCCCACATCACAAGCATTAGTCCTGCATGAAAGTAGGTAACCCTACATTTCAGGCTATAGAGCAGTGCTTCCCAGCGGTTGTGGCACCGAACAGTCCCAGGTGTGCCGCGAAGTTTTCAAAACTGATAAAGATTTAGTTGAACCTATTGCGTACGATCAGCCCTGCTTCCTTGAAAAATGACTGGCAAGTCTGTGCTTGGTCTACTGATGGAAGGGCGAAGCACGTTTATTTACCCGTCTCTTGTGCAACGGTGCTCTTTAGAATCATCCTGCAAGACTATTGCATAATAACGGACAGTGGACCAACGAATTTCACAGCTTCGACTTTTTAGTTACGGTACGTTCCGTCATAGCTTTGGCGTGCCGCGTGAAGAAAGCTGAGTTGCAAAGTGGGCCGTGGCCAAAAAAGGTTGGAAACCACTGCTTTAAAAGTGCATGTGCTATTGGGCAAGTTGTAAACTTGACTTAAATACTGTCGGCAAGATAAACACGGACCAAAAGTAGACGAGAGATCCTAGCTAGACCAAAGACGACGTACCGTCGTAAAGTCGTTCCATATCTAATAAAACGCCACATTGAAATTCAGGTAAAACTGCGTGATTAAGCTTGGGGGAAGCAACAATTTTTAGGTGATCAAGTTTTGACCGCTTACATTCGCGTTTCAAGAGCCTTATTTCATCATCACCAAACACATCCGCGATAAAACTTGTCAAATCTCGCCACAGCACACCCGTTGCTGCTCCAAACAGAAAAAACTTGGCATGAACGTTGGCTCAAAATAGGTATAGGATACTTGAGACTTCTATATGTTGTGTTTCGATCGTGCGGACGTTTTGTTTTAGATAAAAAGACTTCCATTTTTGAGCCACGGGGTTTATTATGTAGCGCTGTTTAAACAATTGTTTTATGTACTGCAGAGCAATTGCTTGCCATTGTTTTCTTGGATGCGAAAGGGTTGTGGTAACCCGGAGGGAGTTTCATTTTGGCTGGGTGTACACTTTCTCCTTCAAGTTCAGTTTCTCGCGGAACTGGTGCACCCCAATGGGAGAAACCGGTTTCGACCCAGCAGCCCCTATGCAACTGTGTGGATCGTCCCGCAAACACCCTTCTTTGACTGCATCATTTGCTATCCAGTTTTACATTGGCCTTTTCATTCACGTAATGTGTTTTATTGTCAGTATCTCTAGGGATGCCGGACACGAAAATCGTGCTGGTTTTTCAGTGTCCCCGCAAACGCAAACTGTTTATTTTGGAAACGTAGATGTACTATTCCCTTATCGCCAAGAAACTACTACTACTACCGAGTTTTTATGTTTCATCCTTGACAATGCTTAGGTGTGAACGCGTGACTGCAATAACTTCTTTCAAAGCTATTCGTTTCAATGGGTTGCTGTGAACACATGGCTTTCATCACCATATATGCTCACCCAAGAGCTCGCTAGTCACTAACGTTATGAACAGCTCCTTGCCTGTTGAATGTTTGCCCTCACTGAGTTCAATTCATTAGACATGGCTTGGTTGTTCATATGTAAAAAGTGCGTCTTTTGAAGAAACACCTGCTAGAACTTCGGCAATATTTGCCAGTGCATACCTCGCACCATCTTCAACTCGTTCGATAAGATGAAAACTTGCACGGAATTTCTCAGCGTAAATTGCACTCACTGACTTTGTAACCTTTTTTCCCAAAATGTCTGATCCTAATCGCTTTCAGAGTACCCATCATAGAAATGCAGTTCGGCTTCAACACTTTGCTATAACTTTTCATTAGTTAAGCAGTAGAATTTTTGCATCTTGAACCACAAGGATTTTTTTGAAAGAATGTGTTTCAATCGGCAATATTTACATGGAACGCATAGCTTCCGTTAAGATTGCACCATTGATCATCAGTTCATTTACTAAATGTTGTCTTAGATTTCTTCTGTGAGAAAAAAGTGCTATGTCCACACTGTACAACATTTTAAAAACTTTTGATGAACTTTTCAACGCGTTCATATATTGTGGGGTTCGCTCGCCCAAAAATCCACTATGGGGCTTTGCATTGCTCTTCTGTTGTTACTCTCCATGCTGTTTTAACAGGCACTGTATGGAAAGAAACAAAAAGTGCTATTTGCTCCTTTTGCGGTGCTTTTTTATTCCTATCTCACTTTTTACGTTCGTTTTTATCTTTTTCTATTATCTGTTTCCGGAAGCTGAAAGCAGGCATGGACCTGAAATCTTTCAACTGCCGCACGAAAACCGATTTCATTATTATCGAAGATGGATACATAGTATTGAATACGTACAAAGTTATACAACTATGGAACGTGTTGTACACTACAGAAATACCGATCTAAATGAACGCTGTGTTTTATGTTGAAAAAGTTAATCGAACAAGTTTTCATACGGGGGTCAAAGCTTCAGCCAGTTTGTTGTTGGAAAATGTATGTTAGAAAAACTATAGTGCTGAGTTTATTACCTACAGCCCTTCACTATAGGCAAAGAGAATCACAAAATGGGTGGTGACAAAATTTGAGTTAAATGCAGGCCCGTAACCAGCTTGGGACACCACGAGGGGCGAAGAGTTGTCCGATAGGGCCCCAAAATTTTTAACCTATGTCCAATAATTTCAAACTACATCCAACACATTTTTCCAGGGGGAGCGACAATTTTTCTAGTGGGTTTCGCCCCCCTGGTTACGGGCCTGGTTAAATGTGTGGAGAAAGGTCACATTCACGTCTGCAGTGGCGACCAGCTGATTTTTAACAAACTCACCCTACAGGGACCACGTAGAAGGTGCACTTATTCTAAAATTTGAAGTAGTACACAATGATTAAGTGTAGTAAAAAGGTTCGCTCATAACATGGCTAGCTGCAAAACAACGGCATTTGTTAAATAACATCGTAGTTATGTTTGAACAGCGTTGGTGACTATTTTTCCTGCCCGAGTAGCATTCACACTTAATTTCTAAGGGTATTTTCGCAAAATCTGGCAATTTTAACATCTTGAAAAGCTGAAATTTTTCAGTATTTGGTGGTGGCACGTTATATTTTCTAAGTAAGTGGCAATCATTTGTACTGCTTTGTGAGTTTTTTCCAACTGCTCATAAAAAAAACACAGATACCCTCTATTTTTTATACCAGCATTATTTAAATCGTGCTCGGCCAGCTGTGTTTCGCCTCCTAGGCCAAAACCAATTGCTGTTGAAAGTTTCGTGAAAACGGCCCTCGGATGTCGTGGCGAGCCATGAATTGCCTGAAAAATATCCTCTTGTTTCCAATTCATTTCTACGCTGCAGTTTTAACCAAAAGTGCAGTTCGAAAATAGACAGAAAACTTATTTGCAGTGCAAAACACTTTGAAACCTGCATCTTGCCGCACATCGCTGCTGATGCGCCAGTAAAAATTCTGTGAAATATTTCTTTGAGGTGCTTACGCAATTACCGTTCTGTAATAAATAATCATTTACCCACTCTCATTGTTAACTTAGTGCAAAACACATAAGCTGGATGTACTGCGTTTTCTTTCTATGGTGAAAATTTAGAAGTACTTTGGTGGGAACAGCAGTTTAAACTGAAGTGACTATAACCAAAGCGAACACGAAAAAGTGAGTAAATTGGTAGTAGAATAAGTATCTGACTTTGTTCAATAAACAGTCAGAGATACTATAGAGTAGACCCTAGTAAAGAAAAGTTTTGACACAACTTAAGCCTCAAACAAATTGAAGGCAACTCGCTGCGAAAAAGTTGGTTTGCACATTTAGATTTACTGTCTTTTCTTTCACTCAGTGTGTCATCTTTGGCAACTTGTAGCACTTAAGTCTTTCACGATTTTATGTGCAATCTGTGTTTTGGCATAGTTGAAGAAAGAAGTGTTTCCATAATCTTGATAGTTTAAAATAATTCATCGAACGTTGAAATGGATTCAGCTTAAACGCTTGAAAAAAGGTTGTGTACTGAACGAGCTGTAATGTGTACGGTTGGTGGTCGTTGTGGGGGTTTCAGGCACAATTTCGTGTGAACAGATTACTCTGGCCCATAACAAGGTCATTTTGCGGAATAGTGCCCGAACTTCTTGCCACAAAACCGGTGTCCAAAGAAGGAAAAAGTAAAAATGGCCTACAAACATGCTCATACACCTTGAAGAAGCCCGCAAATGCAGTCAGGTTACCCTTCTGCTGCACCCTTCACTATATATGAGCAATTGATTCACAGGGTCTGCCGGACAGTTATTTCAGGCTGCAAGCAATCATTGTGCCTTCGGACGATTTTCACTGTTTATGAATGTAACTGGTTTGCAAATTTTGCTTTCATTCTTTGAAAAAACAAAAAAAACAATACAGCAGAAACAGACGTAATAAACCGTTGATAAGATACCAGCATGCTTTGAAACATTCATGCTTGTTGTGCAATATTAGCACCCTGCAGATTTGTCTCCGAATACTGTATATAACGCAAAACGCTGGAAATTTGGAAACTTTAGTTAAATTTTGGTCATAATTGCAGACACTTGCTTCTTACTTTTTATGACAATGAGCAAGGCAAGTAAATAAAAGTCTGTAAACCTTTTGCACTGTTTATTGGAATGTTGTTTTTTTATACTCCTCATTAAAAGCAAAAAAAATTGATGTGCTATGCCTCACACGAACGCTTAGCCTGTGGTCTCATTCCAACTCTCACAGACTTCAAGATGCCAAACGTTTTTTTGAGGAAAAGCCTCTAACCCATTGTTTCTCAAACGAGTTAAGAAATCCTGCTCTAACCCCTTATTTTGTCATCGTCACAGGCGTACGAGGCGGGGGGGCGGGGGGCGGCCGCCCCACGGGCTTGAAAAATTTCAGGGCAAACTCTGTTTTCAGGACAAGCGCAAGTTGCTGAAAAACCCTAAATGATAAAAAATATTTCAATACAGTGAAAAATACCATGACAACTCTGTTTTTCAGGGCAAGCGAAAGTTGCTCAAAAATGCTGAATGTAAAAAGTGTATTCAATGCAGTGAAAATTTTCAGGGCAACTCTGTTTTTAAGGGCAAGCGCGAGTTGCTGAAAAATCCTGAATAATAAAAAATATATATTCAGTACAGTGAATTCACAGCACCCTCTGTTTTTCAGGGCAAACGCAAAATTGCTCAAAAATTCTAAACGTAAAAAGTACATTCAACACAGTGAAAAATTTCAGGGCAACTCTGTTTTTTCAGGGCAACTCTGTTTTTTCAGGGCAAGCGCAAGTTGCTCAAAAATCGCGAACGGTGAAAAAATTTTCAATACAGTTTATATATTCACTTGGGGGTGATCCGTGTAATTTGGGCTAGTGTATCGTGTAATCTGGACCAAAGTCGTGATTGGTTATAGTGACTTTGATCTGGACCAAGCTCTCGTTTTCTGTAAAAATCGAACAATCGGATGTCGGCAGTTCAACAGCTTGGTGTAAGAATTCAGTAAATCTTTCTTTGCTCGTTTCCGAGTTTGCGCTGGGCGGAGGTGCAGGGCGTTAAGATGATAAAATTTTTTGATTAAGTGGAGTTTTTGAAGCGATCAGCACGGACGTGCATATTGCTTGGTTCCTTTGAGTGCGTGTCTTTAGTGCCTTGCTCAAGCGCACAGCAGCGATGACACAGGCAGGTACAGGGAGTCAGACCGTACGATCCGGAACT
>JGI24022J15233_10003065_pt1 | contig 16284 bp, 12 predicted proteins | sample Ectturendosymbi2_FD_15233 | JGI IMG/M metagenome (IMG submission 15233)
ATTTTTACTAACTTACATCACAACTTTTGAATCCGAAACCCCAGCAGGTCATCCAAAGTATCAAAAGACTCGGATTGTAGCCTAGTTTCCAGTAAAATCTTCAGCGAAATGCTACCACCTAACGGTTGACGCCCAGGGCCAGGCAAAGAGGGCCACGGTGGCCTAAAAGTCCTCCACTTATGACGTCACTCACAAAAAAAATGCATCTCCCAAGCAAAAAAAATTTTTCTAGTGCAGACTAGAAGACTTGCCGCGTCTTTTGAGACTTTTACCGGGTCTGTAGAGCATACTGGACCGGAGAAATTCCCGTGCAAAGCCACATGCGTTTAGGGTTTTTTTTTCCGAAAATTCCCGAAAGCAGTCAGACGCCAAGGAGTTAAGTGAATATTTAACTGTATGCTTTGTGATCATGTTTGATGGGAAAAGTTTTAGAAATACTGAATATTCTGCATTGCAATAAGAACAAGCTATGTACTTGTCATTTCATTAATCATGTGATTAAGCAACTTGCAATGTATTTTTTTAAGGAATCTAAAAAAGCATCTTTGAGCTTCATGTTTAAAAATCTGAAAAACTTGTTCTACAATAGATTTATAATTTTTGATTTTATTTTAATTATACTAGAATGCCAATAACTAACCTGAAAAATGACACCTGATTCAAGGCATGAATACACCTGCTTTCTAAATGTTCAATGTTAAAAACTGAATCACAGCAAGTCAGAGGATAAAGTTTGTGGTCTCTCTCACAAAAACGAGATGATGTTGCAACAGTGCTGTGAAGTGGTCAGGATTGAAGTGCGGTGCAATCACCATGAATTAAGTTCGACATGGTGCAAGGCTTTCAATGGATACCAGTAACTTATGCCAAGCATCTGGAACTGCAGCGTGCATCATTGGTGGTGAATCATTTTCTAAGAATCCAGTATGAAACTGTTGGATTTTAGCCTCAACCCACCAGCAGCTAAGGTGTTAAGAAGCACTGTTTTAGCTGAATAAGGACTGAGGATATGCAATTTTACATGAAATCGATTTCCTATTAACACCTTCTGGTCCAGTAGGCTAAGGCTAAAATCTAGCAGTTTGCATGTTTTGAGGCTAAAATCCAGTAGTTTGCACATGTTTCTGCGCAGAATATCTCCACCGACAATTGTGCTAAAGAGCTGTTCAAACCCTCAAAAGATTGAGCAAGTCTTTGCGTCTGCAAGGAATAAAATGTTTTTCAGTTTTTTTGTGAGAGCCGTCATATGTGGAGTTGTTTTAGGCCTTTTTGGCCCACTTCATCTGGTCCTGGGCTCAAACCACTAGATGGTAGTATTTTGCTCAAGTTTTTATTGGAATCTGGGATAAAATCCAAGTCTTTTAATACTTTGATCAACTTGCTGGGGTCTCTGGTTCAAAAGTTATGATCTATAACAGGGCTACTCAATTATTTCAAGCAAGGGTCCAGTTATAACAAAAAAAAATTCTGGTCACTCCCATGAAATCATACAAATGTTCCATGTCTTCGATTTTTCTAACACAAAAACATGAAATGAGAATAAAATACAGTTAAGCATATACATTGTACAAAATCGAGTAACTGGACATAAGTATAAACAGAAGTTGTAGGCCTTTTTATTTTTATGCTGGTTGGAGAAATAGCATGTTCTACTTCTTGCTAGTTTCTTGAATTTCTGTTCCAAGGTAGTGATAGCCAGGCCTGTAACCAGCTTGGGACACAAGGGGAGAAGACTTTTCTGAGAGGGGCTCAAATTCTTGAACCATGTCCAATAGTTTCAAACTATGTCTAACATATTTTTCAGGGGGGCAGAAAAATTTTGTAGGGGAGCTTCATTCCTTCTTCGCCTCCTGGTTACGGGCCTGGTGATAGCAAGTCAAAGGCAGTGGTTAAGGGTTTCATTTGTCAACAGGCGTGAAGCTTGTTCTTTATGAAGTTTATATTTGAAAACAGATTCACAGTAATAGGTAGTACCAAACATGAGAATTTTCACTGCTGATTTGCGAAGAGTGGGAAAATCCTTGGAGATCAATACCTTTTACCAAAAAGTGAATTCTCATATGTGCAGTCACAAAATATTTTTTTAAAGCTACGGGGCCAGATTTCTTGGGTCGGGCTTGGTTCGGGCCAAAGTTTGTCAAAATGTTTCAGGCGATTTTGGGCCTGCATATAAATTTTTTTCGCAATGACGGACACTTATGTCACCAGTTTAAAGAAATCTGCAATAAAAATGATTAATTGCAAATTATTTAGTGTTTACTTTGCTGTGCCACCAGTATCCCTTAGTTCCGCATATCTCGACTCACTCTTCAATATGGCTTTCAGCGCGCGTAAATCAGGTTTCAAAAATAATTGTCGGGATAAGGCCAGGTTTGGGCTTTTGCTTTTGGGCTAGGTTCAGGTTTCAAAATGAGGGTTACAATTCTGTATTTTCAACTCTGCTGTGTCCACCCAGTTCCATGTGTTATTTTCTTCAGTGGATAATTCGATAATGTCTGTCACAAAAAAAGTTATTCTAAGAAACCACAGGAACTGTTTTCGAAAAGGAATGTCGCTAAATCGTATGTAAAGTTGGTAACCATTTCAAAAAACTGAACATACGTGGCATCTTTTTTTCCTTATTTTGCTTCAAAAGTCTCAGAAAATGATTGAACTCAGTTTGAATGTCATGTTTAAAAATTTCCAACTTTTTTTTAAAAGCACCAATCAAATAAAAAATAATGTTTTACTCCTTGCAGTTTAACATTCAAGTCATTGAGGTGTGACATTACGCCAGACAAAAATCCAACAGTTTCCAGCAACTTTATGAATTGCTAGAGCGCTCTATGTGCGAGTAGTGATGTGCAAACGCTTCACTAAAGCAACAACTTTGAATTTCATTGTTGTTATTAACCTGGATTCATCACCATTTCCTTGCCTTGATTGTACCGGGATAGACATTGTAATGACATGCGATTGTTAAACAATTATGAGGAAACAATTAATTTGAACTAGCTAGAATAACAAGGACAACTCATGTGTGCTCTGCAAGATAGCTAAACAATAGCTTGATGGACAATTATACAGTTAACGACGAGTTAATGGCTCAGAGGCACTGGTAAAAGCGCTAGATTTTGGGATGAACACTTCTGCGTATAGAATACAACTTTGAGAAGCTGACGAGGTCCGGACTTCAACATCCAAAGGTCCGGATTCGGACCGCGGTCCGCCATTTGAGTAGCCCTGCCATACAGTGTTGCAGGCCGTGATGCCACACAGTGTTCCGGCCTTTTCAGCCGAAAAGCTATCCTCGATGTCTGGTGTCAGTAGGGTGGCCTGATCTGCGGTCGACCTCCCATGTCCAATATACTTATAACAGAAACAGACCAATTTTGCATAGCCCAGCGGCAAGTCGAGAATTGTGTTAGCGACAGCGATCGCGTTTGTGATCACCTGATCTGAGTAAGGCTGGGCAATTCTCACGCGTGAAAGAAATAACAGAAGTGCAGTATTACGAAAGAATAGCATTCTTGACACTATTCCATAATAAAGGCTGGGTAAACGTCCGGCACGTAAATCCTGAAGTTCGACGAAGTGTAAACGCTTTTTTAGCTTCGAATATTTTTTATCTCTGTTTCTACTTCGATAGGCACCATAGAGGGGCGCATTTATATGAAGTGGTGCCATTGAACTGAGCGCCACAAACGTTGTGGGGGGCAGTTGCTCCAAACTACCCCTCTTGGATTCGCCACTGTATCTAACATACCAAACCTTGTGTACCAGGCTCAAAGTGGTTGAAAACTATGGCATGGAACATGTTTGCATTTTAATAACCTGCGTTTTATTGTTTCAGGCATCTATTAAGTATTTTCTATTAAACATTTTTTATAAAACGAAATAGTAATTTGGAGACTAACAATTTTTTAAAATTTATATGCTGTAATTCCAGGCTTGATTTCGTGGCAACATTGTATTTTTGCCATTACTCATATGGGTACGTCAAAACCGACAGCATTCGACCTCTTTCGGCTTGCTTGGCACTTTTTGAAGCTATATGTCATATTTTGACAAGCGAGTTAGCACTTTTGTCCCATCTGGACGTAGCAATCCTACTACAAAGTGAACCCAGACAAGCGTTATGTCCATTGTGTTGCCCCGTCGTCATAGACCGTATATTAAAATTGAGGGCCCCAAGGCAAACACTCAGAAATGGGACTCAAAACATCGCAACATTTGTGATATTCCATGTGTAAAATATGTGGTTTTAAAGGGGCCCCTGGCCTCTATATTTGTTCACGTTATATCACAAAAGGGACCCCTATACTTCGCACATGCTATACAGAAACTTTATTCGCTGAAAGCAAGTTCAATGTTTTGTTTTGTCTAGGCATTTGCTTCTGCGTGAAGGTCCATTTCACATTGCAAGATGTTTAAGTCATTTTATATCAAATTTTTCTTTGTCTGCACATTGAAGTTGTTGAGGGGTCCCCTTTGGTACATTTGCACATAATTTTTACTTTGTTTTGAAAAACATATGACTTGCTTCAGAGCTCATTAAATGTGGCTCTAGAGTTGTTCGTAAGCTTTTTAACAAAACAATGCAAAAAATAAGTGTGAAACTCTCAAATGGGGACCCCACGGCATCTCTGAAAAAGAGGGGGTCTGAGGCGATTGCCTCGTCCGCTTTCCTTAATACCAACCCCTGACTGCAGCCTCATCACCAGTTTGCAGTTCAGTGTCATATAGTGTACCAGTCAAATCACATAATTTCACCAGAAGCAAGGCATTTGTCATGGGCTGGGATAGCTGAAGCTATGATCCGAATATGGATGGAAACAAGTAGTAGCGTATGATGCGTGTCATAGAAAACGTATTTATCATAGGCCATTTTACATGGTTACTTGGCTACTGATTTTTAACGTGTTTGTGTACATAAGATCGTACCATGCACTTTTGAAAAATTCCCCCGAATTTCTTGAAAATGCTAAGTCGCCTGTTTTAGAGCGATATTGCCCGTATCAGCAAAGCCTGACAGGAATTTGCTAAATATTTTGGAAAAAAGCCATCGCTTCTTTTCCTGTTACCGATTTGTGTCTCTGAAACTATGCAAACACGCCAGAAGGAAATAAAGCGTTCATTAGCGCTACCGTTGTTGTGCAATGTTTGCTAAATAACAAACACCGTGGAGTTAAACTGATCACATTCAGCGGTCCTTGTGTTTTAATTCTTCGTTCTACTGACCGTTGAACTGTTCACTCTTTTCTCAGATTACGCCGTACCATATCAGATAAACGTTCGATGCACGTATCTGTAACGTAAAGTCTAATTGGTGTGGCTGCGAAAATGGCAAGGTGCATTGCGACTCGCAGAAACTTCCGTATCTTTGCGTTGGCGCTTGCGCTTGCTGATCTGCTTTTGGCACATGCCGTGGTACTGCAAGGCAACAGTAAATCTGGGGATCTCTTTGAGAGATGGAAGAGACAAATTAAAAAAGTGTCCGTTTGTCCAGTGGCCTGTTCGTGCAACGTCCGAAATAATGGTAAGACGTAGAGGCGCGTCTTTAACCTGAAGGATTGGAATAATAATATTTGATTAGTTTTTAACACATGCAGCGGTTAGCCTAAGTCTTTTAATAAACGTTTATTTTGGATAGAAAGTGTGAAACCTATAAACTGCATTTTTACTGAAATTGTTCTATTTTCAGATATGTCGGCATTGTGTAATTTTGTCGATTAATGCACTATGCGGATTGTTGAAGCTTAAATAATCTCATGCGTTTTAGCTGCTAGCAGCTTCACGTCTAAAAGAGAATCACGGGTGCAGTGTTAATGTTCCCTTTGTTTCATCGGACCGCGTCCAACATATTTCACCATTTCACCATAAAAAACTACAAAAGCGTTGCCGATTTGGTAGATTTAGACTCGCAATTAAATAGTTTGGAGCGAATGTGATGCTTAACAACAAACCAGAATCAAGATTTGGTCATAAGCTAGAAAAACTGTACAGCTGAGAGTTAGCTAGTGACGAAGATTGCACCTCGTATCATGGGCGTCGAAAGGATTTTTTCCAGGGGGTGTAAAACCATTTTTCCAGTGGGGTCAGGAGTAGTGAAATTTCATTTTACCAACTCGAAAATAAGCGAAAAACATTTTTCTACTAAACGTTAATAGAAAAATATCAAATTTCAAAATCCAGGGGGTAAGGCCGCTTGCCCCCTTTCTTACGACAACCATCTCGTGTAGCATTTTACACTCATGCTACTTCTTTGCATGCGGCAGTGGCAGGTAGTTTTGAAAGCGATGTCAACAGCATAGCAGTGTCTTGCCGAACATCTTAGTGTCTCAATCGTGCAACGTTTTTTCAAATTTATTTCTACGAAACTTTTGCACAGGTGAAAAAGTAGTGGACTGCTACAGTACCGGAATGAAAGCTATACCAGTCAAAATTCCAGGTGACGCCGCGCAATTGCATCTTAGTTACAACTCCATAACTGAAGTCAAAGACGGCTACCTCTACGAACTGAGGGATCTGCAAAAGTTAGATTTGTCTCATAACGCAATCGAGGTGCCAAGCTTATTTTTTTATCACTGGTTGGACGTTTTGTCACTGTTTTCAAAAAACTGATTATTAAAAACAAACGTTGAATATCTTTGTAGTTTCGAACAACGCAGGATTTCTCCTGTTTACAATGCAGTAGCAATGCAGCATTGCTGTTAAAATACAATCTCAAGCTGTTGCAGATTTTAGAATATTACTGTTGATCAGCGATATGCAAGCCCTTTGTGTCGTCTATTTCTTTCAAAGCTTTTACTCGTTATTCTGCAACGTTCTTCCGTTGCCACCTCATTCGTGTCCAACATCACCCAACATTCATACCACTGCGATCGATGGTTTTCTGGTTTTAAATGCCTCCTGAAACAAATGAAAGCATTTTTATAATGCAAGACCTTTTCATACTTCGAAATGTTGCTTTTCTCCTTTATAAAGCACAACTACTGACAAAAGTCTACAACGCTCAGGTTCGGGGGGAGGAACGATGAGTCACGACTGGCATGAGCTCAAGCATATTGTGGACATCTTCACGAAACGGTTTTTACTCATGTTAGTAGAGGTATGACGAAAAAATACATTGACCCATGGCGCCACTTCACTTAGTCAGATCCAAATCAACAATACAGTACCATTAAAAACTGGCTAACCTCTCATTGACCATGCCCTTGACTAATAGCCAGTAATTTTCAAATTATGCGTCGCAGACCATCACGGACAAATCGTTCAAGGATCTTGGGCGCCTTGCTTGGCTCGACCTTTCTTTCAACCAGCTTTCAAACTTCACTGCAAGCAACCTTGGCCAAGCCCGACGATCGTTGCAAACCCTGAATATGTCTAGCGCAAATTTGAGTGATTTCCCTAAGCTTCACGATGACAAAGGTTGGTAGTATATTGGGGTAACCTCTAATAACATTCCATCGCCTGTTCCCTGAATTTAATGCCAAGATGAATCGATTTTTAACTAATATAATTGTCCTAAAACAATGATGAGTAAACCGCTGCTCGCCAAGTCGAAAGCGATTTTCTTGAATCAGATTTCTGACCCTGTAGGGCAGTGGTTCTCAACCACTGTTTTGCGAGCCTCATGCGGCTCCCAAGCACACTTTGTGCGGCTCTCATCAGTCTTTCAATAAACATCTAATATTTTGTGTAGCAGACTTCGTTCTGCTATAAAGCAAAACATGACATTTGACTTGTGTTAAAATTTCTTTAGCGAGGCTCTCTAATAAAGTTATAAGCCAGGATTGGCTCCGTTCAGTGAAAAGGTTGAGAACCACTGCTGTAGGGTCTTTATGCTGAAATGGTCCGCGAGGCCAAAAGCAAAAGCTCTCTTCCCCAAAAAAACTCATGTGGTGGAAAATAAGCAGAATAATATGGACTAGCCCTGCAATGGGAAAAAATGAACAAACGCTTAGGCAGGTGTGTTCATAGAAAAATTGGGCAAACCTTTTTTAATCGTTGGTTCCCTAAGATGATAAAAGATTGGAAACAATGAAGTGCTCCAGTTGTGCAGACTGCAAGGTGAAGTACTGTACAAGCGGAACAACCGTCCCCTAAAGCGCCCGAGGTCCATAAAGGGGCCCACGAAAACAGTGAGCTTACCCAACACTGTCCGAAACCTTGACCTCTCGTCTACACAGTTACATTTAGCGAAGCGAAAAGATAACACCTGTAAAATCGCTGTAACACTTTGGCGATAATTTTTTATAATGACGTCACTTCGGTCATCATGAAGTTACAGAGATTTCACTTATTTAATGAGTGTTTCATCTTTAAAAAAACGTTTTACCAAGAACGAAGGCTGCTAAGAACTGTTTTGAAAATCTCTGCAGCCACCTACTTTCAAAATGCCTGCAGCCACCTAGTTTCCATTTAATCAACGAAATATTTTGGATATAGGAGCGTTCATGACCAACTTGCTGTATCTTGACCTTTCTCACAACTTCTTTACCTCTGTGCCATCTGGTCACATTCCAAGCTCTGTGCAGTACCTTGACATATCTTGCCTGGAAGTTAAACGACTGTCGGAATCGTTTGGAAGTCTTCAGAAGCTCAAAGAACTGAAGATTGCAGGCTGCAGTGAGCAGAAGGTGAGCCGGCTCGTTGCGTTTGAGTATAGACTTTATGTTCAAGACCTCAACTGCAATATATCGAACGATCCTGCCGTGATGATAGCATAGCGCAAGCAAATAGTTGCCAAAACGTCAACCGAGTATTCTTTAATGTTTCACTGATTGTAAAAGTGGTCACACTCGGTCACCACCGTAGAATATACCGTGTATGCCGTGTTCATTAAGAGTAGAATCAGCGAGTCTATGCGGACGCCGAGCTCATAAACAATCACTCACTACTCTAATTTTCCATGTGAACTCCTGCCAGATTGCGGGTCAAATTAACTGTCACCAGCATAAAAGAATAATATCTTACGAATCGTTTATCTTGTTGGTGTTACTAGACGCAGTTGAAGGTTTTTCAATGGAATGATGTAAAAATTATATGAAAACTAAAGCATTCATAACCCACGGAAATAACCGAGCTTTCCAGCTAGGTTTTGTACCTTTAATCATTCAAACGCCATCGTTTAAACCTTTTTTGAGGCCTGATCAGTGAAGAACAGAATTTATTCAGCAATGGTCATTGATTTGAACTGCCTTTAGTGGCATCTGCCCAACATCACAGTGTTGATTGCTCTAACTGCAAATGCCTCAGTACGGGTACTATTCATAGTGTACTGTATTGCCACTCAGGTGAAATGCTCACCCAGTTCAACGACTTGGAAGGAGATTTCTCTCAATCTAGGTTGGTGGGTGGTTTACAGCACTTTCAAGCATTAACGCATCCAAGGGTTTGGGATCAAAACACTCTTTCCTAAAGAATGTGCAAAGTCCCTCCAAGTGTTTTTAACAACGTCACCAAACTCTTCTAAGCATTTGAAAGCCTATGTGGTAATAATCTAATATGCACTTGGGCAACATCCTTCTAAATCTTTGTTCTCATTTTTAATTATAGGTGTTTAATTTTAGCTGTCTCATCCTGGATTCAGTGACGGAGATGACATGCCGTGAATAGATAGTCGTAGCAATTATTTTATACAAATTACAGATACACAAAACGTCACGTAGCAAGTTAGTTCTAATTAGATTTCATTTTCGTGAAATGCCCATACTGCAATGATCAGGTAAATACTCTGTAGAAAGGACATGACCCCAAAAAGAAAAGCTAGGTTCAAACAAATTTTTACTCCTTGTTGTGGGGCAAGGCAGGATATTTCTATTGTGAGCCTGCGCTTTCCGCTAACGGGTCATCGCTCAAACCGTTATCTACTGTACAGTATGACCTCACAAGTTGGGCCACCAGTGCTCGTGGCGCAATGGTTTCGCAAATCTCCCTGACCGACGTTATTTTTTTTTCTAGGTAAAGCTGGCTTACGTCAGTGATTCAGCTTTCGATGGCTTAACCGAGCTGACGCGGCTGGATTTGAGTGGAAACGCAATCAACGTCATCCCTGCCATTCTGCCCAAGAATCTGGTCTATTTGAAGTTATCACTGAACCGGTCGATATCTTCACCTTACTTTTTTAACTGATAGTTTTGTGTTAGCACAGCATGAACATGGCTGTCAAAGTGTACTTTTTTATTTTTTAACGGCACTGCCGCGTTAAAGTTAGCAGCATAGCTTTCAAACATTTTGCGTCTGTTATATTAGTAAATGAGTCCATGCGTTGACGACGGTTAAGACTAGTGTCCTCTAATATTCCCGATAGATTTTATCCCGTGTACGTACCAGCTGCATGTCATTGCAAAATACTTCTGGTTATACAAACAAGCTGTTTATGAAAATGACGTTGGTTACTTTAAAAACATTGTTTTCAATAACGCCCGAGTTTTAATCGAGGCGTTTTCTGAGCTAAGTACTTTCACAGATGTTATGTCATTGAACGTGTTCTAAGTTCTGTTGACGTGGCACTCGCACGAGTTAGCTTTTTGCAGGTCGCAGGGAAGTATTAATGTTGAGCGAAGAGCTCACAACTTATCACTTTAGCAAGTAAGGCAATCTATGTTGCTGGACCGCAAAACGCTAATTCATTTTTTCCACGTCTCTGTAGAATATCAAGAATAAAGGCTACGGCATGCGCCACCGAACTGGAAATAAAGAGAAGCTTTTTACAACGAGGATACGCAGAACAAAATTTGGGCAAGTTTTATGCTAAATCTTCGCAGTTGAGAAAATACAGTCCTCTAATAGTACAGCTTTTAATGTGCATGATCAAAATGTTTGCATCGGTAAGTTTAATCCTTATCCCTCGATGTTTGCGGCAAACGTGAATTATTACAACACCTTCAAATGTTAAGCAACTGTTCCCAAAGGAGAAATCCCTGGTCCAAATTGTGTGTCTGAAACGCCCAATCCGGCCACGTCGCCTGAATGTTCCCTGCCAGGTGTTTTTATGCAAGATCTTTCAAAGGACAGACAACAAGCAGTTTGTACCACGCTCTTTAACGACAGTGAAAAACATGGTTTAGCTGGTTGGAAGTTCTGTGATGCATTAAGCAAAAGTAAGGGAGGCAAAGTGTAAAAGTAGAAAGTTTTGCTAAGTCGTAACGTAACACAAACATAAAACTAAAATAACTAATGATTTCAATGAAAGCGAGTTGGTTTCTTACAATAATATACGTATCCCTCAGGATTTTTGCGCTCTTCGGTATTGAAACTGCATTACTTGCGTCAGCATTGAGAATGTGGTTGAAACTTACTTGCCAATGTTGATATATTCATCATATGTGTAGGAGCAAGCAAAATTTTGGAGATTTTTGCCCGAATTTCCCCAAACTTTTTGCCCGAATTTCCCCAAACTCTTTGTTCGAGTATTTCATCATTTTTGGGATGACCTTCGAAAAAAGGTCTTCATGCGATTCTCCCCACACTGAGCGCCAATTTTTCAAATCAAACAATGTTGTGTGCCATTTTTGTATGTATTTTCAGGTAGTTTGCCCAGAATTTCAGGTATTTTGCAAACATTTTCATAGATTTTGCCCAAATTTTCACGGATTTTGCCCGAATTTTCGACAAATCAAAACTTTTGAGGGTACGCTTCCACCTCCTGCATCCCCCGGTCCCTACGCCACTGGATATACTGCATCATATTTGAATATTGTTCCCTTTGTTTTTTAGCGAAGTTTTTCAAGACGTAGCAGAGGGAAGGGCAAACATACTTATGCATTTTGCCCAAGGCGAATCCTTACAGACGCCAAAGAATACGTGTGAGCAGCGCTGCGCAGTGATGTCAGTGCGTTTACTATGTTTTGGAGTTTTAATGCTTGGACACGGTCCTGTCTGACCCCCGACCCAGAAAATGAAACGTGAGGATTAGTTTCGGGATATGCGACCACTACATATTTACCGAAATAAGTATTCGCTTTGAAACTCTGGAAATTTTGTATCAAATGTAGGTTGATTGTGGTTCGTAGAAATCAGTGAGCTTCCACATAAAATTTACGTTGTTGTTCTATCCACAAGATAACCTTTTTCCCTCAGAAATCCAAAAACTTTCAAAGCGAAAATTGATCGCCTCCAACCGGTATGGATTTGCTTTCTTCAGGTTTTCGAGCTCATCCCAGAGTAGGCAGCCACGTTTCACGCCTGACCTTTCTAAGACAGCTCGAACTTGATGGGAATCCAATCCAGAGAATTTGTCGAGACGACTTTATGAACATGCACACTTTGAAGGTAGCCGTTGTTTGTGTAAATATCCCAACGAATAGCTGTGTCTTTCTTAATTGTGATCCGCTTGCGTTTTGAAGTTCTACATTACAGAATACCGCACTAGTTGCTCATACAAGAAAATCAATTTGTTCATTTTAACGATTTGTATGGTTGTTTTTGTTTGTTCCATTGGATTTACAGTATCGACTGGTTCCTCTTCAAAACGTTGAAGAACGCAAGCCTGAGATGTTTTGCTTGTTTCCTCAATATTTTCACTTTGTGAAAGGACCGCGCTGCCAGCACTGACATCATGTTGTTGGTCTTGATAGCATGTTTATAGCCCAATAAAACCATGCAGTAATCAAAAAATTGCACAGGTTCTTTCGAAACTGTCCCAGTGGTTTGCTAAGCATAGTACCTCGAGTAACAATGCATGCAGCTGTAATTACATTTTTTCCGTGAAGCTGGATGATGATCCTCAAAAAACGCGGTTGATGCCCAAAAGTTATGTTTTACAGTGAAGAGTAAAGCGTAGTGCGTGAAGCCAAAGTGATGGCCTCACGAGGTTTTCCTAAGTATGTCCCATGTACACTAAAAATGGCCAGCATCATAGGCGGATCTAGGATTTTTTTAGGGGCGGGGTGCTCAAATACGAGTTCATCCGGATGTGAACTGACTGCATAGTAGTGAAGACCCAGCTGCTCATGTAACTTTTTTTAACAAACACGGTTAATATCCACACATTTTGGCTAAATTACATTCTCACCGTTACCCAGGCTTACTACGACGTTTCCGGAGCAGAAGCAGCCTTCAAAACAATTCAGAAATTATTCTCAAACTTATCTAACCTTAAAAAGGTAACTTGTTGAATTTCGGAAAAGTTTTATTCTTAGGAAAACAAGCACAGGTCCACGCCGAAAACGCGTGGGGCAGGCATAGAAGTGACACAAAAACTACACGAAGAAAAGTGAAATACCGCCAGTAACCTTTGTGGGCAGTCTGTGCAAGGTCCATGCCGTAGGCCCAGGGTGTGCAAACATTTTTACTGGAGGGCCAAATACCATTAGCCACATTATCCCACGGGCCGCACCTTTATTTAACATGCCGTGTCCTTCTCATCCGTGCTTTCATCGGTTGCGAAGCTCCATGATACAAAGTTTTTCACCTTGTCTTTGAGAGTGTCGCAAATGCCACCAGCAAGTTCATCGATACGTCTTGCTATCGTCCAACGCGACACACTTTCTCTTACTCCTGTACCATTTTAGGGCACATTTCTTCTGCGACATCAGTAAGGCACTGTTTCACAAAATTACCATCAGAATACGGCTTCATATTTTGAGCTATTCTCTGTGCAATTAAGAAACTACATCGAGCTACTTTTTCATTATCAGTACACATTTTCTGAAACATACAAAGCTGACTTTTCAATTGTTCCTTTAATTGCTTAACTTTCAGCTCTCTGTTACGTCCATCTAGTTTTCAATAATCACCTTCAGAATGTTTTGTTTCGTTGTGTCGTTTAACGTTGTACTCTTTAGTAACATTTACAGTTTGATTGCAAATCAAACATAAAGGCCTTTAGTCTGCATTTTCGATGAAAAAGTATTCAAAAGTCCATGTGTCCTGAAATTTTCGCATCTCTTCCTCTTTCTTGTCTCTTTCAAATTTGCTAAACTTGCCATTGCGGAGTGCTGAGCTAATTCAAACCAACTTTAGAAATTGCTAAACTCTAGGCTAGGTTGTTTAGAATTAGACAAAATCAACAGATATGCTGAAATCAAAATTCACGAAGTTAACAAATGTGCGAACTAGAGCTCGAATGACCATTCGTGGCTACTGCAGTCCTCGCCAGTTTCTAGTTTCGCAAGTAAAAAATCACTGCAAGGAACAACCGCACAACATCAAATTCTGTGCAAACCTGCATCACCAAAGCAGTCAACCACCACAGCACGTGCAGTGATTTGTTGGCAGGCAGTCATCTGCTTTCTGCGCAAAAACCTGCAAGCGAATGTTACGTCACAGCGCGGTTTGTTGGGACGATTGCGCAGCGTTCTGTTTTTACGCACTCCTTCATGTAGTCGTAGGACTGCGCGCCGTGAGGAACAGAACAGAGAATTTGTGTTAATCAATCCGACACAAAGTAGCAACGTGTTAAACGTTCACAGGCCGCACTCTATTCAAAAATCGCAACTCTTTGCGGGCCGCACAAATTCTATTGACGGGCCGCAGTTTGCACACCCCTGCCGTAGGCCATTGTGTTCGAAAATTGCAGATCTTCATGGAATAGAAGTTCATGACGTTCGAACTAGAAAATTTGTTTATTTTCGGAAAATTTTCCGATTTTTATTGAATAACATCAGAGACGTAACGAAGGGAAGAAGGGGGCACAATCCCCCGAGCGCCTAGTCACTGCGGGAGACCAAAAAGTCACTACAATGTCATAAGCAGATTTTTTAAAACAGTGCATTTGCTTCCGGAAGGCCTCAGGTTCCAACATAGGGGTGCCAAACTTGTTTCTTGCCCCAGGCGCCATCTAACCTCCTTACGCCCTTGCACATCACGATTATCTAGCCAAAATGGCGAAATTTGTTTACAAAAATACCTACCCATCAGTGGCAAACTATCAATCACAAACTATTTAAAACAAAATGCTCTTGATTATCGAAGACATTAGACCATAGAAAATAACTTGAAGGTCGAAAAAAAGGTATATTATTTCGAAAACAAGCATAGCTTTCCCTTCCCCCCAAAAAAACTTATGGGGTACGCGTAGAGGCATACATGCCAAAAAACGCGAAAGCAGTAATTATGCTGGCACTTTGCCTTAGCAGGTGTTTATTGCATCACAAGTGCACAGAAATTATCAGACAATATTTGTCCATGTCACAGCGGGAAACGCGAAATTTGCAGTTAGTCATTGACCAAATTTTCACCCATTCCATTTTTTGTACGAAATGCGACTATAACGCGGTAACGCAATTTTCGAAAGAGCCTACCGCACAGTAGGTTGAAAAAAAATTGTTAGAGATAGCAGAACAATGGCCGATAAAAAAGCATCTGATCTCGTGTTGAGCTGAACTTTTGTCCAAAAATTGTTGTTGGCAGGCAGGGGTATTGCTAAAAAAGAGGTGTGGAATGCTGTTCCCACGACAAATATAAAGGAAAACTGATTCGCCTACAAGAATTTTTACATTTGGTCTTCCTGTTTCACTTTGGTGCTACGGTGCTATACACAAGACATCTTTTCATTTATTCATTTATGCTGCTCCAGGCGCTACACGTAGAGATTGGAACAAACAAATTAAATCTTCAAGCAGGGTTTATTTTAAAGAAAAATGTTAGGTACCCGATATGGGTCTTTAGGGACCCGATTTTCTCTGATTCTAGGGACCCGGTGATAATTTTCTCTGATTCTAGGGACCCGATTTTCAATTCTAGGGACCCGAATCGGGTTCTGATTCTGCTGCTTACTTATCTTTTGTCCACAAGAAGCCCAATCTTACCGAAATGAAGCAAGAGTTTAAATACTTACGTGCGCAGTGGCATGGCAAACCCAAATTTGTGGGTGGGTCAAAATGCTTGAATTGAGGCGAGCAACAGTATTTTGTTTGAGATAACGCCTCTTAAAGCAAAAAATGACTAGATATTCTGAAAATTTGGAGGGGTCATGGCTCCTTGGCCCCTCCCTGGCTACGCCTATGTATGTGCGGTTTATATAATGTATATCTAATGAAAATACTTTATGTAAACACTTACGTACTTATATAACATTGGGACCACATTTTTTATATAAAAACTTGTTTATTAGAAGTTTCATTTGTAGTGAATTATGCACATTCAGACTGCCCAAATTCAGAAAATCGGCCTTGCATTTAATATTTTCGTCCCTATTCCAGTGCAAGAAATGGTTTATTTAAAGGCTATAGAACAAAATTACCTCAATGGACGATTCTGTGTCGGGAACCATCGATCAAAAAACGTATCTGAAGAAATTTAGGGTGGCTTCATCCCCCTTAGCCCACCCTGGATCCGCCTATGGGCATAGCCAAG
>JGI24022J15233_10003066_pt1 | contig 16283 bp, 11 predicted proteins | sample Ectturendosymbi2_FD_15233 | JGI IMG/M metagenome (IMG submission 15233)
TATTGCGTCATAAAGCAGATAGTTGATCATGTGCCCACTCTTGCCGTTAAACAAGCGTGAAATAATTGCATTGTAAGTTCAATTCACTTGTCAGTTCGGTTTGATTGAGGAAACTTTGCACTTGCGCTAGTCGCTCGGATCTCCACTGCAGAGTTTCCTTTACAAGTTTGGCTTGATTACGTTGGTAGCGGTACACTGTCTGATGTCCACCAGAGCAGCATGATATTAGTCATAAACATGGACGCAGCTGGGAAATACAGATACAGATTAACTCCAATAATTTGCCATCTTTTTTATATTTATTTTGTTAAAACACAACCATCAAAAAGGTTATAGCACGGTTGAATGAGCATAGTGACGTCATAACACCACCGCTTAGATGGGCCCGCGTCTAGGTCTTTCATTGGGTCCCGCACTTGCCAAGGCCAGCGCTGTCTAAAGATGCTTTCGTTCATATGAGGCCGGCACAATTGTGTATCGTGCTCAGTCAACCGTGCTCAGTCAACCGCACTGCATGTGCAGTGCTGTGGAAGTTGAATGGTTAGCACAGAATTTTCGACATAGCAGTGCACGTGTGTGATTGCATCTACAGTGGCGTTTAGGTTTCTCTAGTGAATAATAACGCTAGCTCATATTTAATGATATCCACAAGCCTATGTTGCGTTTGATAGGTTAATCATAGCAGCTTAATCTTCAAAAAATGAAAAATCGCCATGCAAGATAGGAATTTATGTTGGCCCCCTTCTTTTTCCTTGGCCCCGCAGTGCCCCCCCCACTTTTTTCATTATAGAATCGCCACTGACTACAAGCTCCCTACTGCATAATACCAGTACCGGGAACACGGCTCTTGTAAAGTGTGAGTGTCTTATCTGCAAATAAACTGTCATTGCAAGAATGAAATCAATTAATCGAAATTGAGCTACTGACTTCATGTTTCTGGAAAATTTTGGGTTTTAGGCTCAATTTCGAGTAGGGGGGCAAATGCCCGTTTTGCCCCACCTGCGGTCGCCCATGAAGTGGGGCTACTTTCATTCGCACATGTTTTAAGTGGGGTTCCTACAATACTTTCACTTGTTTGCAGCAACTTGCAGAAAAGGTTTGAAAAAGAAAAGCTTTTCATAAGACGTCAACCTGACAGCACTTGTGGATCGAATGGTTTGTTTGCAACAATTGGTTCGAAAATAGAAAATCCGCAAATTGCAAATGGAAAGGATGTGAACTCTGTCATAAGACGAAACAGCGCTGTTCAACAACCACAAGTCTCGGGAGATAATAACGAAAGCTTAGCCTATTTGAGCAATCAAAAATTAATGGACATTTCTTCATCGCAAAGTGAAGTGGTAGAAAATGTTCTTTATGGTACTAGATCTGAAGAAGTGCTTGTTGACAATGATTTGTACAACATTTAGTATTTATCACAAACCAATTTTGATTTATGAATCAATAACTCATTTTATTTACTGGGAAAAGATGAAGTCTGAACTTGGCACTCCCTGTTTAGAAACATAAGCCTTTCCAAGCATTTTGCCAAAACAATACTTCAGAGATAAAAAAACAGGGAACTTTGTGTTAGATTTCCTGCAAATGTTTTGGAACTACATTGATTTAAGTTGCTGTGTGATTCTGGCAATTGTGTATGACACGAAACTAGTTAGCTTGATATTAATGTGGCGCTTAGCGAAGTTAAATCCAAAAACAAAGAGAATCCTCATGTCGTATAGTGGATATCAACCATCGTATAAATTTGTCAGATCGAAGATTAACGAAAAGAAAGACCTTAATGTCGTGGTCGTGTCTAGGAACCTAGCTCTGCCGGGAACGCTGTAAACAATGCACACGTTCGCCGCTTTGGGGTCGAAAATTCAATCACAATCCGTCTTTACCTGTTTCATAGCTTTTCTCCCCCTAGTGTGCAACACAAGTGACCTGGAGGTCAAGTGAAACAAGTTGTTGCACCAAGAATCGTTTATTTCGATATGTAAAAAGAAATTCTGTCGCGTTTCTGGTATGCATGAATAGGTATCTGGGTTCAGCGTGTCAAATAACTAAAATGCTTAGTATGCATTAAAGAATGACCTTGCATGTGTTCCACCTGTGTTCCTCCTACTCAACGTATTCCATTCTCTTCAATGTAGTTATGTTTAACAATTTTTGCAAAGTTTTCATGTGCCAGTGATGGGAAAAAGTTATTGTCTTTTGGTTCTGAGGAATACATTGCACATATAGCATTTAGAAAGTATCTCTTTCTGGTAGGCAAACATTTTCACCTAAAAGGAAATCGGCACGATTTACACCTTGCCAGGGGTTGCGCGTTTTGGTTCAGAGCAGGCTTTGTGATAAAACATTTCCAAAGACGAGGAGATGTTTTAAATAAAAAACGGTGTTGCTGTGTCGAAGGAAGTATAATTTCAATTCAAGAGAAAGAATTGTATTGTTAATCAAGTAGCCAATTTGCAATAAGGGGTATCCGTTTAATACTGTTTACCAAACTTAGTGTAGCACAGGAATCGATAAATCAACTGGTTCACCCTTTGCCAATTCGGAAATAAAACAGACTATCAGATAAAGGTGTGAATTAGCTTTTGCGTAAGAGCAAAGGATACATACCGTACATGCTTCAGTGTTTTGTGCTGGTTAGTGTTTCCTGGCATTTTTTATTCGTGATTTGATGCAACGTCCATGTTTGTGAACGGCTTCAAAGTGGATATGCAACCTGCATCACCGGTTTTGATTAGTGCTTCCGGTCCAGGGATATTTCTAGATATTCCTATTGTTGGGATACTGATCGGCGCTCTTGCAACAACTAGACTGACCATTCAACTAGTCGGGAATCTTCGTAAAATCTTGCGCTTGGGAATCACGGACACCTCTTTGGAATAGGAAGGCAAGACGTGACGTTCATACACAGCAAATCTGAAACGTTGAACGTTTTCAGACAAAGCTGTGAATTTTTTGCGTGAAAGGGTCAAAAATCTGCTCGTGAATTGAGTTGCAACTTACGTTTAAAGTGTGTGCATACGGCAAAACCACGTCTAAGAAAACATCCACGACAAACACGTTTATTTCGTAAGGTCTGTTCTAAGGAACCTGCAGATTGGTGTTATTTGTGTCTATGGTAAGCATACAGACTACCTAGGTCTTCATTCCGATAAACTTATCAAGCCAAGACATAAAAATTACGAACGTTCAATATTCAAAACTATTTACCTATTTTACTGTGATTCCAGCAAAAAAACTAGTGATATTCTTTCCTCAAATGACTTCCGCTACAGCTTTACTTGTTTGTATTATCAAAGGATATATTTCTTCAAAATTTGTTTGTTCACAAAACTCAGGACAGATACCCTGAAAGTGCAGATAGACGGGAAAAAGAAAAAACATGTCTATGATACTGAACGATATTTGCAAAAAATGGTTGGTTTGGGTTCTGAACATTACGTTCCATGCATACTTTGGAAATACAACAAAAGATCTGTGTTCAACTGATCTTCAGGTCTTCGTTCAGGAATGGCTGGCAAGACTTCGGACATATGAATGGCAAAACAAGTCAATAAAGCATTGGAACTTAACTGGGCAAAGTCAAACTCTGAACGTTCTCTAAGAATAGGTTGCTTTGAGCAGAGTTCAACAGCACTACCAATCAGAAAATTAGTATATTTGCAGTAAAAGTACTGGCCGAAATATTTCGGAAATAATGCAAATCGCATGCGTTTTAATAAGTCAGGGTCTAGATATCATGGATTTTATGGTGATTACCCTTTTACCAACATTCATTCCTCATCTATCTCATAATGTCTTGGGAGTTCGTATTGCAGCTGTTCAAGCCCCATATAAAGCTAACGTGACTATCAAATTGTGCTGCAAAATATCATGGAATAGTTGAAACAACTCTGACTCTTGACTTTTTCTTTATGATATTAGAAACGACAATGTTACGAAAACTTTGTCGTATGCTTCAGGTTACGGTTTCGAACCCTTTTCGGAATGATCTTGTGCCGCTTCCTCTATCACGTTTCTTTGTGATCATGGCCGTCGCCACTGGTGCCTGCCCCCCTCCATTTCATATTTGGCCCCCTAACTACCACGAAGCTGTAGAATTGTTATGTGCAGTTGTATATAGTCAATAAGTGATAGCTTGTTGAATGACTCTAGTTTGCGACATTGCGTTCGTTTTTCAAGTCAACAAAAAGCGCAGAAATCCACTGTTTTAGTCGCCGGAATCGCCAACATAAGTGTCTTGAATGCTTTGTGCAAACAAAATTTTGGCTTATGGTAAACTAAGAGCGCGTCTTGTTTTTTTTTCGTGACGGACAGTAAAGTTGTAGGAAATACAGAGTACTTAGAAATTAATTTTTGAGTAGTCACACGTCGGTTGTGTATGTTACGGCAGATGCGAGCCGTGGAGGAGCTAGTCCGCAGTAAAGTAGAGAAACGCGCGCCTGACGAACTTTCGCCTAAACCTGACCCTGACGAATTGCGTGCACCACGGGGTCTGTAGTCTCTTATTCCCTACAGCAATCGCAAACGGAGGGCAATCAATCTGGGCAAACTTTGTTGTCACAAATCCAAAAGGCGTCAAACTTCAACGGCGATTGATTGTCAAACACGGTTTCTGAAATACAACAGAAACAACTAAGCGATTCTACCAAGCGCAGCAGCAGTAAACTATCAGACCGCACTATCTATTAGCTCAGCATGGCAAGACAATTAATCCTTGAAGGCGCGACTGCGAATTAAGTCAGTTCAGCCATTAACAATGAAAAGGCGTTTGCTGCCACTATTCTCAGGTAAATCTACGCGAACTAAAGACACAGCAGTAAACTTGCACTGGATTCGCGGTGTGTTACCGACGTTCAAGAGCAATAAAAATAAACATGTATCACAAACCAATTGGTGTGAAAACCACAGCTCAGACCTTTGGTCTTTTCGGTGATCAGAAATGCTCTGACTCACTTGGCAGAATTTGGTTTATACACGAAGAGAGCTGAACGTTACTAACTCCAAATTAGACTGGGCTGTGGTTTTTACTGCACGTTATGCGAGGTGAAATAGAAAAACAGTTAATCTTTGCGCGAGATTGCGCAAACCGTCAAAGACTGTTGCCGTCTATTTGGCAACCACGAGGGACGATATACTAGGGAATGGAAACAGGTCAATCCGCTTGCGGGGTCTCGGTGCGGCATTGTGTAAACAGGCAAAGACGGTCAAGAACCTGCTGGTCTACACTAGGAAGCCGCGGGAACTGTAACTGGCAGGAATACTGCGGTATATGTGCAGATGCTGTCAATTAATGTTAGGCCTTAAGGTGGCATCAAGTAAATTAGACCCCCTTTGAACCTAGAGAGCACATATTAGATAACTAGTAATCGCACGAACACAGCTTGAAGTCATTAAACACAGATGGGACATAAGTCGCTGCGCGCCGTTACAGTGCAAAATCAGGGCCAGATTTAGCAATAGGTTGTGTAGGCTTAACCCTACGACCTCACGATCCAAGGGGCCCTCCAGCAAACTATGGTACGCATGGAGGCAATTGCCCTCACTGCATATGGTCAGGTCGATGAATAAACATACGCCAAAAATTTATGTTTTTAGTTATTAGTTTTAATTCAATTAATTGGATTTTGTGTGGGTAACACCAGGGTCTTCCAACGAGTTTTCATGAGTCTCAGGTCAGGCCGCATGCCGACTGTAGTGTCGACATACTCAAAGCACTTTAACTGCGTCTTGCGTTTGATGAGTCGTGTCGATTGTTTCGTGTGAATTAGGCGAAAGGTTCGATACGCACCTGGTAAAAGCTTAAAGGTTATACTGCAGATAAGAGATACGTGAAAGGCTAGCGTTATCCTGCAATAAAAACACAGTTGTTTTTTTCTGATCTTGAACAACGCAGCTGCTTTGCTAGCGTTTCCATTCAGTCATTCAGAAAGCAGATTGCCATTGAGTACACTATTTGCGCAAGTTTGTACTGCTCCCATGCTAAGGAAATCAAAGAACGTTTGATGAGCTTAAATTAATCAGCAAAAGTCACTTTACCAAATTGCAGCCACATAACTCTACCCAAGGAGACAAAGAGTAAGCAAACAGCAAGAAAAGGACCGAGCCACGTTTTGGGTCTGACGTCTGTTGCCCTTAGATTAGTTGTTATTGGTCGGTATATCCAACCACGCGGAGTCTTAGCTCTTAGTTTGATGGCCACAGCTTGCTCAGGAAAAAAGGTCTTTCTGAAGATTAAAAAGAAGTAAAACTGAATTAAAGGGTCGCAATGCTCCAGGACAGGTTGACCAACACTAAAATATTCGGAGCATTAAAAATGACAAACTTAGGCAAACAAATTTTGATTAAATCTTAGATGATGTTGTTATGAAGGCCAGGACCAAAGCCTTTAAATTGTTTACTGTGCTCTGTTCAGCCTGACTTAGTTCAAAGATTGTAGCTTTTCATTTCTTAACACCTATTTCAATAACGACAGGACAGCATAAGGGAAATTTAAATTTCACATGCTTTCGCGCGACGGTTTCGTTGCAGTCTGGAAAAGCAACAAAAATTCGAATCGTGATCCTAGCAGTTGCAACCATTTGGGATGTTTTACTTGACGTGTTTTGCTCGTGTGTGCAAGATTTTTACAGCCCTTGTCCTTACGGCCGCTACAAAGTCTATACGTGTAGTGTGTTTGGTTTTTAGGAAATTGTATATTTTGGGTGCTACTGTTGAGCACAACGAACAAAAAAAGAGATGCAAAGTTGACGTAGGCCGTGTGCTTTTTCAAAAATTTAACTGTGATGTTTTTGTTTGTCTCCCTGTCGAGATTACAATAGTGTTCCCGCCAGCCAAGCATGTTTTGCACAATTCCGTGTCATTGAACGCTTTTGCGCCGAAAGTAAGAACAAGCGCAGTTATCGTGGGTCACTTGCTGTAGAGATCTACAAATTTTTATTGACCGTACTTTTAAAGCAGGGGTTCCCAACCTTTTGTTTCTCACGTACCCTTTCAGCATTTCGACAGATGAACACTGAACATGTACCCCTAAAATCGTCTATGGGAAAATATTTTAGCATGGTTATTCATAGATATGTTTAACAACAAGCATATGATTTTCATATAGACCTATGTATGAAAATTTCCAAATAAATATAATGTAACTATTTTTTCTCCTATATTGCTAACCTCAAATGCACCCCTTCAGATAGACAACTGCACCCCAGGGGGTACATGTACCCCAGGTTGGGAACTTCTGTTATAGAGCGTCAGTATCGTCATTTTCGGCTTAGCGCTTTTCAATTTTCCTTGGTAACAGTGGGAGATGGAACCTTACAATTGGATTAGCCTAAAGGGGCATTGCATTAGCTAATTACGGCTCTGGGTATACCGAAAGATTTAAGTGTAACAGATAACAGGGCTATGTTGATTCCAGAAATGAGTCACAACCATTATTTGACGAAGTTTGTTCTAAACAGAGAGGTATATGATGACATTCTTTCCGCTTTTGCGCTTCAATTGCCACGTTGTATCGCCTACTTGCATTATTTCTGCTGTATAGCGAACCGCCTGATATGCTGCAGCTTGTGCGACATGAAAGAGGTGGCGAGGGGCAAACGTGAAACGCGAGGACAATCTACAAGGAGATAGCACTTTTAACGGTTTGCAAAATATGCTATTTCTTGTCTCTTCCCTTGCCCAAGTTGCATAAGAGCAAATGACGATGCTCAGCAGGTTTGGCGTTCATATCTGTTTATATCTTTCTGGGTCGAGTAAAATGTGAATAAAGTTTACATATGCCAAGAGACTTTTTTCGTGTTGTATGCATCCAACATTGTATTTCTAAAATGTGCCCCCCTTGTGATTTTTGGCCCCCCTTGCTGCGACATCCTGGCGACAGCTCTGTTTGTGATATACTACGACAACTATATATGCCAGAGATATTTTATTAATTTTCTTGTCATGATTTTTGTCAGCCCACTCCACAATATTGAGGCGAACTTCACAATCTTTTTTCCACGAAATGAGGTTTTCAAGTTTTAGGCAGCTTGATTCGTTTTGATAGTGATGAAACTTTTTGGTAGTGTACAAACACACGATAATATAGGATAATGCATTTCTGCATAATTAAACCACCCATGCTTGACAAAACGCCTATGCGGATCAAAATTACTCCAAACACATATTGTGATGAATTTGCAACTTCGCAATTGATGGTTCATAAATAAGAGTTACATAGTGATACTACCTGCTGGGTGCAATTACTGAACTCGCTATTTTTATAAAGCGAAAAAATAACCTAGATACTAAAAATTAACTTGTAGCTTTCAAAAGCAAATAATTTTTTATTTTTTGTGATAGCTGCTACATTTGCATACAAAGTTCGCATGTCCACTAGTTTTGCATGATGAGTTGCACCTTTTGCCTGATTAAATGTTTACTTTGTTACTTATTTGTGTGTGACTTTGGTGCGTTTGAGTAGACACCTATCTGAACCCTTATTTGATTTTAAAATCCTGTAAATCTTTCAGAATTTGATGTGAAACGCATTACGCTTTGCCTACAACATAGGTCATGTTATCCCTGGGAAAGTATAGCCGCAAGAGATGTTGACGCGTAGAAAATAAAAGCTCGGAAAGTTGGCCGCTCGGCTTATCAATCCGGTTACGAGGATTCAGTAAATGGTGTTGTGCGAGTGTTCATCTTGCTGCTCGCTGCCTTTGCACCAAGTAATCGCAATCAACAACCGAAGCGGTGTCTATCAACTCAAATGAAAACCACTTTTACCACATCTATGACTTTCGTGTGACGTAGGTTGCACAGCAGGAAGCAGTGTGTAACCCACGATATGATGCTGCAAATAGCCGTGTTTAGAGAGCAGCAAAGCACAGTGTTTGCTATCTTGCCAGGCTGGTTCTATGCTGCAGCAGAACGTTTGAAGGTAGGTCAGTATATTTGATACACGCATGGCCTCCAGACTACCACCTTCGCAAACTGCTTCAATGTTGTCATATGTACAATCAAAGCAAAAGGACATCATGACGTGATCCTAAGAGTGGTTCAACAAATTGACCTGCACGTGGGAATTTGTCCACTGCTTCATCCCACGGCGGTGCAAGATGTTTTAGAAGCACAGCACAAAAACATTGTGGATACGTTTTGAGTAAAACTATGGAGCAATACAGAAATCCTAGGTTGAATTTGTATTTCAAAGGTAAACCATTTCCTGGTTCCTGTTTTTCCAATAAATCAAAGTAAGGCGTTTAAAATTTCAACACGTTTTATCATTGCAATTTAGTTAGGGTTTAGCACGCAGTGCAACATTATATCATTGGCGACGTTTTGAATAAATCTCTGCATGTGATTAATATAAATTGTAACTGTTTGATGTACAAGAGATTTTTGAAAGACATTTTATAAGCAAATTCAAGTGCGCTTAAAATCCTCGAGAGTCATTTGAAAGTACTGTATTACAGTATATCTGCTGCAATGTTGAAAGCCTTGCAAAAATGCCCCTTTGACTGAATTGAAAATTGTCTGCTTAAATGCAGCTGTAGGAAGTACTAAGTTAGTACGTTTGTCATCTACCAATTTCAACGCCATACCTTTTCATGCTGAGTGTCTACAGCAACATAACCACTTTTACCAGTCTCAGCGGTTTCAGTAGTTCCCTTTTCTGTCATTTATAACTATTAGGAACGGTTATGACTTTAACAGCTTCATGACGGCTAGATGTCATGGTGAGAAAGTCACAGCAGCTTTTGGGCGATTTTTGGCGATGCAGCAAAAACATCACGAGAACCACAGCCTGTTATAAGATAGTGAGATTACTTTTTTGAGCGTTTGACTGATGCCGGGTGACCATGTTTCTAAAGTTGCAATGCGTGATTACGGTGGAGTAAACACATTGTAGCGCTTGCATTGATACCGTAGGTGCGTTTGCGTGAATGTTTTCGTTTTCATTGACGTCAAATCCGTTTCTGACCGAATTACACTAAGACTGCGACGTTTCCTCAAACGAGTATGAGGATGGCGGCAGCCCAATAGTACGACATCAGAATCAAGAAGTTGGTAGTTCGATTCCCGGTGGCGGAACCACCGTAACACTTTGTAGGTCGGAGTGTTTGGCTATATCTGTTACAAAACAATAAAACTTTTGTCTTGAGTCAATTGCCGCCTTCCAAATAATACAGAGGAAAAAGTTATGGCTCTGTTTATATTGTTTTAGGAATTATATTCGATGTTGAAAAAGTGCTGTAAAGCTATGGCGTTGAAGAAAAATTGAAATTTCACTCTCCAACGTAACGCCGTACGTTGCATTCACCTTTATAATCAACACATCGGATCTTTACTTTTATGTTTGAAGGAGCGCAGTGTATTTAGTATAACTATGGGGATTGAATTTGGAAAAATTAAAAAAATTAATATAACAATCAAACGAATTAAATAAATCTGGCAGATGAAACCATTTCCTACAACATTTTGTAAGCATTTCAGGGAAACCAGACTGCATTAGGCCTACATTAAAATGACAGAGCACATCCTCTTGCGGTAAATGGACACTTCTGAGATCTCCTGAGATAGAAACAGACATTCCATATGATAATATTTTGAAAAGGAACCAGCAATGTTTCTAAAAATGTTTAAGTTTCCGTGAAAAAAATTAGCTCTGCGAAAAATAGCTTCATTCCAAATTTGAAAATTTTATGATGAAGCATCGTTACGAAAAGAATAATATTTATATTTGTTTCAAAATGCATTGGCCAAATTTATGTTGCGAAGATTGCGGCAGATCAATGACGTAGTAGTGTGTAAGTTTTTTCAGCATTCGAATATAGGACCTCCATTCAAACTTCAAAATCATTTAAATGATAAAAGATGTGAAATCTTTTGAAAAATTACTTTTAACCAGGAAGTCATTTTCAGTAAGGAAACAAGATTTTATAACGCCTCCAATCAGTCTGTCTTTACTGTCAAGCGGCAAAACGGAAGGTTTGCATAGTTTCACGTTGAATCAACTCTGGTTTCGAAGTAAAAGAAGGTTATGTGTACTCTAAAGATCTTTACAATGTCCGAATTTTATTCTACAGTTATTTATTCTTTGGCAACATAATCGTTTGCATCTTGTGTACTCCATGGGATTTGTTCCTTCTTCAGTGAAACATAACTACCATCTGCCAACATTAGTAAGAATATTGTGTAATTTTAATGAAAAAACGCGCTTTCGCAACATGTTGAGACCGGTTTTAACCACGTATCTGCGGTATAGCTTCCCACAGTTCTATTGGGTGAGCTTCCACAGATCAGCCCTCGGTTGTTTGTTGTTTTCTTTTGCAATTGTCTCGCCTTTGGCTCTACGACGTATCAGGTCACGTTGACAGTTACACCAGCGTTAATTTTACTTTGAACGTACAGTAAAAACTGAGGATTGGTCATGTTGAATGATGCATCTAGATTCAAAGACGTGTAAACCTTCACCCTGACCTGAATGCATTTGTTGGGTGTAAAAAATGTAAAAATTGGCAAGAAATGTTTAGATATTAATATTGACAGTTCGTACGTCAAAGTTTAATTTGCATCGTTAGTTTTTGAAACAGTCACAAACTCCGATTTACACCAATTTGATATTTCTTTCGCGTTTGTTTTTAGAGGATTTTATTTAATCGCAAATAATCTGTTTCATATTCTTAGATGAATATTTGTTTGTGGCGTTCATTCTATTACTTCTTGTACGGCCAGGATTTGCAGAAATTTATAGGAAAGTCGAGCACGCTTGTCTTATTACACATTAATGTACTGGTGGTATAACCCGTAAAGTCATGTTATTGAACCTAAGGTTTTCATGACTGCAGCTCTTTTTCACATATAATTTTGAGAAATCTGTGTCAATCGTAGTTGCTGCAAGTAAAGCACTTGGATGTTCTGTATCCAAACCTTGAGGTTTGTGCTGTACGTGCAAGAAACCACTTCGCAACCCTACAAAACCTAGGTTCACTATTCTTTTCACATGTTTGTCTACTAAACTGCAAACGTCTGAGAGCTTCCTGGCGCTTCACTGCGCAATACGGAATTTAAACTTTTAACACTCAACTGCAGCTTTATGCAAGTGGCAGGATAAAGGTTTGATGTCTTCTGGTGAAAAATGTTTAGTTTCAGTTCTCGAACACCTCTTATGGCGTTGTTATATGGTGAGGATTTTGAAAAAGAAGCACCAATTATCTCGTAACTTGTTTTGTTAATCTTTTCACCTCCTAATCTCCGCAAAGTTGAAGACCTGGTTATACAAGCACCACCAAAGAACACTTTACGCTGAAAAATGCAGCGTATCTGTCGCTACATTTATTTTGGTTCGAAACAACATAGTTTTTCAACGGATAATTCTCTAAAACTCGTAATTGTGTGAACTCTTGAGTAACCGTTGTTTCACCGGTTAGCTCTGAGAAAACGGTGGTTCAACATCCTTATTCTAATAATAGTATATGATGAAATTAATCATACGCAGGTTATTACGGAAGAACTCGAGCGAGCACCCAGTACATAGTGCGTACTGCTGATAGCGTATAGGCCTTCGTGATTGTTTGAAAACTGTGGAGAGGCTTTCAGCAAAACATGTTTTAATGTTCACTGTTTCTACAGTACTCTGTCAATATCTTTAGTGCCAACGCCTAACGGGATACAGTAGAACTACACACAAGTCATTGTATCGTCTATTGAGAATATATCGTCTCTTGAGAAAGAAACGGTCGAGTTTACAACTTTGGTTTACAGCGAATAGTATGAAAAACTGCAAGTTTGTTGAAAAATGAAACGGTTACAAGTAATCTTAAACATGAGAAGAATATCATACTGCTACTGTGCTTTTCTTGTTTTACTTGCAGGTAAGAATTTGCGTCTGTTATCATTTGTTATGTATACTTTGTAACTACACAAAGCACAAGTCATTAAGCTTCACGATTTTGTGGAACGTAGCGTTTCAATTTAATCACTTTCTATATATTAAAAGCTTTCTTGNTGGTATTGCGATCAGTGAGGTTTAAGAGTTTTTTGAAATACAATGCAGTCGGGANAAACCAGAACCGTCGCCAGAAAGTCTTTAATAACAGGGCTTTACGTTTGTGCAGGGGGACTTCACAGTAAAAATTCAAAAACTCCACTGGTTAATAGTGTTTCTTATTTCAATTTTGGCGGGGTTGGTGCATTGTTTGGGGATTTAAGCCCACCAAAGCTCAATGCTTGGAAAAAACTACCGTTATCTTCGGCAAAGGGCGTCATTTAAAAAACCTGAAAAACGATTCGTAGTTGCTCTTCTATTTCCAAATGAAGCAAGTTTGGTTACTGTATACGGAAAGTGTGGACAGGTGCTGAGTTATCGATTCCTTTTAATGGAATGTCTGTCGCAAAACATTCTGCTCGAAATGACTTTATTTTTGTCTTTCAGAAATCATGCAGATACCCACGACATTTTCAGCGTGTAACATGTGGAACGAACCAAGGGGTTACGGAAAACTTTATGCCAATATCAAGAGCAAACAAAATTGTACATGGTCTCTTCTTCCACCATCCAATCGAACAAAAGTGATTCTCGTTTTAAAGGCCGTCCATTTTCAAAAAGTGAACAGATCTCAAACGTACATGCAACGTGTAATTTTGCCAGATGGGAGTAAGTATTATATTGCAGTGCTTCCCCCCCACTTTTCAAATTGAGAATCAAATTTACTGACAATCTTTTGTGGTGCCAAGTATGATAGAATGTGGTAACGCAGTGATAAAGAAATGAAGGTATGAGAAGGAAATAAAGCATTATTAACAACACATGCAGTTTATTGCTGTCAATAGCAAATTTGAGATTGCAAATTACGTTTGATCTAGACAAAATTGGCCATTTTTCATAAAACGTTTCACCAGAAATATTGTTTTTCAAGAATTGTTGTGTTTTTCGATTTTTTGTCATGGAGTGTCATACCGGCAAATAGTAAGGTTTAGAAATGTTTCGCGGTCCGCCTGCAATCAATGTACCGGTCCACGAATGGACCATACCCTACTAGTTGGGAAGCTCTGCTCTGCTATATGACGTAAACAGCTTGTGATTGTTGTATTCAGGGTAATAATATGCTTCACTGCCCAATCCCATAAATTGCAGTGTATTTTTCGTACGTTTTGCATCACGGTTGTGCATTATGCTTTGAATGCGCATTTTGTCTGGAATATTCTTCGTCATTCTTTCTTCGCTGCAATGTTACAGTGCTCATATGGTTTTGGTGGACATCCACAGATAAATTCTCGTTGAAAGAGTTCCGAAACGAGCAGGTCCACCAAATTCTTTGCGAAAGTGTTACTTCAAACGAAACGAGATGCTTATTTTTCAAAAACATATAAATCAGTCAAGATCAGCGGTCCCCAAACGTTTTGGAAGCTGAGCCAAATTTATGATTTTATCAGCGTCCACGCGCCGGGTTGTTTTGTGTACTGAAAAAAACACGAACAGCATTAGTTACGTTTGTGTATTCCTATATTTTTTCTTTGCGCGGTAGCATGTTTTTAAAGTGACTTACGAAACTGCTTCGTTTGTTGCGGGTTGTAATACATTAAACCTCGGTTAATCTGGATTCGGTTGATTAAGATCGTCGCCAAAACCGGATAAAACTGGTGGTACGAATGATTTCTCAGATTTTTCTTTATAAAACTCTTCGGTTTATCCGGATTAAAAAATCCGGATCTTCGCCATACCGGGTCAAATCTTCTCTTTTAACATGTCGCAATCCGGATTTTTCTGCACTTGCACGATGTTGTGTCCTGAAGTGCACTTATTGGTCTCTAGGAAAGATTCGGCAGCTTTGAGGCGCAACACAAAAGTGCTCACGATCACCCACGAACGTATAGAAATATGATGGCAACGGCCACAACTGCGCGCAACGCCCGATTAATCGTAGAGATGATTATTACGTCACACACGTACATAGTATTTTGTTTTGAACTTTACGCTCAAGGCGCGCCCCCACACCACAGTTACAGTCTATTGACCAGTGCTGAGTGTGCGTGTGTAGAGCATTACCCCTGAGCGTATTGTACTCGGAAAGACATTTGGAGGGCATTACCTTCCAAATAGAGTGACTGCTTTTGTACCAGCTACAGAAATCTCTGCGCCAGTCCAAAATCCCAGAATTTCTTCGCAGTCAAGGAATCTAAACTTATGAACTTAAGGTTGTTCATAACCGCCTAGATATGGTGGTTACAAGTCTGATATACCATTGCAAAATACATCAACAAATTCGTTTTGGTTCTGCGAAAGACTGCTGTTGGGTTGAAAATGTGTTCAATTTAAGTAATTTTCACTGATATCTCAATGCTTAGATGACGTCAGACTAGAAACAATTATCTTCGGTTAATCCGGATCTTCGCCTAAACCGGATAAAATCGTCGGTCAGTTCGAATCCGGATTAACCGAGTTTTACTGTAATTGGCCCCACGCTTGATGCTGCAATACGGTGGGTATCATGAAAACGTGCATCTGAAATTATGTTTAAATACTCGGACGTGCAATGTTTCATCTTAGAAAAGAAGTGTTCGCAAAGACAAGTACTTCCACGAAAACGAATGAATTTGAGCTCGTTTTGAAATCTTTGGATATCTTTTCAGACTTTTTTTAGGAAACACTCTGCAAAATTCTAGAAGCTTTTTTGGTAGAAATTTTGCCTTCAGATCTAAGTCATTCTGTAACTCAATAGATTCCATTTGCACAACTATTGGCACTGATTCGACATCAATGTCAAAGGATACTGAAAACATTTTGCTTCCATTTTCCATACTGCGAAAGTCCTGAAATAAGCGATCAAGTTCACCTTGCAACTTTAGAATTTAGTTGGCATATTTCGCATTATTGTCACTTTCACCATTTCCAAGTGCACTTTGCCAACACGGAAAATACTCAAATATATTTTGGCCCAACCGTCTTGCCAAAGTTTTAGCTTTGCTTCAAATGCATCAATTTCACTAAAAGATTGTGAATCAGTTTTACCTTTCCTTGCAATGACGCATGCAGATACCTTTCATTTGTCTGTCATGTCTACCACGAATGCAAGTTTTGAGAGCCAATGAACATTAGTACTCTCACAGGGTTTCCTTTCAGAATCCATATAAAATGCAATTGCTTCTCGTAAATCCCACATTCTCGTCAATATCTTTCCCCTACAAGCGAGACACTTCATGGTGAATGGTCAATGGTTTATTGTTTCATATGACTCAGCCAACAAGCAGAAGCATCATAAAAGCCATCGCATGCAGTAAGCCAATCGTTAGCGAACATT
>JGI24022J15233_10003068_pt1 | contig 16281 bp, 8 predicted proteins | sample Ectturendosymbi2_FD_15233 | JGI IMG/M metagenome (IMG submission 15233)
GGGGTCAAGGGGGGCGAGCTTCCCTCCTGTCAAGCTAAATGTAAAAATTGGGCCCCCTTTAGTTGACATTTTGATGTTTAGCGTTCTTTAGGTTGTTGTTTTTTACGTTTTTCAGGGTGTTTTCTGTTTTTTTAGCTATTATAGACATCCACAACATCCAGATTCGCTATCATTTCTTACCTTTTTTCGGAGTCTTGGCTAGTGGCCCCCTTACACTGACCAGTGGCCCCCTTTCAGCCAAGCTTTGCCCCCCTGGCTCATTCCTTTAGTTACGCCACTGGTGAAGATGCGAATTCACAAAAACCCATTTGTTTGAGCGATGCTTGCCACAGGTCATGAAAGTGAAATAAGGAAATATTATTTTGCAAACAAGCTGAAAACCACTGACTGTTGCATCCGAGCATCTTGCACTTTTACCTGTTCCATGCATGTCTTATGTTTACGTTTTCAGATCTGTTGATTTGATTGGGCACTTTCTAAGCAAACCTTGCGCAAATTTAATCTTCTAAGCTGTTGGCGTTTTCATAAGACATCAAGTTTCTTGCTTTTTGTTGGCAGTACTTTGATTTGTTGTTTTTGTCGATATTTGCCAATTTGCGCGAACTTCATATTGTTGCAACGCAGTAGATGCTAGATTTTGTAGTATTCGACTATATCTGTAATAGAAAACAGGGTGTCACCCTGAGTGTTGCTCTGACCTAAACATATATCTTGAGATTGAAGTTCTTCTCCGAAATTTGACTCTGTCTGGCTGACCTGTGATCGCACAAAGTCACTCAAGCGTACCAAAGAAAAGGGAATAATGAGTGAATCTGATAATAATATCATTGCAGCTCCGGCAACTTGAGCGACTGCCTGATGTGCAAGAAATCCAGGATCAAGAAATCTGAAAATGGAAGAAGTTTGCAATCAAATGTTTTGTTTATTCCTTGCTTTGAGAAGTTCAAACTAACGCGAAATGGGAATACAGCACTGCAAGTGTCGAATTAAGTGCAACCATCTTAACTTTAAACACTCTGACGAATTGTGCGTTTCTAGCAGTGACAAGGTGCAAGATGTCACAGCAAACCTCTGCCGAAAACTTTAGAATATACCGCAAACAAAAACTCGCAGTCGCTTATTGAAAGTACGCAGACCCAAATTATTTAAACTTAATTGAGATCAACTGATAATCAAATTGCGTGATTTTCCAGCATTTTGTGATTATTAACTTGCAATAAAAGGGTAAGTTTTGTGAATGTTTGAATAGACATTTAACATGGGCATTTCTTCCAGTTTCCTAAATTTATGTAAATTTACTGTAACCGACATTGGGGTACTGCAAAAAATTGAGAGTTTTCTGCCGTGCGGCAGTGCTTCTCATGTTTCTCATCTGCTTGGGCCAGCATTGGTTTTCCTCATTTCTTGCAATCAGTGTTTACTTGAACAGCTATTTATGAATCCTGCCAATGTTAAGTACGGACAGTTTCATGTGAAATTCAATTTAAGAGGTGTAAAAACCTGGAAGCCTTTATTACATGGAAATTCAAGGCGCGCGTGAAATATGACTGTACATCCTCTTCCACTCTCAACAAAACTGAGAACTGTGACAGCTGAAAGGCGTCAAATGAAAGGTTGTTTTTCGTAATCCTGCTTCAATTTCATTTTTTGTAATTCAAGAAGTTGGCTGTGAATAACTATCAATACGTTTAGTTAACAACCATTTTCCGAACATGTAAAGAATAATTTTCAAGTATTTCCGTCAACAACGACTTCGATGCGAAGAAAACCAGTGGAAACAACCTTGTGCTATTGGTCGTCGTGCAAACCTCAAACATAAATTGTCGGCGATAGATAATAACTACAGGAAAGTCTAAAGCTTTATAAAATTTTAAGTTATTTCTTAACGAGAAGGCTGTTAGGCAATCTAACGCGTGCACGGCCCAGAGAGCTTTGAACTATGATCAATAAGGAACAAGTTTCTTAAAACAGCTGAAAATCACAAAATATGCCATGATTCCAACGGCGGCGAAACTAATAAAGCAAAATATGTTTATGAGTTAAAAAGTGCCAGGACATATTTTTATTTTGTAAAACTGAGAAAGTGTTGGGAAGGATTTCAATAATTATCGCTTCATGCAATTGCGGACGATGCCACTAACAACGAACGTTTGGCTTTGGGGCAACGTTTTCTCTTTCTTCAGATGGGCTAAATGCGAAGATGGAGTATAAGCCATAGCTTAGCCATTTTTAATTGACAAACAAACAACCACTAGTCATCAAAAGTTTGGTCAAACATTGTTCGGTTTAGCGTTGAGGTATCGCCGTAACAACTGCCCAAAGAGTGAGTAGAACAGCAAACTGTACAAACTTAGGAAAGACTGCGGTAAAAATCGTAGAAGGTCGATAAAATGTTCTTTTAAAAGTTTTCAGTGTTATCACAAGCATAATAGTTGCTGGTGCTTTGTTAGTTCCCCTTCAGTATTGAATGTGTACCAAACCAGCTCAGAATGGGACTATTTGGCGCCCCCGTTTTGGCGCCGACTATTGGGCGTCGGTCATTTGGCGCTGAGCTGTTTTGGCCCTGAGCTGTTTTGACAGTGAGCTGTTTTGACAGTGAGCTGTTTTGGCGCTAAGCTGTTTTGCCACGCACACGTTGTTGTCCCTGTAGAACTGTGTGTTTTCCATTTTGCTGGGATGTTTTTCAAGTAGGCAACAAACGTTGTGCGTTTGTCTTCAGATGCGATTGAGCTTATTTCTTTAGTTTAGGACTTTAACGATGTGTTTCTTTACATCGCAAAACATTTTGCTTCACGGGCACCACATGAGTATTTGCGAGGTCTACCTCGCCATTACAATGTAAATAAATTAAAGCTTTATTCATGTTTTTATCCATTCTCAATACACACAACTGTCAGTCGCTGCACTGGCACCAAAACAGCCTAGGGGCAAAACAGCTCAGGGCCAAAACAGCACGGCGCCAAACAGTGGTCGCTGAAACGGGGCGCCAAAGAGTATCCGACAACGACACGTACCAACTAATCTAACGCCGTACTCTGCGATGCGTTGCATATAAACATTTTTTCACCCTTGGGTCCATTCGACCTTGTGCCTAAACCAAACACTTAAATGAGAAAATAAATTAAATTAATACAATTATTTTATTTCTGTCTTGCAAGTGCTTCCATTGTTAAAACAGGGTTTTCAATCTCGGTCGCGCCCTCAGGAGAGTCGTAAACCATTTTTGGAAGGCGAGAAGATATTTTATTTACACAGCTGTATTACATTTGCTTATTCGTGTTTTAGATGGAGTGGTTTGGTGTAGTGGGTTGCTATAATGGATCGCTGTACAAAAAAGGTTGAAAACCACTGTTTTAAAAGGTTCAGTGTGCTTCTTTGGAATCGATGGAAAAACATCATTATCTCCATTTTTCATTCTTGCAAAGAAGATAAAAATATGGTCAAGTTTTTGCCACACAACGTCCCAAGCATTGTTATATTCTACAATTTATGGATCAAAGGTTTGAAAAATAAAAGTAAACTACAGCACGCAATGCGCTGTCTTAAAGACTGCAGGTAGGAATTGGTTGTCAGTAAAACACAGTTGACCTGAAGAGCAAGAAAAGTCTTATCACTAATGTAAGATGTACACATTTTTGTTGGAAGTCTATCAAATACTAATATTTTCAAATAACTTCTCTTGAAATTGCGATGCAGCTTAACAATATTTTGTCTAATTGACTAGGCAGACAAACAAAAAGACTGATTTTAATAGTCACCAGATTTTGTTCAATTGCGTTCTTGTTTAAGGAAACAAGACAAGCATGCTGGATGTCGTTGTTCATAAATTAAAATTAGTTTCTGCAAATGAATAAAGGGATCTGATTATAATCAAGACCATGGGCGTCGTAGGGATTTTTTTCAGGGGGGGCACTAGGGGATTTTTCTCAAATTTGTCCAGGGTGGTGCCAAAAGTGGTGAAATTCGATTTTTTCCATTCAAAACCAAGAAAACAATCTTTTTTGCTGGAAATTCAAAATCCAGGGGAGGCCAAGGCCCGCCCTGCCCCCCTTTCCGACGCCCATGATCAAGACTGAAATAAATTGCAATGTATGTGCTTTCAAAGTTAAAAGTATGTTACAATATTTGCTTCTATGCCAATGTTTTGGAGAAATGACGTGCAATGAGCCATTAATTTTTAAAAACTCACTTACACAGTAAGGTAAGTTGTAACACTGACAGAGTTCACAATAAAGTTTGCTGCATGCACTTCGTGCTTTGTTGGCTACAGTTTACACACAAAATATTTCATTTCCATTCATATTTCAAGTATGGTTTTACTGATGACGCTATTAAAAATGTATGTTTCGTGATTACTTACACTCTACCACCAAACTAGAAGTTGTTATTTTATAAAGTGAAACAGTTCCGTAAAATAAAAAAAAGAAAATGATTTTTTGATAAAAACCTTGTGAGTAAAATATTTCTAATTTGGTTCCCATAGTGTTGAAGTGTCATGCCTTTATTGCTTTACTTTGGCTGCTGCTTGCTGAGCAGTAAAGAAGTTTGTCAGACAAGTTACTTTTCATACTTTGCCAGGCAAGTGACTTTTTTATAAAATTGTAATGATACTTAAAAAAACTTACCTGTCAACATAATCGAAAGTGTCGTAAGCAGTATGGTAAGTAGGGTAAGGTGAGATGCTGTATCTTGGATCTTTCTTAGACTGCGTAAGATAAAGTCGCAACCTTTGCTGTTATAGAGAGCAGCTTACAAGATTCGCGAGCGGTTTGCGCGACAATACAGTGGCTAAAGACTAAAAATCTTTAAAAAATGGCAAACATCTCAACTTGACATCTAGTGCGAACAAGAGAAAATGATTGAAGAAATTATCTGCAGCGAAAGTACTGTAAAGCGCATTCTTGTAATGTATTTTTCCATTTCTGCAGTTGTTTTATAAAACAAGTTTATTTTCTCTTCAAACACTCTTAAGAAAGCATGATTTCATATAAATAAATTTTTTAACTTGAGATCCATTCATTATTAGACACAACTGTCAGCGATTAAAGGTTTTTGTAATTTTACCAGAAATAACCATTTTTCACTCTTTATTCGGACTCACGTTTCCTCTGTATGAAAGATCGGCCGATGAAACTCCGAACATTTGATAAAATGGTGCGTAGTCAGATCCGGTGTACAAACGACCGACACTAAAACAAAAGTTCTTGCTTTGTGCTGCACTTACATCCGCACACAACCTATTTATCAATATAGTCTTCTCAAGATGGTCATCCAGAGTTGACGCATCTTTTGATCAACTTAACATTGGAAAGTATCCTGTGATGGCATTGTAACTCATTTATGAAAATACGTTTTTTCAGGTTATTGAATATCTGTCATTAACAAACAAACGGAAACCAGAAAAAGTGGTTTATTGTATTTGGAGTAATTCTGTAGGTAGAAAAATTTCCCTCATAATTAAAATAGCGTCACAACTCAATTGTTCATTTTAATGCATCTGTGCAGTTATTATACTGTTAAAAAAATGAAGGAAAGCGGTTTACTGAGCGTTTTTCCACAACGAACTGTTTTTAATATTTAACTATATCAATTTCAAGAAATATTTTTCTTCAAACAATTCTTTCGTTTTCAAGAAAAAGTTATTTTTTGAATATACAAGAACGTGCCACGGTTCATGGGTATCAGAAAATGTGCAAGGCCCACCTTGGTTCAGTTTCATTTTCATTTGGAAAATTGTCTAGCCAGTTTTCATAAACTGTTCCTGAAGCCAGGTTGAAATCTTTCACCTGGAAAGAAATGCATCAGAACTAAAATCCTAATGTCTAACCTTCAACGTTGGCAATGCATCAAATTGTTATATATAGGTTTTTATATCACACTCGCCAACTTAGTACCCATGCTTACTTCAGTGTGAACGTTTGAGGTTATTCCCAGTAACTACCAGATGACCTTTTGAAACAAATAAAATAACAAATTATGCTCAGAAACATTTTGCCCAGATTTTGTAAGACCCACATTATACTTTACAGCAGCACTTCCCAAATTTTTCAGCTTGATGAAACCCACTTTTACTGACAATATTTTGCGGGGTCCACTATGAAATATTGCGGTAAAACAATCACGAAAATACTTAAGATATGAGAAAGAAATAAAATACTGTATTTACAACACATGTAATTTACTTTTGTAAATGGGAACTTGCGCTTGTTTATAGACCTAATGAAGAGAAAATCGGCTAATTCAAGAAACATTTTAGCAAAATACCGGAAACTTGTAGCAGGTTGAAATTGTTGCGGTCTCCTCAGTGGCGATTCTAAGGGGGGCTGAGTGGGCCATGCCCCCCAGATTTTTGCTTGGCCTCCTGTTTGGCCCCCTAGTTTTTTCTTAATTACCCGTTGAAGTTCGTTTGGTTGAAATATACAGTACATAACATTTGGCCAGCAATATTTTAAACGATAATTTAGAAACCCTCTAGCCTGCATTCAACATTTCCCAAATGCATGATAAGCTGTGTTGTTGTTTTTAACGGTCGAGTAACTAGAGTTGTTTATGACAACACACAGCAGTACTGTAGTTGCTCGGATCCTGCCTGAAATTTAGTCAGGCCGCGGTCGTGGTGTTAAAAAATTCATTTCGAAACTAAGAAACAATCGCAGAAATGGGAAGATTGATCTTTCGTGCATTTCAGTGTCAGGTGAAATTGGATTATACTATTGTCAGCAGATTGTTGCTTATGCCAGTGGCAAAATGTTTGTGAAAGCATTAAGAATTGGTTTCAGTCAATTCATACGAGGATATCCTGACTGCTGTATTGTGTTCTGCTGCCTTGTGTATGTCTTCGAAACATCTTACGTAAGTGGTTCATGACTATACCAGGGTTTTTTTAAGGAAAATGTTAGGTACCCGATATGGACCTGTAGGGACCCAATTTCTCTGATTCTAGGGACGCGATTTTCTCTGATTCCAGGGACCTGATTTTCAGTTCTAGGGACCCGAATCGGGTCCCTAAAACACCCTAAGAAAACCTGGACTATACATTTTAACTCTACTCACACATGTCCTGCAACCTCATAGAATTTTGTACGGACTTTCTATAATGATTCAGAAGCAATTATTTCGCGTATTTCAGCTCATTGCCCCGGAGGTCAAACATTTCTGTCAGAAAAACACTTGAAAGAATTCGCACGTCATATTTATTTATTGAAAATTATTTAAAACCTGAAATAACTTTGGCAAAGAATTTGCTTCGGAAGGCGTCCAAGCTGTATATATCGCTCGAACAAGTTTTTTTCATTTATAGCTACGTAAAAAGCTGCGTTTGTTGGTATTGGTAGCTGCAACTCTTCCCGTTAACAGCGCTTCATGCGAGAGAAGTTTTTCAAAAATGAAATTAGTGAAAACATTTACCAGAAATTCCATAGATTGGGTAACATTGATCTACTGTCATGAAAGGGTACGAGCTGAAGAAATTGATTTAGATGATTTCGCTAATGAATTTGACAGTCGACATGACAAACGAAGGATTAAGTTACACTGAGTTTATAATGATATAAATTCTAATGTAAACTGTGCAGGAATCTGTGTGAGAATTATATTGATAATTGTCTCTTTGTCTGAATCTTTTTAGTTTTAGAGTTAGTGCGTGTTTCGCTTATGGCAAAACAGTCATAAATCAACGCAGGATTGAAAAGTCAGCTTTTAAGGATCATTCAGAGGAATTAAAATGAACGACTTTGTTGGGAACATTCTGCAAAATGCGTTTTACACCTGCTGTTACATCTTGTTATCAGGTACACGCCCTAAACGCCGATGTACACCTATCTGCGGCGCTGCTATGCTACTTTAGGTGGAACTGGTGCCGAAACCTCGCTGCTGTTAACTGCATACTGCGTTGAATAGTCCTCACCCCATCCACGCTGCAGATGGGCATTACATTCGCAATAGTATTTGCATAATATTGTCATGGTTACACCACAATCACAAAATGTCCATAAGCTACCACAAAAACGGATTAGTCATAGTCACAAATCCGTTGATAGATGGTTTATTTTTTACGTGTTTTGTAGTAAGAATATTTGGCGAAACTAGCTGGCTATCAACGGTCTACTTGTCTCTGTGTCAAGATGGAAATCGTGGTTCGAACCGTTTCGCTTTCATGTGAATTGTATTCACTTTCGTGGAGCTGTTTTCGTTCATATGGGGTCGAAACAATTGTGTACGGGAAATGATGTTTCGTTTTACATGTGTACTGCTGTGGAAGTTGCATGGTTAGCACAGAATATTCGACATAGCATTACACGTGTGTGATTGAATCGACAGTGGCGTTGAGGTATCTCGAGTGAATAATAACGATAGTTCAGATTTAACGATATTCACAAGCCTATGTTGTTTGATAGGGCAAATCATAGCAACTTAATCTTCAAAACAACGAAAAATCACCATGCAAGATCGACATTTATGTTGGCCCCCCTACTTTTTCCTTGGCCACGCAGTGTCCCTCCACTTTTTAAATTCTGGAATCGCCACTGGGTCTCCTGAAATAAATTCGCTGACCACCAGTGGGCTGCAGAAGCTCACCCCAAAGTTCGTTACATCTCTACGAAGAATGCTCCAATAACCCAGCTACCACAACTATTCATTCATTTTCAAGCCGTTTATCCTCTAGGGAAGGTAGCGAGGGCAGCAGCCCTAAAAGGACTCGAAATACCTCACGGTGTTCAGCAACCTGTGATAGCTCTGCTAGTTCTAGAAGCAGCACAAGCTGCCGCTGGACATAGGGAAGAATCAGATTTTTGCAGTGTCCTATTTCCCCATACCTAAGACGATTACGCCGGCAACTTCGATTGTTGCAGTTGCACTGTATAAAAAGACGGCAGTATAGCTGTATTTTCATATACACACAAAACACGAATATTTTGTCTGCGTTGCCACAAATTTTATTTGGTAACAATGAGCTCAATAGAACTGTATTTTATGAAAGTTTTCGATTTTTAGTCAAAATTCAAAAATCAATCCGGTTTATTCTAGCGTGTACCTTGGCAGCACACACCTAAACACGTGGCAGGAATATAGGTAGAAATAAAAGGCGACTGTCAATGCGTATAAGGGATGACATTATCATATAGCATCTTAGAAGTAAACTGATTCTCCTCGGCTTTCGCAACAATAAAACCGACCATACCATCGAGCCCAGGAAACGTTAAAACAGCCTCAGGTTTCTCAGACGTCCTGTGTACCATACAACTGTGCCCCGGGGGAAGTATCGTCCCGTCTGGATATCTTCTCAAAGCCGCAAAAAAAATTTTCACTTCATGGGTTGAAAATGTCCTCCCATGTTTCTTAGATTCAGGTTTATTTATTTTAACCCATTCGGCTGCAAGCTCAGACCACATTTCTTTGCTTGTAAAGAATTTTTGCTTTGTTGTCCACTTGCTCAAACCTATGTGGCAGAACAGTGGATGGAACTCAACAAAAATGTAACTGTGGTTTGCTTGTTTCCTTCTCGAAACATCTCTAAAATGTTCATTGTACCATTTCAAACAGCTTTCCATTCCTCCAGTACAGTAAAATTCTGTGGAATCACAGACATTGGAAAAACAATCATGAGCATGTTACAGTCCGTAACTGCGTCGCTCTCCCGAAACAATCACGTCCCAGAGGGTGTTTTTTCGTGTTGTGAAGGTGGAGGGAGCATTTCAAAAAGTGCTTAAGAAGCTGGGCGTAGCTTTAAAAAAGTGAATCCTCCGAAGAGGTTTGTGACTGAAATGAAACTGCTCTAGGGGTGTGAAGCTCAATATGAAAAAATAACTTTGTTCGAAAAATCTTTATGCCACTTACTTTCTGTGAAGAGTCGTAGAGCACCTGCTTCAGAAGGGGACTGGCCCTTGCATAAAACGACTGATTTGCAAACACAGCTATGTCGACGTTAATGTAACTGACTGCTCGCTCTGTCAACAGTTGTACATTGTCTTCTGTCCATTCAGTTGATCCCAACAAGCCGAATTCTTCTGACCCCCAGCTTCCAAACATAATCGTTCTACGAAATACATTTGTTTGTTTGCTATTTTTTGTTCGCTTGTTTGCAAAAATAAATGTTTTGCACTGATAACTTTAGTTTAGCTCTAAAATCGTTAGCCATGTTTTAATACTAATTTATTCTTATGCTAATTATTCCACCAAGAACACAATTGTTTTGAAGTCAGATCTCGTGATTACCTTGATTCTTTATAAATCTTTGCTTCAGCCTTAACCGTTAGTACTTTGGTATATAGATTCTATATGGTATACAGAAAAGTGTAGAAGGAAATATATTTATCTTGGAAAAGAATTTCTACCCTTGTCTTTTAAGCACACTATTGATGAATTCGTGCGTTCTTTGTTTCTGTCCTGCACAGAAGGTTTTATACAGTAGTTTCTTTTTAACTTGATTGATCTGGTTGGACGTTTCTGTCATACTTTGGTATGCTGACGCAATTAAAGGGATCCCGCAAATGCATTTTCAGCACTGATCCGATACAGGAAGCATGGATTCGACACCAACAACTCAAGCACGAGTGGTCCGTTTAGGTTCAACAATATTTCGGTGACAACAACCCTGTTTTGCAATAAGGTGCTTATGAACCTAAGGTTCAAGTGAGTGGGCCAAGTTTTAGCTTGCATCGGATTTGCAAACAGCCCATAATTTGCTGTTGAAGCTATTGCAACCGCTTAAAAAGTCTCTCGCAGATTCTTGAGTTTTCGTGGTTTGGTTTCAGATTTCAAATTTCAAACCTGAGTTTTGTGTGTTTTGTAATTCAACGATTCAGATTTTTGCGTGCTTTGTGATTCAACGATTAATTTGAAAGTTCAAAGTTACTGTAATCTGCTAATACAACTTCAAAGCACATATAATGGCACCAGCAAACTTATACCGTCTAGGTTTCCAACCACTTTTCCTCAACTCTCCGAACATTCTTGTGATCTCCATCATGCAAGCTGTTCCTGATCCAGGATCAACAGCTCCGTAAACCCAAGAATCTCTATGGTTTCCATACATGACGTATTTATCCGGTTCTTCGGACCCTCGGATTATGCCTATCAGTAAATGCCTAAAGCTTACTAATGATAATAATTCAAAAAAGGTGTACGCCATACATACGTTACTGTGTTGAAAGCGTTTATCTCAGTTTCATATGAAATGTGTCAGTTTCAGTAATATCACACAAAAAAATACAAAACCATTCAAAAAAAATACAAAAACATTTGCTCACGACACATGCAACACGGGAAGAGGAGTTGGTGCACATGCGCAGGGCAATACTAAAAAAGAACAAATAATGAAATATCAGACATCGGAAATGAGCGTCTATAAGTGACGGATGAAGAAGTCAGCAGCTTAATAGCATGCAAATTGTTTAGAATCATGCCATCATGTGTTTCGTAAAAACGGGTTAATTGATGCTGACGAACATTTACACAATTCTGTGAACCTACTTTGAAAATTGGTAGGCATTGTTATAACCTATACGCGCATTGCCCAATAGTTTAAATAGAGAACTGCGTGTACTGGTTCCGCAGTCACAGTTACCAGATAAAAGTTTCAACAAAAAGCCAAATAATGCTAAAAAGAGGCCAGGAAAAGGCCAAACCGATTGTTTAAAGGCCAGAAAAAAGCCAAACTTTATTTGCGGTATTGCCATGCCTTTGTCACAAAAAATTCCAAATTACAAGCAAATAAAAAAAATTTTCTTGGAAATCAAGATTAAATCATTTTTGCATTGTACTGGTGCACTGATCTTCCTTGACTTCATGGTTTGTGAAATTGTACACTTTGATTACAATAATGCAACAGCTTGCATACTGATCCATTTCTGCACCCATGCGAAGGCCATCTCCATTCACGCCTGTACTTAGGACCAGAATCATAAGAGCCCTTCCACTTTTTCGACATCATTGTCGCATTTATGTCGTGGAGACAAAGACCTGTCTGCAAAAGTTGAACCTGCTATGTGCTTACAACTACACATGCAGTGCAGCGAGTGCACACATTTCCACTGGTTACACAAAAGCTTAATTTCGAATCCATCATCCCTCAAATATACTAATATCAGAATGCAGGCGTGTGATACAGCATTTATCACAACAATTTTGCCAAATGTGTTGTCGAAAAAAATAGAATAGTATTATTTTCCTTCAAAAGAATCTATTTCAGCGTAAAAAAGGCCAAAAAAGAGCCAAAAGGCCAATCAAATTATTTAAAGCTAGCCAACTTGCGATGAAACCAAGATAAGGCCAAATGGCCAACTAAAACTTTTTAGGCCAACCAACTTGAAACGAGGCCATATTTCAGAAATTTGGCCTAAAAAAGACCAATCTGGCAACCCTGTGCGCAGTTTGTAGACATCATCCGATATGGGTTAAGCGCGAAACAAAGTATTTTTACTGTAGTTGGGCAAAAGGCAAAGTGGTCTCTGAGCTTTTTTCTACACAGTAAAGTGTTTTCACTTGTTTCTGAATGTCATTTCCATCTTTAAGGGAGTCTTTGCACCTGACTGTCAATTTTAACGAAGCTGTGGTTTTCAACAATATTTCGGTAGATGTGAATTAGGCACTTGCTTAATTTGTCCTCATATAAGACATGGTGTTTTATGTCAAGGTTTCAGCTGCGTGTGCCGGAACTAATGCTGGTGGTGGAATGACACTTTAAACTTTATTGGCGATCCACTCTTCCTGTGTTTATGTGGTGAACCGAAGTGAACGTTACAATTGGTGAAACTACTGTGATGGACACTTCATATTTTAAGTTACTTTTGGTATCACAGTACGTGTTATGCAAAAACCCCGGTTTAAAAAATCACTCAGGAAGCACCTCTTTCTAACTTGAAGTGTAAAGCCAAAAGAAACACGTATTTCCTAAGGTTGCAAACAGGGGTGTACAGAGGGGGTGCAAACGGGGCAACAGCCCCGGGCATCCAAAAAGTGAAATTACAAAAATTACATTTTATTAAAATTCTGTAACTAGGTGCATCTACGTATTTTCAGGCTGTTAACACTGACCCCGGGAGAAAGATGAAGCAATGCAATCATTATCAATGAGGTCTCAAACTTTATCGCTCCTCCCCCTTTGTAGGCGGGCCAATTCTTGCTAGCTTTCTTTAATCTGAAACTTGTAGTCTTCAAAATATCTCTTGATTCTCCCCATAGCCTGAGTTCTTAAACTGGGGAGGGGTGAAAGGTTCGCAAGGGGGGTGAGAGTATGGCAGTGACAGATAGTTGAAAAGTATTTTTTCATTCGTAAATTTGCTAGCACAACACTATAAACGCCTAAATCAAAACAAAGCGGACAGAACGCTGAACAAAAACCGAAACCTCTTAAACCTGCTTGTTCAAAGCTCGATTTATGAGTAAAGAATGCTTGATATTTCGATGGTGTCTGGTCTGCTTGGTTTCATTTTTAGTCACAATGCGAATTGCGTCACTAGCCTGTGTCATGCGTGACAATTTGGCAATGAATTTGTCGCTTTCAATTGTTGTAAAAAGTACTAAAAATAACAGTAAATATTTTAGGAAAAACATCGATCGGAGCTGTTTCGCCTGGTCCTTAGTTGCATCCCTAAATTTACTTCTAGTTAAAAATTGTCGTAGTGATGCCAATTTAAGTGTGCGTTTCTGCTCCGTAGCTCACCACTGCCCGGCAGGAACGATGACTTTCTTCAAACATATTTCACCCAGGCTTCAAGAGTAAGAGTCGCAAGGAGTCGGATTCCTAAGAGCACTACGAGTCGGATTTTTTAATTTTTTAATCCGACTTCGACCCCGGAAGTCCAATTGAATCATTTTTTAAATCGCACTCCTAAGCTAAGTATCCTAATTCGTGCCTGTTGAAATGGTACAGTATCTTTTGAAACTTTTATTGAAACAGAGAATTCTTGCTGAGCACCACGATTTCCACTGATTGCTAATTACTACAAAATTGTTGACAGCCAAACCTCAATCACGTTACGTGAGGAGTCGATGTCGGAAAATTTGGAAAGGTCGGAGTCGGAAAATTTTGAAAACTAGGAGTCGAAGTCCGACATTTTGCCTCCGATTCCGCAACCTTGATTTCATCACGTGAACATTTTCCCTCCTGAAAATTGTATCGTTTGACGCTGTTGATTCGTTACTGCTAAGAACTTCAACGTGGTGTTTTGTATCACCATCGCCTCATTATCAGAGCAACTGAAGTTTAACTTCAAGGTGTTCTGTTGAAGTTTTTGCGATCCCGATTGCTAGAAGTAATGTGATTTTTGTATAAGCTTTAGCAAGATTCGTCCAATGTTGCTTTTTACATTTTTGCTGCAAGCAGAAGCAGACGCGTGGCCAGAAAAAATATCTGGGGAGAGAGAATTCTGAACTCTAATAAATGATTGGTTTTAAGCGTTCATGACAACTTTTGGTCAAGGGTTCAATAACTGCCGTCCAAACTTTGGGGGAGCGACTGCGTCTTTACGCCACCTGGCTATGCTCCTTAGAAAGGCAAACTGCATAATTTTCGGCCGATGCATCTTTTGTTGTGCATTTATTGTCACACGTATGCAATCTGTGCATAGGCGTGAAAGTATTTATCATAAAATAATAACGAATCGTAGTTAAATGCCTTGATTTTTTGTCGAAAATGGCAACAGTCCTTTTCACGTCATCCAGCATAGCTTCACAATAACGGGTAGCGCTGACGGACCACCGTTTATTACTTGTGTCCCATCTCGTGTTTGGCGTTTTAATGTAAAGCATTTAATTTGGGGTGTAATTTGGTAATTTTACGGTGAAGTTTATCGAAGCCTTGTTGATGACCGAAAGTAGTGATGACCTTACCTTTGTCAAGTTCGAAGGTTTAAGCAAAGTTAGTTTGTTTCATCTAAATGTTTCATCTCAATCTAACTGTTTGGATTGCATTTATGAATGCGTCCCACTGAGCTGTTCAGCCCTTCCGCCAACAAAAACTTAACGGATCACCTAAACTGCAGCCAATATATGGAATGGTAATGTGCTCTTTTAAAAAGATTTTGTGGTAGCTTTTCCACTGAGCAACCATTTCTGACTTCTTGATGTCACACTTGGTACTGGATATTTTTGAGAAAATTTACATAGATGTATATAATAGGGGTGGCCAAACTGCGGCTTGCGAACCGCATGCGGCTCTTTGAGATTTCCGAAAAATTACATATTTGTTCTTTATTTTTTATTGCTATTGCAAAATGTAGAAATATTGTAAAATGGTACTGTGGTAGCTAGCGTGCCGCACTGTATTACTTTTGCAAGTCGTTCCAAAAAGAATCACGTGACAGAAGCGTAGATTGCAAATAAATTCGTGTTTTAGATTTTTATGTTGCGGCTCTTTGTAATTTGGGTTTTACGATATGCGTCTCATACATACAGTAGAGCAGGTTTGGCCACCCCTGTTATATAAGCTCCAAAGCAGAAAATATCAAATAAAAACGAGCGCGAACAGGGCTTGCAGAACATTTCTACTAGAAACAATGGAAATCGATTTTCTAAAACGTTGATAAAAACTACCGGCTAACTGATATAATCAGGTGAGCACGCGCCTCAAAACCTAGTAAGTGATTGATCGCGTACCTACAAACCCAGTAGGCTTGGTTCGATTTCCAATCATATCATACTGAAGACTCAAATCGCTACTTGCAGCCTGTCCAGCCTCGTTAATCGGTCATGCAAGGGAACAGTTCACATGTTCATCATCACTGACTCGCTATCAATGCAATCTTCATTACGAAAAAAATAACAGCGAGGCAAGCAAGTGGAGATGGGTGCCGCAGACCATTCGCGACACTCCCGAATGGAGCACGAAAAGCGGATACAACCAAATTGGACTGAACTGTTGAAAGAAACAAGTCTTCATACCGATCACATTGTAAGACGTCCTCGTTTCGTATATGTTGTTGGAAACGAAATGAATCTGAAAAGTGTCGTTGGGAGATGCGAAGCCTGGTCCGACTTTGATAGTTTCAACATCCAAACCTGTGCTAAATCTGTCGTTGGGGCGACTTTTGCCTCCCAGTTGTCTACAGAAAAAATTTTTTTAAATGTTTAATAGTTTCTGGGAACATTACTAAAACAGAAAAAGAAGCGCAAGTGACACACACGTTTTCACAACAACATGGAAAATACTACAAACCGTTCATCTGCATCGTAATTATTTATCCCAAAGCTTTTCGTCTGACACTCTTCAAGGGACATCGTCAGAATGAAGTGGAGATACAACCGAACTGGATTATATACAGAAAAGAAGAGATCTCATTG
>JGI24022J15233_10003069_pt1 | contig 16279 bp, 10 predicted proteins | sample Ectturendosymbi2_FD_15233 | JGI IMG/M metagenome (IMG submission 15233)
TTCCGATTTTGTAAGTTACACAAAAACTATTTAATTGACCATCCTCACATATAATAAAAATTAAATTGTCCGCTTGGCTGCTGCAGTTGTGTTGTTCAGCGTCTTTTTGATTCCATGTCCTGTTTAAGTGTGCTTATCTCTTAAAGATATGTCTGCACCGTTTTTGTAGATATATGTAGATCAATATGAAATTTGTCGACTGTTGGTCGTCTCCTGAGCAGTTCGACTTGTGTTTCTTCTGAGCAGTTCGATTGTGTTTCGAGGGGAGGATGACTCGAAGCCCTAGCGGTCATTCTCCTCCCCCTGATATCTAATTTCTTCAGATGTTAAATAAAATTGTCTGTCTGTCTATCTGTTCCAAATGGTTGTACGTAGTACGTCAAAATGCAGTTCATCTTGCATCAGTACATAATACGAGTTATGGTAAGAAATCAAATCCTGTTGGTAAGTTGGAAGCTGTTCCAGCTCCGGAGAATCAGGTTACAACGAAAAAACTCCTTTTCCAAATTTCTTTACAACGGTAAAACTCCTTTGACAAAGGTGTGGTTAAGTGAGCAGAGTACATTTATTCATATAAAAGTCAAAAAGTATAAAACGCAGAGAAGATTGTGGACTTACAGTGAAACACCCCCTTATTCAGACGGTTTGGGGCCAATGCTCCTTGCGTTTGCTGACTGCTCCTAAGATGTATTCTAAAACATTTTTTTCCGCTTGCCTGTAATTGTCTTGCAGCGAGTCTTGTTTGCACTTATGTTACAGTCGCTGCAGACACATGTCCAGAATTCTGTGAAATATGACTTGTTTTCTTTGCGCTGTTCGGCTTTGCATTTCGAGGGGGAGAATAACTCGAAGACCTTGCGGTCAATCTCCTCCCCCTCATATCTAATTTTTGCAGACATTGAATAAAAATGTCTGTCTGTCTCCGCCACTGAGGGCTACAAGGAGGAAATGATGTATCATAACTGTGGCAGAATGCACCTGCTGAGATATGCACTGTAGGTGTGGAACGTCAGCAAATGACTACGATATGCAGTTCAGCTCTTTGTTATCACTCATGTCAACGAAAAAAAGCATATGTTTCCTTGTGTTTTACAAACGCCTGGCTCAAAACTAGACAATTGAACAAATGCATATCAAAGTTTATTACTTGATTTTAAACAAAGGCGTTTTCTGTTGAAACTTTAAAAGTATGGATAACGTTTTCTTCAAATACGACAAAGACGAAGCAGAATCAATCACCAGCAAACAAATAGTTATACTGTAAGTATTCACAAAATGGAAAGAAGCATGGTTTTAATAATAAACGGCGTAAAATATAATGTAAAATGCACTGCAGTCGTTTAATGGTTTTAAAACATCAACAAACCTTTCCAGGAGTGTTCAAGCTGCTGTATTTGTATTTTGCCAAGTGATCAACGTGATATGCAATAATAAATGTAGAGCTCCAATTTTGAAAACTTAAATGTTTCAAGAATCATATTTTCTTGTATATCTTTACAGTTTGTTTCTTATAGGAAAAGTCATGACTCATTGGCAATTACTCAGTTTATGGAAAAAATAATCCGAAGCATCTCAACGAAATCTGAGTTATTTTATGGCCTAGGAAAAAGCTCTAAAACCGTGTCGTCATCAATTAAACCAGCTGGTTTGCGTTTTGCACAATTGCGTATACGGTGCAACTAAAAACAAACTCCTCCCGGGAGGGGGATGTACAAGAAACAACCAGCGCAGGACTGTATTTTCGATTGTTGCATTGCTCACCGCTTTTTCGTAAGGGCAAGAAATGTTCTGATAGGTTTAATTGATGACAACACTGTTTTCCATCCATTTTCTCGGCAGTTTGATCACAAAGCTCTTTCGGAACGTTGCGAATGGCACCTACCCTGCAATGAGCATTTGTTGCTTGGTCGACTGGGACCAAGCTGGCTTAGCGTGTATTCCATTAAAATGTCGCCAATGGAGACGTAGTATCAACAAATTTGTGATCTATAGCACATTTTGCAACAACGCAACAATCTTGGGAGGCTGAGTTGCAGTAAAAAGCAATTTGCGAATGATATGTGTTGCTATAGTCTCAGGGTAAAAGTTTTTTTAGTATTTACTTTATCCCAATTTTGGAAGTAGCCATGTTACTGCATACGGTATTTGGGCATTTCTGGGACAGAAAACAAAAACTATTCAAAGGTTGTGTTTTGGTTTTGACTGTTTCTTAATGAAGCCTGGCATAAAAATAGAACAAAGGTCCTCAGAAAATTATCGGCGACAAGAAAGGGTGAGTTGATATGGATTTTTGTTTAAATGGCATTAAGGGAATAAAACAGCATGATGAACAACTGAGGAACTCTACAATGATGGTTTTTGTTATTATTCCCTGAATAATAAAAAGGTTTCCTGCAATTATTGGAAATTTTGTTGCAGAATTCTCAAGAAGGCGAGTACAAGCCGTGGTTGAATGTGTTTTCTTTAACTTTTTCAAAATGTTCACACTGTGTGACAAGAGGGTTGTCTCATAAATAGTATATGCAGAAGTTACTTACAGCAAAAGCACCGTGAAACCGAATTTACCACAAATATTTTTTTCGATCATGCCAGGGATGGTCAGCTTGTCTTCGACTTGGATCGACTAGAAAACTTTTTGATAACTCGCGATCGATCGGTCGGTAGTAAAGTGACAAGTGCAAAAGTCATAAAATGGAATATTAATTGAAAAACTTTCTTTTTTTGGATCTTTTCCATTCAATGCAAAAATTAGGCGCGATCGACCAATTGAGACTCGGCGATCGACCAAGCGATTGCTGTTGGTCACCCCTGCATTCTACAAATGATTGTATTTTTCATAAAATCATCGCATCAATTTGCAACGTTGTACCAGTTTCAAACNAAGAATTAGATCAAGCGAGGGAAATTCACCCACAACATATATTTACAAACCACGTTTCACAGAATCAATGTCAGTTTGCATATCTGCAAGAGCAAAATCGCCAGTCTTAGTTATATCACAATACAAAATCGCCAATCATAGTTATACCACAATACATTTACTTTCTTTCATCTCTACCTCCTCCGCTTTGTCTTCATGGACCAATTCTTCGCTCCTAGCGATGTATTCGAGAACCAGACTCATCCCTTCACTCTTAACGTTTTCACTCACAGATGTCACTTCCAACAGTTGGTTTTTGACGTCATGCATGATCGGGATCACGTGATACTTCACAACTTGTTTCATTGTGACGTCACGTTCAATCATCTTCACGTTCGCTGCGTGTATCCCTGTCTTCTTCCACCCACCACCAACACACCAACTCATCCACATCAAATCTCCCTGCTTCTTAAACAGAGAAGCTGCTGCGATGTAAACAGGAATAGATTTTTCGGAGCAACCATCTTTTCTCAGCAGATCGTCAGCAAATCTCCTCAACTCCCATCCAGCGTTGATCTCACTTGTGATCAAGTCATTTATTTCTTTGATTGCTTTTTTCGCTTCGTCAAGTTCCTTGGATGCTAAATACCTGCTGTATTCTTGCAGCAAGCCTGGTGTCTGGTTCAAGTTGCTCATTGGAGTCGAATCGACTGCAAAATTACAAGCAAAAGTAAAGTTTTGTAACAGATAAACAATGACAAAGTGTTGGACCAAACTTAGGTGCGAAATTAAGTTCTGATATTTTTTGACTTTTTCTAAAACTAGAGTAAATTTGAGCGTGTTTGATTGGCAATGGGATTCCTTTTACTGAAAAGTTATACAAATGCTTTTTGAGGGAACTAAGTTTGTTTTTCATTTCGGTTAGATTCTATAAACTACACTGAACGACTTAGTGCAACGTCGAGGTGTCGACACAAATGTACTACAATTACTGCGTTGTTGAACTTTATGTTGATTTGTTGTAATACTGTTTGGCTTTGCCTAGTAAGTATTCATAACTAAGCAACTACTAATCATACGATGCACTTTGTTTTAAGTGCTTATGTCTGTTTTTTTTGACAGATCCCAATTCTCCGACACATTTTTAATGGCATATACAAACATTGTCTACTGGTTGTCAAACATAACTCTATTTTGCCAATGATTGAAATATGAAACTGTTTCTAAACGACAAAGACACTTCATGCAAGCTTCTGCTTTTAAGCTGAGCAAAATTATTTATGACAAAGAACCTTCACAATATCAGTGCTTATTTTAAAATAAAGCAGGCAATTGTATTGAACAGGCACGTTGTTGTTGAAATGACTAATGATGAATGCATTTTGATGCAGGGCCACAATATGTAATATTTTGTTGCAGCTGGTTCCAATTTTCTTTCTAAAAGTAATACAAGTGTGTAAACTAATCGGTCCAGCATTGGCGTCGTTGTTTCCGACGGCCTGAACTGGTCGAAGAGCAACGTATGCTTTTTGATTTGCATATAGCGCATTTGACGAATGATCTGTGAATGCAAATCCTTTCGGCGAGTCGTGCAGGTTTACAGAACCTGAAAAAACTTGCGATATGATATATGTTCTTTTCTATTGACGATCACTTTCAAAAAGAAAATGTGTGCAAGAAGTCTGCATTCCAATCGCCATGCGTCTTATTCTGGCAGTAATTTGATTTTCAACTGTGAAGCGACCAAAGAAAAAATTATGGTCTGTAGCAACATTTTGAAAGGCTGCTTTGCGTTGCGTTATTTGCGTCCTGAAGTTCACTGGCTTATTTGCTGCAGCAAATGTACTGCTTTATGACTTTTACATACGATAAATTAAACATAACGCAAAAAATCCCCTTGGAATGAAATCGGCGGCAAACGAGAACAAACGCATTTCAGTGGAGACAGTTTTTTTTGCATGTGCATGTTCCGGCTCTTGCCAGGGTGTCTGCAACAAATGCAGTCGTCTTGCGAAAAGTTGGACGTTTATTACATGGGAGAGTTACAAATTGCTTGAATTGTGGGAAGGTTTGAGAATGTTGAAACCTGGAATGGTATTTTGATGAAAAAAGTCTTTCGGATGTTTAAAATTTTAACAACTAAATATTTTTTTCAAAATACACTCAAAATACAAAATACAAATCATTTACCAAAAGTGTAGAGCTGAAGATTGTGTGAGCCACTCCAGTATTTTAAGGCAGCAAATTAGAGATAAAATTTTGTCAAAAGTACCGATATTCAAACGATTTACCATGCAACATCTCACAATGAATTGTGGTCAATGTCCGAATGAGCTGTTCTCAGCAAAATTCGCTGAAGATCTGTAACTAGTTTTTTTTCAGTATGTGTTTGACTACATAACGCATTGACTAAAAATCGTAGAACGTAGAGCCTCTCGCTTTATTTTTTTCTGGTCCAAAAAATGATAAAATGAAAAAACCTCAGTTTGTTAATAACGTGTTGGAATCTATTGAAAGGTTTTGCGCAAAGTTCTTTGACTTATTTTTCAGAATATTTAGAGTCCATTTTGATATTTTTTCCTCAAATTAGCTTGTATCTACCAGTGTCCAAGATAACTGAGATGTTCGGAAATCTGGAAATGAAAAGTAATTTTGCTGATTGAAAGATACAATGGCATCTTTGAAACCTGCTTTTGTCTGATATTACTTTCCTATAATTTGACACCACCGTAAAACATTCACATATATATAGTAAGAGTTTGATTAATGTTATTAGAGTGTGCTAGAAACACATGTACCTGTTTTCAAAGATAGTAACTTGTTAAAGTTTATTCAGTACTTTGTAATGCACACGCATTGTTACTTTTTCAATCATTTTCTGAGGATGTTTACTGACAGACTCATTACAGGGTAGACTAACTTTTTATGGAATTGGAATGTTTTATAAACGTAAAAACAAAGAAACTTCATGCAAGCTTTTGCTAGGCAAAATTGTTTATGACAGAGCAACTTCACAACATGATTAAGTGCCTATTCATTTAATCAAGAAAACAAATGTTTTGCAAAGGCACTGCTGAAATGGCATCTTTAATTGAAAAACACTTGAAAACTCCGAAAACATGTTGATGCAAAGACTGAAACTGGCCATATGTGATGGGCCAACAAAATTTCTTGTTTAAATTAATCATGGGAATTAAACTTGAAACCAGACAAATATATGCAAATGACACATTCACTAGAAATGAACTAGAATAAACTAACTGGCAACCTCGAAAAATGAGTGTATTTTCGAAATAAAACTAAATTAAAAAAATTAAGTTCTGATCTTTCACAAAATCCAAATCTGCTTATAATATCTCCACATACTTTCCAGGATGTTTTAGTTTTGTAAGAATTTACCAGAAAAAAGTTTAAATCTAATGAATTTTTATTGCTTTGACGGACACTAGTCTAACCTATATGAAAAACATGTAAGTGCACACAGGATCTTTTGATTGACAAACACTTAGAAGTGAAAGTTATTCCACTTAATGCACTTCAACTTTTTTTTCTGATATATAGATAATGTTCTCGATATGCTAACATCGATTTGAAACAAAAACAAATTTGTAACTGTCTCACTTGATACGTTTTGATTCTTTCCAAATTCTAGGCTTGGTCGTTTCTGTTTGAGAGAAATGCCGCTGCGTAATGCGATGAAATCACTTATCGCTCCTCCTTGCTCCATCTGAAATAAACAAAGTCGTGAATTTTCAACTACCTTCAGGCCAGTATTAGATCCTATCATTACTTATAACTGCGAGAATTATGCCAAATATTTATACCTGTATTCGAGCGCAATCTCTCTAGAATCTTTTCTACGAAGCAACACAGCCGACTGATGCAAGAACATTAGCAATTGTAAAATGAACAATGCAGATTTTTTCACAGTTTCAATCTAATTTATCTTGGTATAGTGATTCTAATGTTATCGAAACGATGAAAGATCTTGATGTCAAAAAATAATTCGATGTTTTGAAGATGCATTTCAAATTCAAACAATTTGACGTGTTTTGTTTGTGCAGAATTGCAAATATTTCCACATCGCAACATATTTTTTGTCTGAGATTTTTCAGGTTTTTAAATCATTGTGACCAACTGCAATTACTGATAGGCATCACCTCGCACTTCCAAAGCCAGGCGACTTTGACGTTGCAAAGGCAAGAAACAAATGAACGTTCGTCATTGGCAGAAAAGTACTGATATTTGTACCGAACGCTGCTGACCTGCAAAATAAAAATTATTCAGAGAAAATACTGATTATATAAGAAGCAGTTTAAATTGAAATTATTCTTTGGCAACCAATCTAGCTAAATTTGCAGTCAAAGCGATTAGATGAAACCATTTGGTCATAACGAGAACAACAAACAAAATGTAATTTTGCAAACATTGAAATAAAACAAGTGGTTCTGAAGCGATAAACGATGTCAAAAATCAAGATTTACTTCATGAACTACGAACGTTTTCAATTTTTTATAGTTTTTGTGAAGTCAGTGTTAAAGAAGAACCGGAAGGCATTTGCCGCCTAAAGCGACTTTGCATTTATCTGAAAAAACTCCTTTCATTTTTCTAATTTTTACCATACTTTCTTTGAGCAACAAGCAAAAACTTTCTTTCAGCAATGATACAGAAAGGTATTTTTTCTATCCATAATATAAAAACCCATGAGGACATCATCTTTCCTCAGAACCACGCCGATTTCATAGATGAAATTCACACAATTTCATATTTTAACAGTGATTACCACCATTCTCTCCTTCATTATAGGCATCGTACACGCAGTAGTCATTACCTCAAACAATCATTTCAAATTACCATAATTTAGCTGACAAAGTCCTGTCTCGGATAATTTTTAATATTTTTATTGCGGCTAATGGTGGGTATTTCATCCACACTTTACATCATGTATCGTATATTTATGTTCGCTGTGAACTAGTTGGGGCAGCTGTAGACAGCAATATTTTGAGGGTTATCTACCAACACATTTCGAAAGTAGTCAAACATTTTAAAAAATACAGAGATATTTTCACATATCGCGAAAGTTGTAGAACGCCAACAAAATTTACAAGGACTATAACGCAAAACTACATTGCAGATAAAACTTGCAAAAACTTTTCGAAAGAATTAGATTTTCAACAATCAATTTCTTGTTTGCTCAGATCAGGCAAATGTTTGTAATTATCATGAAATGTTGTTTCGTTTTTTTCCACGTCTCAGGCTTACATTACCAAATCAACGCAAAATACATTCCATAGTCCGGCAATTCACGAATCACAACCAAACAACGCTGATTTGTATTTTATGTTCTTGTGGAATCAGGATAAACACTTGATTTAATCTATCAATTGACGCAAATCAAATTCAAAACTAATCAACAGCTTTAGATTGTCTGCAAGCTTTTGAGAAACCATACGACTGGCCTTTGCTTTTATTACTATGCAAAGTTTCATACGTGCACGTATTCGTTTTCAATTAACGATAAATGCCACAGTTTGCATATTGCAGGTTTTGGTTCAGCGGGTAAATTTATATTTTGTCAGTATTTGTGACACAGTTGGGACCATGGATTTGTTGTGTTTTCCACGTTCACGTGCCAATTAACATTCAGAACATGATCCTCCCACATGTGAAATAGTAATTCTTGATATTTTTTTGTGTTCTTTGACGTGGTTCGACACTATTCGTCTCCCAATGTGCTAGAATTGTTGTTTACTTCCATTGCAAAGTATAAATGTATACTATCAGGCCCGTTGCCAGGTTTTAAGTTTTGGATGGTGAAAATACATTTTAGGGGGAATTTTTTGTTTTTATTGTATATCTAAAACAAAACTTTCTGATCACAACTAATTTTCGCCACCGAATGACCTCTCCCTGTGGCAACGGACCTGCATGCTCCAGAGATTTGTTGTCATCGTATCGAATGCAAACTCAACCAATCGTTCTTCCAACGTTCTTAGTCATTAACTCGAGTTGTTCCAGACATTTAATAGGTCTGGGGAATTTCCTGACCATTGGTGCAGTTAGTTTTCATTTTCTGGTGAAACCATTCATTGGAAATATTAGAGTAAACGCATTTGCTAGTTTTGTTTTTCCCAGTTTCCATTTTTCGCAGCTTGTGTTCTTGGCGTCAGGCAGTAGGTTGTGTTTGATGTTTTCATTTCTGAACTTGTGTTCTGATTTACTCATTTTGGGTCTTGAGTTTGTTTGTTTTCTCTTTGAACGTTTTCGCCAAAAAGCTTTGCTTGCAAATTTCAGTACTGAGGATGCGTAATTACACTGAAATCGATTTCCTATTAAAAATTTGCTGAACGAGTCTTTGCTTAACCCCATTGGGGAAATTGCTTACTTGACGTTTTCACTAAGTTGAAACATAAGGCATATTTAGAAAGTCACGATCAGCACGGTATCAACAACGCGGAAGTAGCAATGCCATTTAAGAAACACACTGCAGCAGGGGTCGGGAACCTTTTTGGCTAAGGGAGCCATGAAACGCACATATTTTTAATTATATTTCCGTGAGAGCTATAAAATATTTTTCAACACTTAATGCAACTAATTTACTTAACTAACGTGTGCATATTTAAGCCAAATCAACAATTTTAAACAATGGCAAATGTCTGAATTTTTTCTTTATTAACATGCTTCTTACTGTTAATGCGGCTTCTGGCGCTGCATAGTGTTGCTGATGGCTTTGTAGGAAAATTACAGAGAAAGTTCCATCCGTAACAATCATGTTAAGAAAATATCAAGCAGCCAGATGCCGTCATCAAAAGAGTCACACCTGGCTCGCGAGCCATAGGTTCCCGACCTTTACACTACAGCATGACCAAACAAGCGCAAATGTTCTTTTTTATTTTTTATGTGTTTTGATGGCGCGTAAATACTTCTTTTCTATTTCATGTGGTGTTTTGATAACTGCAGCTCTTCTGCACACCGTGCGCCTGGTAAAAATGCTACAGCACCAATTTACAAGGTCTTGGTAAGACCCGGACGTGATTCGAACCCCAGAAAATGAGCCCAGAGTACGACCAATGCGTTGATTGATCAATTGACAATTACAGCTTTCGCAACAAAAATGGTCCCTCGCACGTCGCACGTCATTCAGCATCACGGAAAATGCTTTTAAAGGCGTTTTGAGGGACTGAAACGGTCTCTCAAAACAGAGCTCATCATCAGAAAATTTGTAGTTGAGTCTGTAGACGGAGTGCATTTAGTAGCGAGTTCTTCAGCCTGGTTTGCCTGTTTTCATGATGTTGCTTCCTGCTTCAATGCGTATGGTGTGGTGAAGTCTGATTGCGAGTTGAACTTGCTTAAATTTTACGCCACATCATACGGTAGTAAAATATCAGTAAGAATGTGCAGGGGAAACCCAAACAACAGACACTAACTGGCAATTAGGCTATAGCCTAAGCCTTGTTAGTGTATTTTAGACTGGCTAGCTAATGAGTTTCCATTCCTGTTTTGGTTTAACACATTTTTCGGTCTTTCATCTAAACCTGCATAAATTTCCTTCAACAACCGTCAATGTAAGTGGTAGGTTATACACTTTAGTGCTTCAGGGATGGGCATTCCAATAACGAAACCACATTTGATATCCTATATTATCCTTGCTGAAAGCTTTTCAAGATGAGCTTCGGAAATTCCGTCGAATGCAAAACTCTCCCTTTCATTTCTTTGCGTGGTGAAGTAGAAAAATGCATTTAAAAAATAAAAGTTAGATGATTTTAAAGCATACCTTATAGTCCTTTACAGCTAGGAATCAATCCAAAAGATCTTAACAGAACATATACGTTTATCCCACTAGGTAGCCATTATCAACTCTGCGAAGTGCATGAAGTATAAAACGGAATTAGATAAAACCCACAATTAGTAAACCTGCCAAACTGTAATAATCTTGTCAGGGCTCCCATTCAGTGATTTCTGATAAACCCTTACTGTACATGATGAAAAACATTTTCTTACACAAAAACGGAAACTTTCCTCTGCTAAAAGACATATTGGTATAATTGCACGCGTTGAAATGATGTTTAAATACAAATTAATTATACCGTAGTTTAAGCAGTTTTTTTTAAGGAAAATGTTAGGTACCCGATATGAACCGGTAGGGACCCGATTTCGCTGATTCTAGGGACCCGATTTTCAATATTAGGGACGGGAATCGGGTCCCTAAAACACCTTAAAAAAACCTGGTTTAAGTATACTTTAATTACACGTTTCAACAAAATATGAAACTTTCTACCCTGCAACCAACCAAAGTGCATCTACAAATACTGTAGCTAAAGCAATTGTATCGTTACTGCGCATGGGTTTCTTGCAATTGACATAATATACCCTATTCATAGTTACAGTACCTGTATAGACTTTTAAACAAGGTTTACTTCTATGTATAAAGATTTACAAAGATTAATAAAAAACAGTTCAATTGCTTCCGCTTTGTTGATGAAGATCAAATTGCATAGAGACGAACCATTAAAACTATGTTTGCTTCAAGCTTTCGAGGGAATCATTTGAATGGACACTGCTTTCATGTTTTTGCGATGATGTACAGTAAACTTGCACGTATTCAGGTAGCTAGTCTCCGCACAAGTGAATAGTTTAAATCAATTTGGTGATTGCTGCAAATTTGTTGATTGATTCAAACTCTTCACCGATGTTGAGACCAGTTTCTAAAATAAATGAGGCAAATTTTTTTTCGTCCATGTTTCAGTAAAAGCGTGATGCTGAATTTCACTTTTTATACGTAGGAAAATGGCCAAGACTTTGTGAACAAAATGTTGTCTGACAATAACCAACAACGTAGACAAAAACAAGGTGGAAATGAATTTAGATGTGTTTGATAAATTTTCCCGAAACAACATCCGTAGATGATATCATTCTAATGGATTAACATGATTTAATTAGAGCATAAAAACAATTTTTCATCAAGCAAACGCAAACCATTTGCAATAAGCCACTTGTTGCAACAAGAAATACTTAGCTGGTTGACTGACCTCTCTACTACGATTTTGAATTTCCTGGCATAATGTGTAGAAAGAAGATCCTTCAAACTTGCACTCGTCCACATTTATCCTTTCAATGTAATCTATTTGCTTGGCAATGCCACTGATTTCTTCTTCGCCAAGTGCTGTTTTCTTGATGTTAATTTCGTTGAACTGCAATGGCAATAACGAAAACAGATCAAAATGAGGCATGACAATGAATTTACTTGCGATTTTTCAAACGAACAATGAAACACACTGAAATGATTTAACTAAACAGGTTCAGCTGCCTTAACCCAAGGGAACATCTCAGGAGAACAGATAGTATTTTTTGCTGACCAAAATTAGTCGTGCCTTAGTGTGGAAACAGCTACACAGCAAGTTGTTGAGATATGCCAAGGTTTAAAAACTTCCTATGCTTCCTTCCCCTTCTTGAAGTCTGCTAATGAAAAAACGCAAGATTTGCACAGACGTAACGCTACGCACAGACGTAACGCTACGCATCCATCTTCGACAATACCATGCGCCTGCTGCTGTTATTTTTTATGAAGCAGAGGTCTTGACCTCCTCACCTTGTTGGAAAAGCTTGATATGACTGGGACACCTTTGATCTCAATCCAAGACAAATGTTGTCACTAACTCTACACTGTTCCTCATTTTAACCATGTACCTCCATCAAAGTAAACCTCACCTGTTAAATTACTTATTGAAATGATGATTGATTGTTATTTTTGACTCTTGTTTTCAGCATCAACAAATCATTTGCGTGGATAATTGTGGAATACGACATTCCCACTATCCTACTCATTTAATGACTTTTTCCTTACGGATAAAATAAGTTGCGTTTTTTAAATTTCATATGTGTAGCGGTTAAAATGTCTTTTCCTTTTTCTTCGCTCCTTGTTAAGGTTTCTGAGCATTGTGAGACGGCTCTCATCAATGGGTTGCTACAGTTGAAGATGCAACAGATAAATGCGAATGTGTTTTTGGTTGATGGACAACGTCCATATTGTCTAGAATGAAATACAATGTCATTATTTGGCAGTGGCGTAAGCCTATAGCACCATGCCATTGTTGGTGAAATTGAATCATTTGTATAAACAGATCGCGGTGGGTGGGGACTACTACCCCTCTAAGTATCAATCTATGCTTACTGTAGCTTACAGTAAATCCTACCCGTAACTCACTTTTAATCAAGTTACATCAGCTGAAAATAAACTCAAACTGCGAGCTCGTGTTCCATGCAAGAGAAATTTGCTGAGCATGTTGCACAGAGATTTGGCAAACGTCAACGTCTCGAAACATGCGCGATAGGCTTGCATGCAACAAGGATGGGTAAACCTACTAACATGCTCGTTTCGTAGTTGCAGCCAACAATTTGTGCATCCTTGATCATTGGAAAGTGGAATGAAAATTTATGTCACAGCAAGCTAGACAACGCAATCATCATCGACCGCAAATGGAGGAGAAATTGTCAGTTACGTTTTTATGCGTTGATTTTGACGCGTTCTGTAACGTTTCATCAGTTGAAAGAGCTTGTAAATAGAAATGAACAACTGAATGATGCTCATTGTGAAATGCTATGTTGATCCGTGGTAACGCAATCAGCTGTAGTTGCAGCACTCGCGTCATTTGCTGAATTTCGAAACCGGTCGAGCAATGTACCAGGGAGCAGCAAGTCGCAGTAACACAGTCACGTGTCTGTTCAAAAGAGGCGTAACTCGCGTAGATTGCGTGAACGAGTGAAATTGGCGGAGCTCGGGTAGACGGTTTGATGATATGGCTGAAACGCAGCGCTCTGCAATGAAATAAAAAGGGCGTAGCTTGTGCACAAACGTACGAGAATTTAGCGTATCGTTTGCAAATAGTGCATTGCGTTCAAGCAATAGAGTATAATAGGCGTAGCTCGCTCGCAACGCAAAAGTCAGCAGCCTACTTGAGTCATGTGAAACAGAATTAAAAATGCTTGTTTTGTATATTTGTACCACCACCCACTTCACTGGTGAATGTTGTTAACTCGGGCTCTTTTCATTAGGCCTTGTCAGTGTTCGTATACCTTCGTTTTATGTCTGACCTTTCCACAGGCGTATCTAGGAGGGTCAAGCGGGCCGTGGCTTCCCAAATTTCTAGGATATCTTGTCATTTTGTGCTTTGAGAGGCGGTGTCCCAAACAACGTTGCTCACTTAAGGCAAAAAATGTAGCCTTTGCAAAACTTTTGGGTGGATACACCTCTGGGCCTTTTGTATTAAGTTTGCAGGTCACATGAATCAAAAAGTATCATTCATAGTAGGCATTCTCTCAAATACGTTCGCTCACTTTTAACTCGGGCTCATCCGTTGGAGCCCGAGCTGCCCTCTGATATTTTTTTCAAATATAATGCATATCAGACTGAAAGCTGTCTCGAAACAATGAATTTGCATTGAATTTGAATTCCAGTGCAACGGATAGTTCCCATTCGAGAATAGTTTCAAACGAACGATAAATTGTTCAGTAACTCGAGCTAATATGAATGAGCTTAGTACGCAGAGTGCTAACTGGCGTTATCACTGCTTTGTGACATGCGCTACGCAACAATGGATGGATGAGTTCTCATGCGGACGTTTCATTCATTGTTACGCAACTAACGTCGCACAGCAATGATGGTGCCAGCCAGAATGAGAGAAAATGGAAAATCAGTGACATAAGTCTCGAACGGTTGCATTCAGTCAGTGCAAGTTGCTTGATGTGCCCGAGTGACGCTGTTGACCTTACAGTAGATCTCTGGTTTGTATATTAAGTTCCGGCAGGTGATAAAAAATACAGAAATGAATCAAATCGTGATTGGCACAAATCTGTAGAAATTTTACAGCAGGCATACAACGCTCGTGGCGTCACACACCCTATCGCTGCACGCCCGCCACAAAGAGAGAGATCACCTAAACAAGCCGGCGACTTACATACCTTTTGCGTCACAAAAGAGGTTGCTTGCGCAATTCGCGAGATGTAAGATATAAGAATCGAATAATATTGATACGCAGCACAAAATATTTATTAAGACATGTAAAATACGCAGTGACTATGCAAGTAAGAAGTCTGATTCTTGCACTAATCTCGGAAAAGGTTGATCTTGGTCAATTCGCGAAAACGTTCGATTGCCACTGTTGTGTTCGAGTTGGATTTGCTATTGTTGTCTTGTTGTGTGAGAGCCAAGCTACTGTTTGTGTCTGACTTCTCGGTTAGTTTCACCGTGACTAGAAACTAGCATTATATTTGGCAAACTTTAGTTTGGAATCTTTACCTTTATTCAGTACATTTAGTGAAAACCAAGTGGGCGCTTATTTGCTCGGTTGTTTACCATATAAAATAGGCTTAGTTGGTTTAACAATTGTCATTTAAACAACCATAGGCGAAACATTACCAAAACTGAGATTGATCAAACTTGTAATTTCTTGAAGACAATGTAAAATCACATCACAAAAAAGAAACAAAATACATTTAAAAATCGCCAACAACCAAATGTCCAAAATATTCTTCACATTGCGATTAAACCAGCTGGTACCTTGACAGTATTAATTCAATGAATCCTGAAGGCAAACAAACTGCAAGGCGCAAATGATGTGTAGAACATATAATCACCTACCCTATGGCCGTTGAGACTTGCTGCATCAAGCAAAAGTTTCAGACTCCTGCCATGAAATGTTCTTGGCTCCATCATTTCAATGGTAAACTTTTGTTGAGACAGATGTTTGTAGCTGAGGACGTAAGAGAGGGCTACAGCATCCTTCGGTTGAACATCATAAGGCAGTTTCATGGTATCAGGAAGGAGATCTATTACCTCTTCTGTTAGAGTTTGTTGGTCTGCCTCGAATGCGCAAGAACAAGGAAGTACTAAATTGTAGTGTGGATCAAACCTTTTATCAGTGACAATTGATTGTCTTACTAAAGCTTTTAGATGTTGAACTTTGTCAGGAAGAAACTCTGATCTAAATTTAAATATTTCAGCTAATTTTGTTTGTGAACCATCATTTAATAACCCATACGAAAAGTGCACCACAGATCTCCACCTATAATTAATAAATTCACAAAGATATTCCTGAAACTGCCTTTCGTCAGCAAAAAGCATCAACTTCATTGCAGCAAATAACTCTTGCCACAAGAGATGAACAAAAAAGAATTGTCTGCTTCCATCCAAAATTTTAGCTTTCAAGGGCGAATGGGTTTCAACTTTCAAAAAGTTAGTAAAAAACTTCCTTTCATTTTCTGGATAATCCTGCAAAGAAAAGATGAACTTATTTTTTTCAATACCATTGAGAGCCAACTCCATTACTTTCAACAAACAATCGACATCTCCACGTAGGTACTCGTCTCCACTTGTAATGTACTCATAAAGAGTTTGAATGAAGATATGTGTTGACGTAATAT
>JGI24022J15233_10003072_pt1 | contig 16278 bp, 4 predicted proteins | sample Ectturendosymbi2_FD_15233 | JGI IMG/M metagenome (IMG submission 15233)
AACGGGATGTGCGTGAAGAACAACACCATACATATATGTGGCGCGAACAAGCAATAATAGAGTGATCATGGCATGTGAACTCTATTGTTGCTTGCTGACACGGTGTGAAGCTTTGCTCATATGCCGCTCGGGATTTCTGATCGCAACAGTACAAATGACAAGCTGTAGCACGGGAATAAGTTTCCCCATTGAAAATTTTCGAACTTAGTCCTTGACGTCAATTATTTTTGTTTTTCTCATCATAGCCCATGCCGTAACCCGACATACTTACCTAAACACGAATTCCTAAGCCCTAATAATCACTTTTACCAACGTATTTGGTATGTAGAATATTACTCTGTGCCTGCGTACATGGTGTGAAGTCAGAAATTTTGCAAGTCAGAAATTTCGCTTGACACCGGATTCAAAAATTTGGGAACAAGAGCGGAGTCAGAGTCTGAAAAAATAACTCCAACCACCTCTGGTTTATTGCTGCAATGTGGGCCATGACAGTATTTTCATTTCTCTGTTGGGACACTGCAGAATAAATAATTTAATAATTTTTGGATTCATTGGTCACAAATACTCCATGAACGATGATGTTTTCAGCTCCTGAATAAAGCTTTAAGAATGTTGGCACGAGATTTTCCAGGCTTCAGCATGATCTAACGAACTTGCAAATGATCTGAAGGTTTTTGAGTGATAAGGTGAATTACAAAGTAATTTGAAGCAAAGTTGCGAACTTCGACGCAAAAATTATTAATCTAGTGAATTTTCGCCGAGAAGCTTGTGGCAGCACTGCTTCGGCCTCCGCGTGGTGTTTATGATCAGCGATTGACGCAGGGTTGGCATGTTGGCCTTTTGGGCCCAAATTTCAGAAATTTGGTCCCAAGTAAATAAGACTTGCTGGCCCCAAAATTTTCTTTTGGCCCTTTGGCTCTTTTTTGGCCCTTTTCTAAAATAGACTGGCCTCTAGCAAAGATTAGATCTGACCACCCTGACTCTGGGTCCGCCCTGTGTCTGAGAAATCATATTTTTTCACTTTTTTGACTAATCGATTGCAGATTTTAACCAAATTTGCAAATTTTGAAGGTTTTTTATTACAAAATTTTGTTAGGATCCCTAGAGTTTCCGAGTTAATGTGAAAGTAGGTTCATCAGAATACCTGTGACTTGCTGCAGTTGTAGAGGTACTGAAGCAGTGAACGTGAGAACTGTTACGACTTACGTTACCCAACGTACTGTTATTCAGATATTGGATGTGTTTGTTGGTTTTGTTCATATTGTTGTTGATCGCTTTAGCACTTAACGAGGATCGATGATGAATTTATCTCAGTTTATGGCTGCACATGGAAATTAAGTTCTCTTACAATCTTTCATCATCATGTAGCCTACTTGTTTTGCTGTTTCGCTACAATTGTGATTGAGGAACATTGCCATTTGATAAATTGCTAAGCATGGGTTGATATGACTTTGTAATTGCTGATGAATTTGGAAAAAATGATTGGATCTTTTTTTGGCCCCTTGTTTGTCTTAGAATTTGGGTCATTTTTGGCTCCTTTCTGGAATAGATTGGCCCCTTAGCAAAAAATAGATCTGGCAACCCTGGTTTGACGTTTAGCGCAGTGCAAATTTTTGTGTTTAGTATAATAATAATGTGTTTTATCATTATCAGCATTCATGGAAAGTTTTTTCAAAGTAACGTTACCTTCTGAAAACACATGTTTTGGGAATAATGTTTGAATGTTTGAAGGAAAGCAGCAAAACTAGTAGACTATGTTTGGATGAAAAAAGGCAGTGGCTAAGATCATAGTTAAGTATTAACCCTGATGCTAACCCTAAACCGTAACCCTCAACGTCTAACCCTTAAATGCTAACCTTAACACTAGACCTAATGCTAACAGTAACACTAACCTTAACCGTAAACCTTAAGGCTAACCCAAAAGTTTTAAAAAAAGAAATCGCTAAGGTAAGAGTCGAACTGAAAAGCAATGCCTGGGCAATGGCATACCAGATGTGAAGCATAGCCGCTACAAGCAGCATGGTGATTGTATGACAAAGTGACCTTTTTATTCGAATTGCATCATGCCACAAGACCAAATGTTCGACTGGCGGCACAATAGCAGCTGTTGGAGCTATTATAGCTCTAGCCGATCTGTTGCCGCCAGCATCTTCACAGTAAAATAGACACTACGAAAAGAGAATACACTTATCATAAACTATGAATTAGGTCTGCCAAGTGAACTTAAATTTTTGGAAGGCAGTGAATTCAGGTCTGCCAATGGACCTTAATACCTTCGGTGCTGATTGACGCATATATGCGTCATACGTTCAAATGCACAGGGTGTGGAATGACACATGCATCATTCAATCAAATACGCCAGGTGTGAATCGATGTATATAAACGCCAAGGCGTTAACTTTTTGCGTACTTGTTGGTTTGCAATGAAATTTTCCACAAATGTTCTTCATATCAAGACACGCTAATCCTGAAAATATTATACAAATTGACCAAAAACTTTTTGAGTTATGAAGTTTGGTAGCAAACCATCTTGCTAGGCCTAGACTATAAGACTTTTTCAAAAAAGTTAGGTGCGCACAGTTGTTTAACACAAAAAACATTTTTTGTACTCAATCGGTTGCAATGAAAATTTACAACAGTGTTCTCCATTATACCTACCCGCATAATCCTTGAAAATTTCAAGTAATATCAACAAGAACTTTTTTAGTTATGCAGTTTGATAGCCAGCAACAATTTGCTAGGCTTAGGCTATAAAACTTTTTGCATAACACTTAGCTCTTGACAGTTGTTATGTGTATAAGGATATTTTTTATTTAGTTGTATTGCTGCATAGAAAACTTCCACATATGATAATCAAACCTATTTTTATCATCTATAAAATTTGAAGCAATTCTGACGAAAAGCTTCGGAGTTAGGTACATTTGTTTCATAACTACAGACGTGCGTAGGCTACAAAACCTTATCCTATACAGCAGGATTGAGCAGTTGTTGTGTGAAGCACCATAACTTTCTTAAAACTAAAGTTTTTGCAGCCATAATTTACTTGAGTTATATTCAGATTGTTATGCATTTTGCCTGAAAATTTGAATTTAATACATAAAGAACTTTGCGAGTTAATTTGTTGAATCGAGCAACTGGATTCTGTTCCAGCGCATCAGAGCAATTGTTTGTGGGTGTAGCTGGCAACACGCTAATTTGGGTTCAGTAGTTGTTGAATAGGGTGCAATAACTTTTAACATGCTTGGTCTTTTGCAACCAAATTTTAGACGCATCTTACCTGAAAATTTGAGGTTAATCGGGCAAGTACTTTTTGAGTTATTCAATTTTGAGTATAGCTATTGGACGAAAAACAACCTAAATAACGTCCTGCACCAGCTAAATAATCTCGTGGAATTCACACCGCACCGAAGGTGTTAATATTTGAAAACTTATTTGCTCGCCGCCTGCAACATGACACTGACAGTAACACACAACGAGTGAGCAGTGAACTGCAGTATTGTAATAGCCTAAGGCTTGGTAGAAATGTACTAAATGTAAAACCTAAATCCTGAACCTAATCTGTTGACCTAAACCCAACCCCTAAACGTAAGGACAGTGTCTATTTTGCCACCAAGATGCCAGCAGCAACAGGCTTGGAAGAAACGAAGTAAAAACAAAAGATAAACCTTAGGGATAACTCATAATGCTAACCCCTAACGCTAACCCCTGCCGAACACAAACGCTAACTGAAGCCTGAACTTAACACCTAAGGGAAAAGTTTGGTAAGTTATGAAAAAAGAAAGGCGGTGAGATTCGAACCGAAAAGCAATGGAATACGAGACTGAAAGCATGACCATTATGCTATGAGCAGCATGGCGATTGCATGACAAACTGACATTTTTATTCAAACTGCGTCATGCCGTGAGACTGAATCTTGGAATGGCAGCACAATAGCTCCAGCCGATCTGTTGCCACCAGAATGTTGGCGGTAAAATAGACACTACCAAACGCAAACCCTAAGCCTAAGCCCTTCACGTAAACCTAACTCTGAATGAAATGTAGCAGCATTTTATTCTAAGCGCATCATCATGTGCCCTGGACCCATAGCCACTGCCCTATTGAAAGCTTATTCGTCCTCCGCCTGTAATGTGACACTAACACATGACGAGTATGGGTGCCTTGTAAATGACAGAGATCTGTCTGTAGTGGATCTTCGAAGAGGATATGAAATGATGTAGCCTGAGTCACAAAAACTAATTTTATGGTGAGCAATGACAATACAACAGTAATAAATATAATATTTCTTGTTAGCCTAGACTAAATTTTGGCTGCTATAGCTATCACACCAAGGTTATTCCATAGTTGGTAACAACAAACTCTTGTGAAATCTAAAAAATGGCTACAACAATGATGAAAATAGAAAAATTGATACAGTTCAACTTTTTGTCATTATGTGTTTAGAGGATAGTAATGAAATTGCACAGAGAAAGTGTTTTTTCTAGTGTATCTTTACCTTTATCTATTTCATAACGAATTTTTTTTCCACTCTGAGTAGTGGGTAAGTAATCACACACCTGTTAATGATATCTGCACTGACGGACATCCATTCTTTACAATGTACCTGAGTGTGCAGTAGACTGCACTACATTTGGTAGAATTTTAGAAATGTACTAAACCCTAAACCTAACCCCTAAGCTGTAAACCTAATCCTTAAATCTGCAGTAAACCCAAAACTGTAATTCTGAACACAAAAGTTCGAAAAGTTTTGAAAAAAGTAAAGAAAAACCGGCCCCATGAAAAGTGCAACCACCATTACCAAAACAAAAGGGGCCATGATGAGGACCAAACCGAAAACCATTCGCACAGTAGATGAAGACATGTCCACTCAACTACCACACTGGTATTGCTAGAGTGACAAACTCAGCATTTTATTCAAACTGCCGATAGACCTATAGCCAGTTGCATGAAAAAAAATTTTGACCCACATTATTAGGCTATGTATGTATGTTTGTATAAGGTTAGGTAATGAAAAAACAAATAAGCAAATACAATGACATATAGGCTACAAAAATGTAATGTTCCAACATATGCAAAGAAAAAATTGGAAAAGCAGCAATATACCGCAAAACTGAAAATAGCACATTAAAAGGTAGCATGGCAAACGTGAATGAAATAATCCCAAAACATTTCAGTTGAACAACATTTTAATATTACAAATTTAAATTGTGATAAATAATTCCAAAGGACTGTATCTGGTTTTCACTTTAAAGGACTAAAAAACTGTGAAGCAAAATTTCTGACCTCAACCCTGAGGTAGTGTCTATTTTTACCATCAACTACAAACGCTCTGCTAAGACTATTTTGCCCTCTGAACTGTATCTAGCTTGGTCCACATATAAGATTGAGTTTGTGACACTAGCATCATTTGTGCGCATGATGTAGTCAAATGATTTGTGTCTATGCTTGTTATACAAGTGATCGCCGGATCAACTTGTATCATTTGCTTTTACTTTGTGAGTAGAAATGACACCTTTAATCATGCAAGTGCTTTTTGTGTACTTTTTCGGGTTTAGCTTTTGGGTTTAAGTTTAGTTTTGGGGTTTAGGTTTTCAGTTAAGGTTTTGGGTTTAGGGCTTAGGTTAAGGAAATTAAGGTTAACACTGTTGGAGCTGGTGTAAATCAAGCGGTTCCTGCGAATTCAGGCTGTTAGCACATGTTTTGCAGGTCCATGGCTCCTCTGCTGAATGCATTAGAAAGCTGTTCAAACCTTCAAAACACTGGGCAAGTCGAGTCTGCAATGAAAAAAAATATTTTTGGTTTTGCTTTTCAGAGTTTTTGTGAGTGACGTCATAAGTGGAGTTGTTTTATGCCTTTTTGGCCCACTTCATCTGGCCCCAGGCCCAAACCAATAGATGTATGGTATTTCGCTAAAGTTTTCATTAGAAACTAGGCTAAAATTTGAGTCTTTTGATATTTTGGATGATTAGCTAAGGTTACAGGTTCAAAATTTATGACCTAAAACCAATAAAATAAGTAATTAACACCCTAATTAGATAATTAATTAATTTGTTTATCTTAGATCATAACTTTTGAACCAGAAACGTTAGAAAGTCAATCAAAGATTCAAAAGACCTGGTTTCTAGCCTAGTTTCCAATGAAAACTTTGGCGAAATACTTTTGTTTAGCGGTTGGGCACCAGGCCAGGTAAAATTAACCAAAATGGCCTAAAACCTCTCACTTATGATGTCATTCACAAAAAACCCAAATTTTTTTTTTCATTGTAGACTTGAAGGCTTGCTGAGTAAGGTTTTAAACAGCTCTTTGGCACATTTGACTGGTGAGTTATGGAGTTGCAAAATGGCGTGAAATCAGCATTTCAAGTACGATATACTTGTATACCGGCACCAGACGTGTTAAGGTTCAAAGTCAAGTGACAAATGCCATACACTCATGAGTATCGCCATTGTCACATGACTAATTCAACCAACTGCATTTGCCTAATGGCAAAATAGCACCAGTAGTGGTTTTGCCTCTGATGTTAAAATAGACACTGCCCAATGCCAAACCTAATCTTAAATCATAACCCAAACCATAATCCAAAGGCAGGGTATATTTTGCTGTCAAAAATGGTCATGTGACAGGATGATATGCTTGTAGTGGTGGATTGTCCTTGTCACATGATGTAAAACCCAAAAACTAACCCTAAACTATAAATATAACCTCTAAAACTAAACCTTAAATCAGTGTTTCTCAAACTTTTTTGCACGTTGACCCCCAGTTAAGGTATACAATTTTCTGTGGACCCCGTGGCTTAACCCAACAGTTACTAATAAAAGGAAAGTATGTTTGAAAATAAATTTGAGCACTTTTTACTTGAAATACATGATAAAATAATACACGATCCGAAAATATGCTTAGAACCTAGGGGCTATTCAGTGATCCACATTTGACCCCGTGACTATTTATTGACCCCTTGGGTGGTCCAATTCACCCTTGAGGGTCAATATTCACCATTTTGAGAACCACTGCCCTAAATGTGAAGCTTTAATGTGAAAGCCAAAGTGACTGCTGAGATCAATAGCGTGCTCATGGCTCAGCACATGTATTGAAGAGCTACGCTGGTCTAGTGCAACTGGAGTAACAACGAAAAGCTTGATGTCATTTCAGCACATGATTGGGCACTGGGCAAGATTACAATAGATGTTTGCCATGCAGTTTAACATTTTTTGTTTCCATGATGATGTAACAACAGAACAAGCAGATATGAAAATTTCGTAGTGGCTTCCTGTAACTTGTAATACATTTCTTTGTTGAGATGTTCAAACTATCGAGACATGAGTGCAGTGTCTCCCAATTTTTCGATGTGCACGGTACCAAGCTTTACAAAAAAAACATAAGGTTGATTAAACAAAGAGGGTGTTTAAAACACATTCACAATAACATAACAGGGTTTTCTCGTCTGCACGGTGTTTGTCATTCACACCACAGGGTTTTCTCATCTGCACCAGTGCCTACTGTCGCACAGGTTGAAAAGCACTGGCCTATATGATATATATACGATATTAAATTTGGAATGTTGCAAGCGCATGAGAAAGATATCACTGTGCAAATGATCTGATGGTACAGTATATTTGCGCACCTTAAGGGGAACACTGGTGGCAGCATTTGATATTTGTTCACCATTAACATATTCGCAGCTGGTCTACAAATATATTGTACTTGGAAATCGGGCTGAAATCAAGCATATTTTGGTTGTCTCACCAACTGCATAGCTCCTCAGCCAATTGTGCTAGAGAGCTTTTCAAACTCTCATAAGACTCGGCAAGTTTTTAAGTCTGCAATTAACACTTTGATGTCCGGGTTAATTCAAGCGGTTCGCAAAAAACAGCTGGATCGCACATGGCTTTGCGTGGGAATATCTCTGCTCCTGTTCGGGTTACGGACCTGGTCGAAGTGTCAAAAGACGCAGCAAGTCTTGTAGTTTGCACTCGAAAAAATTTTTTTGCTTGGGGGATGCTGGTTTTTTGTTAGCGACATCATAAGTGGAGGACTTTTTGGCCAACTTCACCTGGCCCTGGGCGCCAACCGTTAGATGGTAGTATTTCGCTGAAGTTTTTACTGGAAACTAGGTTACGATCTGAATCTTTTGATACTTTGGATGACCTGCTGGGGTTTCGGGTTCAAAAGTTATGATCTAAGTTAATAAAATTTTTTGACTAATTAGTCAAATAGATAATTATTTAATATGTTTATTTAAGAGCATAACTTTTGAACCAGAAATGCTAGAAAGTTGATCAAAGGCTCAAAAGACTCGGACTCGAGCCTAGTTTCCAATGAAAACTTCAGCGAAATACTTTGGCCTAGCGGTTGAGCCCTAGGCCAGACAACATGAGCCAAAATGGCCTTAAACGCTACTTCACTTATGACGTCAGTCACAAAAAATCTGCAATCCTCAACCAAAAAAATTTTTCGAGTGCAGACTAGAAGACTGTCTGATCCGCTTGAGCCCTTGAACAGCTCTCTAGCGCAATCGGAGGAGCTAGGGCGTTGGTAAGGCAACTGAAAACTGCTGATTTTAGGCCGATTTCAAAGTACGAATATATCGTACCCTGGCTCTCAATGTGTTAACCTGTGTTATTTCAATCAACTTTAAAGATTGTGAAACTAGTCCAGTATAAACCATTATGCATAATTTTAGGTTTTGAATTCTATTATACTGATTACATTGCTAGTCTTTTCCTTCTCTCTAAAGCATTGTGCTTGACGGCTATTTTATTGTAAAAAGATGAGTTTGCCAGATACATTTATCAACAGCAAAATAAGGCACAAGTTATTCCTAATTATTGCAGAATATGTGAAGTTTTTATTTTTTAAACATGCAAATATTCTTCATAAAAGTTTGAACATGGCACTAAACTGAATATTATTCACTCTACTTTTCTATCACAAATTCCTACTATGTGATATTGGTAATTTTGGACATGTGAATACATTAATTCAGTATTGGCAATTCTGCAAAATCACTGTGCACTTTTGGCATAACGAAAAGTCAAACTTACCAAACTGTCACTTGCAACAGTGATAGTTTTAATTCAAACTACCGTATATAGTCGCATACAAGCTGACCCTTAAAAACACCCCAAAATGCAAGTATATATGGTAGAAGACTTGTCACATCTTTTGAGGGTTTGAACAGCTTTCTAGCTTCATCGACTGATGAGTTATATGGAGTTGCTAAGCGATGTTATAAACATGGTTCATGCAAGCTGTCATGGCAGCAAAGGTGTTAAAGAGTATAAAGGTTAATCATTTTGTTTGTGGGCGTTACAAAAGTCAAAATTTCCCCTGATTTTTTTCTGACATGAAATGCTGTTCTGCCTTAATTTAAAAACTTTGAATAACCTCAAAAAATAAAGCAGTTGTTGTTCAGTAATGTTATCTTTTATAAACAGACATTTCTTACTATTGTAAGCATTTTATGTCAATCTGTTTGATATAAGTTTTATAATATAAAAATGACTCAAGAAGAAGAAGTCAGTGACTTGGAAAAAAGACTTATACGTCAAGTTGAGTTTTACTTTGGCGATTACAACATGCATAGGGACAAGTTCATGATAGAAGAAATGAAGAAAAATGAAGGTTGGTTTTCAATGGACACCATGTTAAAATTTCAGAGACTAAGCAGCTTGTGCTCAGAACCTGGAACTATCCTTGCTGCTTTAACAAAATCAAAAAGTGCTCTGTTGGATATTGATGTGGAAGGGCAAAAGATAAGACGAAAGCCAGATAAACCTTTGCCAGAAAATGATGCCAAATATCGCCGAGACTTGCAAATGCGATCAGTTTATGTAAAGGGTTTTCCACAAACAGCAACCATTGAAGAAATAACAGAATTCCTAGAGGGCTACGGTAAGATTGATGGAGTCCAGTTGCGACGATTTAACAACAAACACCAAGGCTCCATGTTTAAGGGGTCTCTATTTGCCACTTTCAGCTTCTTAGAAGATGCTGAAAAGTTTTTGAATGACACCATGGTTTATTACAAGAACAATACTAATCAATTGGAAAGGATGAGAAAAGAGGCATTTTTGAAAGAAAAGGAAGCAGAGATTGCTGAAAAGCGTGGTGGCAAAAGAAAAGTTCAAAAGAATGAAGAGGAAGAAGAAAGCACAAATGGGCAATCTGAGGTTAGTAGTTGGATCCATGTGACTAATCTTGAAGATGACACTATTTCTCATATCGATATTAAAGAACTGTTTAGAGAAATAGGTGCACCAGAGCCTAAATTTTTTAGTAGATATGAAAAGAATGGTTTGACTGGTTATGTGTTGTTTGCCAACAAGGATGGCTCATGTGCAGAAGAAACTTTGAAATTATTGGAAAAAAATAAAAATGGTTGTGTTGTGTCAATAAAAAGTGCTGAGAAAGTCACATTTTCTGAAATGCCAGAAGAAGAAGGTAAGAAAGCCTTGGAGTGCTATGAAGAGTTTTATAAGCATAGGAAACCAAGAAGGAATCAGATGAAACAAGGTTTTGGTGGCAAGAAAAAGCAAGGTTTTCATGGAAAACATAAAAAGTTTGATGATAACAATACTTCTGAACCAAATGCTAAACAAGCAAAATTGGAATCGTAGATGCCCTACAAGTGGTAATTTACAAGTTTGTTGACAGAATTGGTCTTCATCCCAGTAGAAGATCGGTGTACAAGTTGATGTCCTGGTTTAAAAAGAGCAGAGAAGTTTGCAAAACATTTATTTGTTTGTGCCAAACATGGTTTCAAACTTTTTTGTAGTGCTTACTTTGCTACCGTCTGGTGATCTCCAATAAATCATCAGTGATCAAGATTCTTTGCCTAAAAGTGATAATATTTACAATGGTTTGTCTCCATTATCATGTTTTTCATTTTGCATGCCTCCAATAAAATGCTCCATAGTGATGAGCTCAATCCTGTTCTGTCAAAAGCAGTTTTCTAACTTCTCATCACCTGTTGCATAAAATTCTAAGTTTTGGATATTTTAGTAATGAGAAAGCTTAGAAATAAAGTGGTTGCAGACTGGTTTAAAACTCATTATCCACATGTCTTGGTTATATTCTCTTGCAGTCTTAGGTTGTGCAAATGTTAGTTATTTGATGGAATCATTTGTCTGGACATTTTCAAAAAATTTTAATTTGTGTTCTAAATCAGTCAACATATTTTGTTGATTTGCAACAATACCATCTTATTAAATTTGTGTTTAAGACCCTATAATCAAATAGGGCCAACATCACAATTGATTAATATACTGAAGTGAGTGTTGTGCATTGGTGGAGGATATCACAATTTGCATTTGGAATGTGTTTTTTCCTTTTTTAGTGTTCTACTTTGACTTTTATTTTTGTGAATCCAATTTTTAGTTTGAACTGCATTTTCATTTGGCCAAACAATGTACCATAATGCGGTGTATGTTTGCTGCAGCAGTATCTACATTACTAAATAAACAAAACAGATTAAGTGTTTTAATTATTATGTCATTGTAATATCAAATGGTGAACAGCTGTAAATCATGAAGAAGCAGCTTATGAGATACAAGCTTATAGCTGATCAAAAAGTTGGAAGGTAAGAGAGTAAATCAATTTGATACTTACAGCTAGTGCACTCAAGATTTCTAGAAAAACTGCATGCATTTTTGTAAATACTGTAAGTGTTTGCATTTATGGCTAAATTTATTGGGTATGGTTGGGGTGACTAGCAGATCAAAGAGTGAATCCACCAATGTTTCTTTTGGTCGAGTCCAGGTTTGTTATGGAGCTGAACTTTCCAAGTTATTAAAGTTCTACTGTACATGTTTTTCTATTGCTGGGTGTAGAACACACTTTCAAATGCCGTATGTTGAGTAAAAGAAAAATTTTCAGATATTTTTGTCGTAGATCTTTCTGCAAGATTAGAATTGACACCAAAATCCTCTTCAACGTAGTTCTCACACGATTTTGAAGGAGGAAGTTGTTTTTATTTTTTGTATTGTTTGTTAACATATTCATCTCTAGCTGTTGCTACTTATCACAAGTATATCATAGACCTTTCACAACCGAGAATCAGAGGCTATGATCTTATCAGATAATATATTTTTCCACAGAATAGGCATCTTCAGTTCTTATTCATATAGAATGTCCAGCTGTTATTTAATAAATTCATACACAATGCCACAGAAATCATGGGTTTGGAGTATTGTTGCAATATTTATTTCAAGTGTATGATGCATATACTTAACACGTTTACTGCTGGTATATGAGATCCTGATACTTTGAGCTCCTGCATTAGTCGCAATTTTTGCGCCACTTTGCAACTCCATAGCTTGCCACTAAAGAGTTCTTCAAACCCTCAAAGGATGCAGCAAGTCCCTTAGTATGCACTGAAAAAATCTTTTTGGTTTTGGGTTTAGGACTTTTTTTGTGGGTGCCATCATAATTTGGGTAGGTATTTAGCCATTTTGGTTCAGACAACCTGGCTCTGGGCTCAAACCGCTAGATGGAAATTTTTGACTCAAGTTTTTATTGGAAACTAGGCTAGAATCTGAGTCTTTAGAGCCTTTGATCGGCTTTCTAGCATTTCTGGTTATAATCTTATGGCCTAAAACAACAAATTAATTATTTAACCAGGGGATTAATTAATTATCAATTAATCCCCTGGTTTTTTAATTGAACCAGATTTTTATTAATTAAACCAGAAATGTTTATTAATTAAACCAGAAAATTATTAATTATAGTAGAAATGCTAGAAAGCAAATGAAGGGCCGCTCTAAAGTCTGGTATTTTAGCCTAAAAAGTAACTCCTGGCGTTGGTGCCGAGAGCCCGGTTACCTTGACCTAAAACATGTAAATATACCCCTCATTATGACATCACCCACAAAAAAAACAAAGCCAGAACTTCCTATTTTTTAAAATCTGAGCTAGAAGACATCTCGCACTTTCATAGGGCTTGAACAGCTCTCTAACTCAATTGGCTGGTGAGTTATGATCGTGCAAAGTGATGCAAGAAAAGTAGCTCACGCAAGTTTTCAAAGTACAAGTATATGGTGCACTGACTCCAAGTATGTTAAGTTTACAACACAGCATTTGCAAATTTGTGATTCACATTGTGGGCAAATTATTTACAAAGTTATTAAATATTTTCTCAGAAATACCACTTTTTTTTTTAAGGAAAATGTTAGGAACCCGGTTTGGATCTGTAGGGATCCGATTTCTCTGATTATAGGGACCCGATTTTTTCTGATTTTAGGGACCCGATGATAATATTCTCTGATTCTAGGGACCCGAATCGGGTCATGTTCCATTTCAAATGGATTATAAATGTTAATAAGTGCAATGTGGTTCACATCCGTAAGCCACTATTTGAAATACTCTGTCAAGGCCAGCTTAGAAGTGACTGCTAAATATACTTTTCTCAGGGTTCCTACATAGTCTTGAAAAGTATGGAAAAAAGATTGTCATTTTCTAGTGTGGAAAAGTCGCAAAAAATTTCTTTTGGTTTGTTAGTATGGAAAAAAAAAAAATTTTCCAGACCTAGTTTCATAATTTTTATCAAAAATTGATATAATTTTACTCATGCCGTGTTAAACATTACAGTGCCTCTAAATGACCTGGGTAGGTCATATGGAAATGTTAGGTCTGGAAAAAGTCCAGAAAATATCGGGAAAAGGTCTTGAGAAAGTCGAGAAATTTATATTCAAAATTGCGTATGAGCCCTGTTTTCTACTACACCTTCAACTCCATCTTGATGTCTGAAAACTTTTGTCGTAAGCACTAAACGTATTACTTCAATGCAGTGCAAATATGAGGAGGCTATCTAGGCAAGCCATAATACATTTTTTCACAACAATCACTACACAAACAACGTTGATCAAGAAGAAGATAAAATTCTGAACCCGGGTTCAAATCCTAGACGAGCCCCCATTTTATAGTTTTATAAGTCCAGGTAAAGTTTAGTAACTCCAAGTGTTTTATGATAACTGGTGACACAATGCTTAATGCGTTCTATTTGTTCTTCATTTCGAAAAATATTATTTCAGGATTTTCTGACAGATCTCAAACTCTAAGCACATGTTCTGATGACTGTCTAGGTATCTAGAAACCTAGAGAGAAAAGCAAACACCAGACATACAACAAAATAACGTTAATTATTGTAACACAGATATTTGCAATCCTGCATAACTGAATAAAACCAAGCTCATGCCGAATGCCTTTCAGAGACACACATTTCTTACCTAGTTTCTCAACGAAAGCAGGGCACATTTACTAAGGAGCGAGTGTGCCATATGTCACATGGGCAAATGCATATTCAAATCACAACCATAAGAGTCAATAGGAATTTGGTATTTCATAGAAGAAAGGGTGCAATGCATTCTTGCCTCATTTTAGGGCGTTTGTAGAGGCAGTGCTCTGGTTTGAGATGCCGTGGGCTGTTGGAAAATTGGTTGAACACATTGTCAAAAAAATCAGCGTACGTCATGGTTTCTAATACAATTGCATTACGTATACAACTAGGTACATACGGTAGCCACTAGTTTCATGTTCAACACTCCAAGCAATTATTGCTGATGCTTTGTGCTCTAGCCTGAAATAATCATGTTTGTTACCTCAAAACTGTTTCAAAAATGATCAGGCGATCTTATTCTAATAATGAATGGCAAGAACTGCTCTGTCCATGAATGGCGGAATAGGTTGCAGATTGATAAAAACCCACTGATTTCTAGCATATCATGTTTCAACAGGGGCGCATCCTGGGGATCTGTTTGGCTGTCATGACAGACCCCTTTGTGCTGCAAGTAGGCTACTCAGCATTAAAGCCGATGATAAAATATCAAACGCAGTCACTGCAGGTCTCTAATGTGGGTGGTTTGGAACAGGCAGCAGCCTACATTTCCCTTCTAACATTGCATAGTATTACGAAACAACAACGTCCCTGCCTTTAAATGCGCCTGCGCAATGACATGAAACAATTCAAGTCTTTGAACACTTTAAATTGATCTTGTGTCGAACGCGCGTGTTTCGGAATATCCTCCTCTGACAATGCCAACTCCAATGCAAGCAAAGCTGTCAGAAGCTTGTACACTGCCACACACACGCAGAGCTGTTTTGTAAATATTTCGCTTCATGGCGAGAGGGCACAGTGTCCAATCGCGATGATATTGTTTTGCAATTTCGGCCTATATTCTATCTGCTGTTTACACCTACTAGGTTACCAATAAATCAAAGTTTAGGTCTTTCTCAGTGTTGCGCCAAGTAATGCGGGTTCGTTTCAACTTCAGCTATATTTTTAAGAGGAATTTCTCATAATGAAAGGCCCAACAGCTAGCCTCAGAAATTGTGGTCGCATTATCTGAACGAAATATCAGTCAAGCGTTGTATTTCGAAAATAGCTTTTTTAGAATTGAGCATTTGACAATGTTGTTTTCTGCACAAAATGTCCTATATTGATTTCGAGTAAGTCACTTCTACATGACAATGTAAAATCATCAGAGCAATTGCAACTCAATTGTTCTTCCCCGCAGTGATTTTGCAAGTATATTTATAACACCGCCATCTTTGATAGACAGCGTTCCACAGACGAAGTTGTGCAGCTGATTGTCAGCTTCGATTTTAAAAGTTTATGTACATATGCATAAAACAGCTCTCATTGCTGTACATGTGGCTGACATTTTCTGAATGTTCGACAAGCTAAGTATCTTTTCAGCACCATGTTTCTAAGAACAAACATCAATTGTGATGTAATAAATGCGCTGTGACCAAAAGCAATGATAATTTGGAAATCTTTCCTCGTGTGTTGCGACGCTGAGGTCAATACTACTATCTATTCTAAATAGAGATCGATCGATATGACTTGTTTGAGGACGATACCGATATGTCAGCCATTCATGGGCCGATATCGGCTGATACCGATATTCCGGATGTAATGAAGTTTAATAACCTCTTAGATGTTCATTGCGATGCTGTTGCTGTTGTTGATCCCGGTCTCATAGACCCTAGCGGCAATTATTCTGGTGACCACTTCGCCATTGTCGCTCCATTAAATTTCATAAAACCCAGTCGTCAAAGGAAAACTGTTACGTTTCATAAATACACATCAATAAACCTCACTGACTTCAGAACAGACATACGGATGGCCCTAAAGGCTTGCCTTCCCCATAACGACACTGCATCTCTTGTTGAATTATATACACACACGTGTAGTGATACCATCGACTTGCATGCCCCGCTCATTACCAAAGTCGTAACCATTCGGCCAGACACAGCATGGTATACAAAAGAACTGTGGCTTGCAAAA
>JGI24022J15233_10003073_pt1 | contig 16276 bp, 9 predicted proteins | sample Ectturendosymbi2_FD_15233 | JGI IMG/M metagenome (IMG submission 15233)
TTAGATCAATTGGAAACACTTGGGTGAAGTCCATCAGTCAAATCAAATTTTGCCAATTTGCAACAGCTTCATTCAATTGTGGGCAACTTCAAACAGTGTTGTTCAAAGATGGGCTATTTAAAAAAGCTTCATTAAAATTTTAGTGTGTTCAGAAATGTCTGGATGAATTATAACACTTTTATTCAAAATCATTTAGGTATATTTTTACAATCTTAATGAAATTTGAGCCATTGGGACTACTTCATTTAAATTTAGGTGAAGTTAAAAATGTTTCCATAAATTGGAAACATTTTGGGTAAATTCCAACAGACTAAAATCAACTCTGGCCAAACAACAATAGCTCCATTCGAATTCGGGCCAAGTGGAACATCTTCATTCAACTTTGGGTAACTTCAAACAGCTTTATTCATTTTTGGGTAATTTCAAACAGCTTTTTCAATTTTAGGGAACTTCAAACAGCTTCATTCCAAGTTGAACAATATGTATAACCGCTTCATTTAAATTTGCATACATTTAAAAACATTTGGGCAAATTCCAACAGCCTTAATCATATTTGGGTAATTGAAAGAGCTTCATTCAAACTTGGGTACATTCAGAAACATCTGGTCAAATTGGAAGAGTGTCATTCAGATTTGCATATATTATAAATATTTGAGTGAATTACAACAGCCCAAATCAAAATTGGACCAACTGAAACAACTTCATTCAAACTTGGGTGGAGTTAGAAACATTTAAAAATAACAAGCATGTAGTGCAACGGTGCACAACCTGCACAATCTGCAAACTCGTTTGATGTTTTGAGATTTGCAAAAGCAAATTTGTTTCGATGAAGTATTCATGAATAAAATTAACTACGTAATTGCAACTGTGATATGTTGCGTGGCAGAGATGATCACTGGACTGGATTTGGATTGGACTGGATCCGGACTATAGCAAATTTTGTTACATTTAGATTGGATTCGGACCGTGAATCTCTTCAAAGTTTAGGAACCGGACCGGACTTGGACAGAGTTAATGGAAAAGGAATGCGGCATTTTTGTTGTGAGATAGCTGTATTTTTCAACTTGTTTGAACTTCATTTGGACTTGGACATTACATTTGAAAAAAATTTTGGACTGTGTTTAGACTTGGGCTGAGATTTAATAAATCAGGACCGGACTTGGATCGCAAAATGTGGCAGTCCGCTCATCTCTGTTGCGTGGTGGTAATGTAGCTGTGATTTTATACTGTTTAGGTTTTCATATTTTCCGTTTGTTTCATGAATTGCATATGATGCATTCTGCCAAATTTTATTGCTTCAATTTAATGTTGTGAAATGAAGTTTTCATGAACAGTACTGCATAATTCACTTATGCTAACGCAGTGCAGTGAAGCACTGCCATTTTTATAAAATATTCTTGTTGAGGTTATAAATCATTTGTCATTGGAAATGTGCATGTGTACACATTCCTTCGAAGCTGATCACATTGGCTGCAGTATTTGCATGTATCAGTCTCATATTGCTATTTTTTCTTAGCATGTTGTGTTCAATGCACATTTAACTGTCTAAACTGGAGAGGATTTTTGGTTTTCAGAATGTGACCTTAGAAGCTGTTAGCGTTTAATTAAGTTGTAGTATTATAAGTACAACATGTTGCAGTTAAGATTAACAATGTGGAAGGTTAAGCTGTAGCCAATGCTATCTATTAAACTGCCTCCTTTCCCTCGAATTACTTGAGACTTTACCTATTTGCAGCAATGTAATACTGTAGCTCGTAACCCTATATTTTACTCCATTTCCAGATTGATTGCCATTGTGGCCAGCACAAATACACACCTATGCTAGAGAAGAACAGATCTTAACTATCAGGATGATCGTGTTGGAAGAATAAGTTCAGAACGTATTAGAAATTGAAAATGAAGATTCTGACCAACACCTTCCACGTGTGGTGGCATGAACAACAATTTTTGGGAGGATTTTATTGTAATTAGCTAACATTTTTCTACACAATAAATATTACCATTGTTCACATGTAGCTATGCAAAATATTGATTGCTAGTTGAGGGCGTACGGCTTTGAACCCCGGTAATAGGTGATTCTAATTACGCATGCAGAAACCTTGATTAGTTTGAATTGACACGTTTTAGTCTTAACATAAACATTTTCTTTTTATACGTTATTTGGGAAAGCAAGATGAAATTTGGGCAACAATATTTTGCATCCCCGAAAATATGCACTACCGTGCACTTATGGGCCACCGTAGACGACTTTGAATCACGATGGTGCAACGTGCTGGCCGTGACAACCCTGCCGGTTGGCAAATGACGCTGCATTGCTGCAGGCTTTCTAGGCTTATTGCAGCAGCTGCCGGGATCAATCAGTTACGACTGAATATAGGATACAGCAGCCACGCCTTTTGTCTCTCTCATTCTGCACCCTGCTTCCTGATTACAGTCAACCATTGACTGCATATTGTTACACTGCATGCAACTGGTGTGGGTGCGTCAACCTAACGTGTTTGCTTCGATGCANTTCCTCTGTCGATGACTGTGGTAAATTGCAGAAGAGCANATGTTTTCATCAGTATGAGGTTAGAAGATTTGCTGTAGATTCTTACTGCGANAACTATAGTCACAATTATTGAATACATTAATTTATTCGACGTTTCGGCTTAGTTGTAAGGCATCATCAGGAATACAAATACAATAAAACAGTTACGTTTTCTAACTGTTTTATTGTATTAATATTTCTGATGATGGCTTACGACAAAGTTGAAACGTCAAATAAAATAATGCATTGAATAATTGCGACTATATTGTTCGCAACAAGTTCAGAGCTTAATTTGCTTATCTCGATGCAGGTCATGCTCTATTTGCAGGAGCTCACAATTTAAGTGAAGTTAAAGTAATTGCTTAGGGTTTGTTTGAGAATACCTTGCTCTTGCCTTGTTGGCAGATTCAAAGGCTCCATTTTTGCAGTGGAAGTACCACGTGTTGTTCGAAAATAACACTTCTCGAATGATTTCTTAGGATTTAGGAATATCTGTTAATGAAGGTCGTCCTGAAAAAATAATAATATTGGTGTGCATTGTTGCACATTTTCATCATATGCATATTGATGTGCTGCATAGGCACAGTATGTGTGATTTGTATGCAAATGTAAATCTCCAAGTAATCCTCAAATTGTGCATCATTCAGAGCTCTGAATCAACATACGCCCTGTCTTTTCAAAGAGGCTTGTTGACAAAACCCAGAGGAAAAACGCAGCCGTGACACGTAACAGGTGCAAAAAAACAGCGCAGTCACGTCGTGGTGGCAGTAGAAAGTTAGGTCATTATTAAAGCTGTTTTGAAATTTGAGCTCATTAAAAACAATTAATTTCTAGCTTTTGGAAGGCTTTCGGCCAGCATTGCCAAGTTTCATTTGTAATATATTCATACGTGAATTCCCAGGAGGTGCTAGTTCAGTCACCAAATTAAGCAAGTTCTTTCAATAACTGCAACAGAACTCGTAAACCTTAAACGTTGAGCTGGAATCAGACCGCAGAGCGATCCTCAGTTTAAGCCCTGGTACCCCTGGCAATCAAGTTCGATCGCGGATCACACTATCGGTCAGTAGAACCAGCATTATATGTGAACCATAATAATTTCAAAAATAGTTGGTCCCAAATTGGGCATGTTTTGTCTCAGTGTAGGCCAACTACTTTTGACCTATAGGCCATTTTACAATAATGTGAGAACTTTCGGGACACTTTCAATAAAATGATGTACAAAGCAAAAGATTCACAACATGTAAAACTAAAAAAGGGAAGACAAGTGAGTGCGTAATTTAAATTATTAAATGATAGCAAATGCTTCAGCAATTTATTACGAATCTCTATCAGCGAGATGTTTGTGGCCGAGGCTTCTCTGGACACTATCGTTCCTTTATCAACACCAGTGTACTAAGTAGGGGTGTAGTGGGGCGGTAACGCGTGGGAACGGCGTTCCCACACCTTTTTCACATTTTGCTTTAAAATGAGTTTGAAGTTGTTTCAAATTGGCTATTTATTGGATGCATTCCCACACCTTTTTTGTTAGCATTACATCCCTGGTAGCAAGTCAGACTATATCGTCCAGTGTTTCGTTCGATTTTTGACTTGCTTCATCGTAGAAAATGTAAGACTTCGCACACGTATGTGTTTCCAAACACCCAGTGCGTTTTAGTTCGAAATTTTTTATGCGGAGGAAATTGATCTTTGCTGACTAATTTCCAGAAGCTCTGTACAGTCTCGAACACCGTTAGTATTGTATGTACATTTTTATTAAACAATATTGTGCTTGTTCTAATTGATATTACCTATTGAAGGGAGGGGTATTAATTTGGTTCGGGGAGCACTTTCAGAAGGCCACGTTTAGAAGAAAGACAGATTTATTTGGCGTTAATGAGTTCATTGCGCCAGATGATATATTCTTCAAGACAACAAACGACGGGAAACCGGAAAAACAGTGAGGTTATCCAGTCAGTACCCCTAGAAGGTTTACCGAGGGCCGTACCTTACGATTCGATCGTAAAGTTAATAAGTAAAGCAAAAACAAGAATGGTACGCAGAAGGTTTTATTCAATGTTTTTGGGCAAATGCATTTTATCCAGCGCAAGCAATTCAGTGAGACAAATATAATCTCGCATATTTTCCTGAATGCTTCCGCGGGCCACTGAAAACGCTGTGGTGGGCCCCTGGCCTGCAATTGGACCACAATGTTTTATTTCATGGTTTCACAGTACGTTATTAATTTGTTTCGCGATGGCGTTTTCTGGACCCAGATGATCGCCTTTATAATGAGGTTACACTGTACAATACGTCTCTCATTCTAAACTGAAATAGATATGAAATACTCAACACTCCAAAATCTAGCCTCAATACCCAAACGGGTATTGAAGAAAACTTTAAGAACCCTTAACCTAAATCGTCAGCTATGCTTTTGATCAAAAAATTGCTAGATGCTGCTGAGCAGCATTCGGCTTAGTTGGAGAATAAAGTAAAGTCTTGTTGCAGCAAATGCCACACTGGGGTAGTGCTAGCGATGCTTTTCAATGCATGAGTCATTTCCGATGGCGCGCATGCTTTCCGACACGTGCATTCTATGCAGGCTCAATGACTGTTTAAAATGCTTCTCTAATAGCTATCACAGAGCGTTTGGTTTTCGTTCTAGATTGGTTGTATCGCACTGAGACAAATGTGGCTGTTTCTGAACGCTTTCACTTGGCTGTCAATGACGGCCTACTTCTAGTACAACTCACCTGAAAATGTTGTCCACCTAAGAAAACCTGCGTGTAAGTGATCTTGTTTCACGAAATAGTCATGAAAGCTATCGAGCATAAGGGTTGAAAAAACGTTTGTCGTAAAAATGTCTGTTATTCTTCTTATAACAATTTGTTTGAATTATGCAGATTAATCTGTACAGATTTAGCTAAGCCACTCCGGTTTATCTAAATCTGCCTCACCTTGTCTAAATCTGTTTGATTTCATCTGCGTCGATTTAACAAGTTCCTTTTAAACCAGTGGTCTTCAACGTGGGCGAAATCGCCCCCCAGGGGGCGATTTTGTAACTTACGAGATTTGGGGGGCGATTTCAGTTTCCAGGGGGGCGATTTCTGCAGGTTAAAACATACTCAAATGTTTAATTGATTCCAAAAAATCAATATTTATTAGTCTGGAATCAAAACATTTGATGCACGTTCGACTCCATGGTTCATAACAAAGGTTATAAAACACATATCGGACTGGTCACGCATCAGTCAAACTACTTTAACATGGTTCTGTGAAACCCTTCACTGCACCAAATACCCAAGACCACTGAGATTGTGACTGGTTTGGTTGGGAGTCAAGCATTGCGGTTCTCACGAAGATTATAGGGCAACCGATCTTTTGACCTAAACTTGAAAATTTGACGTCAAAATTTACTAATTTTAATTTTATTTTGGCTTTTCAACTTCCTGCGTTTGAAACTGCAAAATAATTCAGCCTTTGGTGTTGACGTTAACTCAAGCAAATTCTTTCCCAATGCTACAAAGTTTTAAACAATTTGGTTATCTAACCTTAGCCATGATATATTTGCTAAGTAATTTAAAAGCTACAGTAGAGTCCAACCTGGGAACATCATAAAGGTAAAGCACTATATGCATAATAGACATAGCATTTACCAAATTAAGTTAGTACTGTTCTGTAAGGTCACGTTTCTTGCCTTCCCACGCCTAGCCTACTTAATATGCAATTTTCTAGTAATGGGCAAAACAGTACACGTCGGAAGTTGCAACAAACCAATTACTATTTGAGATTTGCAACTAAATTTACAAAATCATATCAATATCAGTTGCTGTAGCTACAAAAAATATAGTATGCATTAATTAGTTTTATTATACCGATAGTGGTCGAAAGCAACCAAGACTGATACAGCTATCGGAAAATACCCAAATCGGTCAAACTCCAATTTGTCAACAGGAAGACTTCAGCTTCTTTGCAGTTAGTAAAATTGGCCCAGCAATCATAACATTGCTACCACTAAATCATCACATCGACTTTCGCGGCGATAACGAATTGCAAGTAGCCGCCAAGTTTGGGGCAGTTAATTTTCGTCGTGAACTGTCACAAATCCCTCGAACCGTATGTATTGTTATTGGCAAAACTGCCTTGAAAGAAATCTTCGTGGCCTTCGGTAAAGCATTGCCAAACCATTGTTCCGCAGGCAAAAAAGTATGGCAGCGCATTATCATGTGTTTTATAAGCTTTAGTTAGTACCTTGAGTAAAACAACGTAGTCCTACTGAAAGTAGTTCTGTTGTAAAAAAACTGGAAATATGACTGTTGCAAGACAGTTTACGTAGAAATTAACGGCTTATAAAACTAGGAACAGCGAGTAAGTTGCAAAACGTGCTTATCGTGTTTTTCGGTCACCGAGTGTTTTGGCGTCTTTGGATATAGTTGTACTGTGTTCATCTTACTTATGACCAGGGGTGTAGTGGGGCGGGAACGCGTGAGAACAGCGTTCCTACACCTTTTTCATGTTTTGCTTTAAGATTAGTCCGAAGCTGTTTCAAAATGGCTAGTTTTTTGGGTACGTTCCAGCACCTTGTTTGTTAGCGCTACATCCCTGCTATGACAGAGTGTGACAGAACAGTAGGCTGGGAAAGGAGTAACTTAGACCGGCAAGTAAGCCCAAGCACCCAATCTTGGCTAAATGAAAGACCCAAAATATCCTTTTCGCCATCTATTGTTTGAGGCTTCCTTTGAAGTCATTCTGTTGTGGAGATCATGCCGAAAGTTTCACTGCGTAGCAAGTTATGGTTGAAATATCTTTTTGCCAGTTAACTAGCATAAGCGAATGCGATTCCACCATCCAGGAACGTGTCAACTTTCAGGAAAAGTGAAGCTGATACTACTGAGGTTTCCCACAATGTATTTTCCTAAGCAAGGTTTCGGCCAAGTACTGCACACGCGTAGTAAATACCGCAATCGCCTTGATATGATCAACATCGGGGAAACTTCATTTAAACTGACCAACTTGCAACCTTCTTTGAAAAAGCTTGCAGATAAACACCATCGCGATGTTCGCACTAGATGGAATGAGCTGTTTTTCAGAAATTAATAGCATTTATTCTACAAATACATTTGCATTCGTTTTGTTTTGTGCTAACTAGATTGACCGTTTATATTTCATTAGCTCTGAATTATTTTCAAAACAAAATACTATTTTCAGAAAAATTATAGGAAGGGGGGCGATTTTCAAGCAAAGTGCCTGTAGGGGGGCGATTTTACAAAAAAGGTTGAAGACCATTGTTTTAAACGAACGAAGAGAAGGGTAGAGATGATTTCCCTATAACTCACTAAACCTTTCGCAGGAAATAAGATGCAAAAGCTGTTTCTAGTAAGGTTGGGGTACCGCCGTTGTTGCGTCAGCGTCATAATACGGTCCACGGGTTACGTTAGTACTCCTCATTTGGCCCTTGGAGCAGTTTGAAGTTGAAACTGTTCGAAAGTAAATGTCTGAAAAAGCCAAATGGAGAAGCACACCGGCGCACAAAACTATGTAAACTCTTTTAATCAAGGTTTCAAATGTTTTGCCAAACATTTAGCTTGAGGCTGAAAACCGTTTTCTTTCACTAAATTTAACTGACGATTGGTATTGTACAAGTTTTATAAAAGCAGTTTAAGAGCTTGCACGCATCTTTGACATGGCGGGAGTAGAGGAGTCACAAGAAAATGCAGACATCATGCAAGCGCATAACCAGGGGGGAAAAGTGAGCAATATTCCCCCGAATTCCGAAAATCGCATCAAAATTGTCAGGTTAATTAATTTTTGATGCGTAAGCCAAAGAAATACCTCAGTGCAAATTAACGTAACTGCTTCAAGTAACCTATCCTACTTCAGCTTTTAGTCATCAACGCAGTATGGTTTATCAATTGTCCATGATTAATCGACATTGTGTAGCCTATTGCGTAAATGCTGGAGAATTCATTTCCTACCTGACATTTACCTGAGGTTTAAGCTCCGTGCGGAATTTGGGGATAATGAAAGACAAAATTGTATTTAAGCACTTACAATCACCAACCGAAGCTGTTTCTGATTCACCAGCTTGCTGTATCCAACCTAATGGTGTTGTAGACTTCATTTCAAGACCATCGCAAAATACCTCTCGGATAACTCTGGCGTGCTGTAAATACTGTAGCCTATAACTTATCCTTATCTGCAGCATCAATGTGTAGTACCTGTTGTATGCAATATGTAGGACCTGTTGCATGCGGTTGTATTTCCAATAATATCAAAATATTACCATTACATACGTTTTCAAATCAAGTAAAATCGCGACTGCTTGCTGGATATAGACTCTTATATGTGATATACACAGTACGTGATTTTTAAGATGTTTTTGAGAGTTGACCTTAAACTGAGCACACTTCGTTTTTTTTGCTTTGTTTTTGTTTCATTTTGAACTCATGTTTTGTGCTTCACCTGTAATATTGAAACTTGACAGTCTGAATGTATGCTCGGCTTGATTAAGTGACTGCTTTAGCCGTCTTCCGCCCAACCTGTGCTGTTTGTTTCAAGCTTAGTCGATTGAAATGTGTTTTACTGCTGAGTACTTATAGTGCAAACATGACTTGACTTGACATCAGCTGTAGCCTTAAAAATGAACATCGAAGATTTTTGTTTTTGTGCAGTTTTGAAACGAAATGCGTGAATATGACGGTGATATACGGTTTATATGCCTTAAAACTGAAACTTGGGCTGTGAAGGAATCCAGTTTCAAAGTCTTTTAACACGCATTTAGGCCAGACACTGTTTAGCAACATCTAGATATTTATTTAAGATGAATAAACATGTACTGTGTCTGTGACCGTTCAATCGCGATTATGTGGAGCCGTAATTGACACCCTATCCTACAGTAATTTTGAAATCATTCAGCTGCAACGGAAAGAGTCAGCAGCAAAATCTAACGTGTAAGAGCTGATGATGCCTACTTAGTGTAGGATTCCTAGCTGGCAAAGAATTTCTTTCGATAGACAGTGTAAGTAGGAAGATGCTTTTTATTCTGTAGTGCTGAGGCATATGATTCGATAAGCGCATGTGACTAACATGAAACTAAATTGACTTTTTTCCCAGTCGATTGAGTTTTGTTATTTAAAACACTAATGGATTTAAAAAAGACTTTAACCGTTTACAGTAGATTGGCTAGATTAGCGGTTAACAAACTTTGTTTTGCGCGACCCAACTGAGTTTGATGAACACCTCGCGACCCAAGTCTCAAACAACGTATCACAAGATTGATTATATGGCTGATTTTTGGCAGTAAGTTTTATTTGTTTATAATGTCAGCAATCTATTCTTTTCTCAAGTACCTACGCTACTGACAGACAAAACAAGCAGTGGTAGCAGGTCCGTAACCAGCTTGAGACAGCGGCAGGTGGGCGAAGAGTTTCCTGAAAGGGGCTCAAATTTTTTAACTATGTCTAATAGTTTTAAACTTTGCCCGACACATTTTTCCAGGGCGTGCGAAGCCCCTCTGCGCCCCCACTAGTTACGGGCCTGAGTGGTAACGTTAACATTGCAGAACTCTGGTTTAGCTCGCCTCGGCATGACACATTATTTGACCCTTCGCCAGGGACGGACTTAGGGGGCGCAGGGCCCTAGGCCATCTTAATTTTTGGGTTGCCACGCAGGTCTGACCTATATGTCCGTTTGTATGAAAAGAGTGAAAATATGCCCCTCTTTTGTGTAGTGCCTCCTCAAAAATCTGTATTTTGTGGTGCCGACTTTGGTTCTACGATTGCATTAGATGAGTTCTTCCCAACATTTTTAGGTTTGCGGTCCCTACAGAAAAAAAATTTGCGGCACACAGTTTAAGATTTAATGACATGTTGAAGATGTACTTTTAAAGATATATTGAAAAACGCCTTTTCTCGCGGCACCCCTCAATATTGTAAATAGCACCCTGGGGTACCACCGCACCCCGGTTGAGAACCACAACCTTAAATCTTCAACAGAAATTAAAGACTTCCATATTCTTCCCAAGAACAAATGGCAATGCGATCATTTTTGGAATTAATTCAGAAGTTAAATTTCGTTAAAATTCAGTGATTTCTTGCGTTTTTTTGTAGGTTTTTTTTCGGATATATACATTTTCATGCGGGTCCTTGTTGCCGCCCTCGAAAATATCAGTCTAGTTGTCGATCTGAATAGCACTGACAAAAAGTTCGCAACAAAGCAAGACCGCCAGACACTGCAGAACTCCGATGAAAAGCAGTATTGTCATTCTTACACTGCGCAGCATACAATATTACCGTGTTGTTACTGTATTGATAAGAGTCTAGACCAGTGGTTCTCAAATGGAAGCCACTTGGCTCACTAAGGGAGGAATTTTGAATCCCTGGGAGGAAATTTGTTCCAGGGAGAAATTGGGGAGGAAAAGCTGCAAAAATAAACCCAAGTTTTTTATTCATATTAGTTTATTCAACACATAAAAAAACTGCACAACGAGGTTGTTTTATACCGGAATGTCTACAATACGCAAGCACAACCTGTTTTTCATCATCGTTTGAGCCAATTCGTTCAGTTCACTGCTTGGCCGCACTAGATATCAGGGCAGCCAATCGACTGCCTCATCATCCAAAACCGCCAGGCCGTGCAATCCATGGGGAGATCGATGGATTGGACATTGGAAGACAATATGGTAAACGGTTCGGTCTTCTGCGTCACACCTACAAGCCGCAGAAGCGGCCATGTTCCATTCATGCAAACAGGAGCAGAAACGTCCAGCACCTGTGTGGTGGCGATTGAGTCGAACCCACCCTGTCAGTTGCGCATACAGGAATTTTGGTCAGTTCCTCCGGTTGTTATTTCCGTTTATTTCTGAACAATGGAACAGTTTGCCATGGCCTCCGGTCTCACTCCGGCTGCGATACTGCAGGCAGTTCTTGGCAGGGCCATTCTAGCAGGGTGTTTCGGGGATGAAAGTGCGGAATCTCGTAGTGCACTCCAACTTTTCTGCATTCCACCGCACTTCTGTTTTTGTCGTCAGATTAACTTATGAGTTGAGCAGCATAGGTACAAAATGGGTGTCTCGACTTGAGATGGCGTGCATTCCCACTCGATGGGCGTCAGCACTGAGTGGAACAGATGTCCAGGCTCCATGGCACGGCGTGCTAGAGACAGTGTGGCTCCTTTGCGAGGAAGCTCAGCAGGTTGGATGCCTGCGAGCATAGAAAGATTGTTCACTGGTGTAGGACGCAAGCATCCAGTCACAATTCGCAAGGCGTCCTTGGTGGCAGGTCAATGAGGCAGGTGTGAGCACTGCGGCACCAGACAGGAGCCCAGTACTCTGCTGTTGAATGGGCCAGGGTAAGGTGGCTTTTTGCAACGTTATTGCTCCAGCACCCAGCCAGCCGCCTCAGGGGTGCAATGCATGATGTCAACTTTTTACGAAGTGACTTGAGGTATCAGAGGTACGTGACTGTCTTATCGAACATTCGTCTGAGGTATGTGGGCCCAGAACAAAAGGGCAGGGTTTCCTTGTTGTGGTTGACTTTCAGCTCACGTTTGTCTTCCTTGTTGTTGAGGTGAAGACTGCCAACACTGCTTTTGTAGTACTGAGCTTTAACTTGCACGTCTGGAGGTATTCACCTACAGTTGTCATGTCTTTGCATTGCAGCCCTTCCACTATTTGTCAGTCTCCATCAGCATGCATGATTGCTAGGTTGCTGCCATATGCATATTGCATAGCCTACTTTCTGGAGAAGGTGGTTGGCAGGTCAGAGATGCAGATGTTGAAGAAGAGGGGTGCCAGGACGGATACCTATGGGGCGTTGTAACGTCTGCCGTTGCTGGTGTAACGGTGAAGCTGTGATTACCAACCAGCTCCATGATCAAGCAGACCATGCACTTGTCAGGGAGCAGTAGAAGTAACTGGCAAGTACAAGCTGCTTTAAATGCAGTGACTGATATTACCAAAGAGTCTGTTTGGTTCATAATCATCTATTGCTTCTTCACAGTAGGTACAGTGAAGTTTTTGCAATTACACAGTGTGACACAAAATTTGTCCTTGGGTTACAAATATTATTTTCTGTTGTATTATCACTTAAATCAATAAAAATGAGCATTGAAAAAATTGAAACTTTGGTTCTGACTTCAAGAGATCAATTTATTGGATTTTTTGCTTTTTTCAAGCGATTTCTCCCACAATAGCTTTTCAAAAAATAGAATGGTGTTAAATCTAATGTTACTTGCTGTTTTCTGAATTGCCATGATAAAACAACGATGACAAATGCCATTTTTTAACTTTGTTTCTAAGAAATTACATTAACAAGAATAAAACGATAATGGAAAGTGATTTTATCAGGCAAACATAATACAGTAGCCAAAAGGCCTGATACAACACAGGACTTTGGTCAAAATTGTTACAGAGCATGAACGGTTACTTTACCTGTAGGCCTTCACACTCTAAACGTATAGCTGAGGGTAATTAAAATAAACATTTTTTCCAGATTGGCGATTATAAGTCAGTTTCACTTTCACGTAAATGATTCAATGTGTAGTCCCCCATCATACTTTCGTTGTACTGTCCTTTAGTTTATAGTGTTCCTCCAAAGACCTGATATCCTGGTGAAAATTTTCACCTTTTTCTTCTGAGTAGTCTCCCATGTTATCTTTGAATTCATCAAGGTGAGCATGAAGAACGTGTACTTCAGTGACATGTTGCAGCTCATCTTCTGATGTGCATCCACACATCCATCAACAAGTTTTCTGTAGGTATTTTCCTTGTGCCTTCCCAGGAACGAAATGCACCCAACCAGTCCACTCGAACTCAGATAGCATCTCGTGAAAATCGATGAAAATTAATCAGTCATTTCACTTCAGGTACTGCAAACACTCCAGCTTTGATTTTGCCTCTGACAATTTTGGATATAGCTCTTAAATGCCTCACCCTCTGCGTTAACTTGTTTAACAAACTGCTTGAGTACACCCAGAGGCGAATTTTCATTGTTGGGGCCCTATGCTATTTTAAATTGGGGCCTTTCTGGAAGGTTCGCGACGACTGATGTCATACCAGTCAGCACTACACGTGCTCACTACATTCACTGAACAAGTTGTTCCAATTCATGACCATATTACTTCATCCTGAATTCCCTCGATATCAGGAACAAAAACAGCCATACTGAAGCTAACGAAAGAGCCAGCGGTGAAGTTATCTGACAACACTCCCATTACCACATACTTATTGAGTTCCATGTGCAATTGCATGGTTTGCAAATGTCAAGAGCTCGCTCTAAATCAGTGGTTCTCAAAGTGGTCGATATCGACCCCCAGGGGTCAAGTAGACCTTCCAGGGGGTCGATAAATGATCACGGGGTCGAATGGCGGTCGTTGAATGGTCCCTCAATTCTAAGCATATTTTCAGATTGTTAATTGATGAAAAACTTTTTGATTTGGTAGAATGTATATCCCGAAACAATCACATTAAGTAAGACGATCGACTCTCGCACTGTTGTGTAATAACTTATGTGACCCTAGGAAGAAAAAGTTTGGCAACTCCTGTTCTATGCAGATCTTTTGTTAGCGACACAGTAAAAAACGTGCGTTCAACCAAAACAAAACTACAAATACAACTGCTCACAAAAATGCTGGAAATCGTCCTTATTCCCGAAATTTTGGGGCCCCCCAAAATCGGGGGCTCTAGGCTTAAGCCTTTTCAGCCTAATGGTAAACCACGCCTGAGTAGACCTACTTTAATTTTCAGAGGGGGGCATCAGTATTTTCACTGCATCTGATGGTGATTGTCGGTTTACGCTTCATGTTTCAATCTCATAGCTGGTTTGTGCAGGCCAGTTCCTCATCTTGTAGTGAAGAGCTATCTTTCTGCTATCCCAGAAACAGAGATAGCATTGGAACTTGGTAAAACCCACCCTTAAGCCCCACGAAGAATGCTACCATCTTGAAATCACCAGTGACTTCCCATTTGTAGTGGCCACATTTTAGCGCACTTTAGAGAACTTTGATGTTCTGATACTCTTCCTTCGTGTGTAGTGAATAAGCCAACGGAATGGAGAGACACTTGTTTGCATCGTTTAGCAAAACAGCTTTGAGGCTTCTACATGAGCTATCGATGAAGGGCCTCCACACAGAGGGATTACAAGAAGTGCCCACAACCTGAAAGAGCTCTTCTGTATCATGCCACTAACACGTCTTTAAAGATGTAGAACACAGAAAAGCCGCGATGTCGCTTTCTCTGTGAAATAATTCAAACGCTGTCATCCAGCAAGTCCCATTGCTACAGTCTGGAAATGAGAAGCTCAGCATTAGACGTTGTCAATGAAAATACCTTCTTGACAAGATCATTAACATCTTTTTGTTTCGGGTAGTAACGGCATCTTTCACCAACAACTGGTGTTCAGCACACAAAGCAGACGATTGCTGCGTTTTAGAATCTGTAGAACTTGCATCTGTTATGAAACATGCATCTCTCAAGGGTGGTTGTGGCACAGGCATATCAGTCATGTTGTGGGGTACAGGTGCCATAAATCAGTAGATGATGGAATGTCAGGGTACCTGATGGAAGTTGCATTTTTTCCTTTTCGCCGTTTGCTTGGATCCATCATACAGAAGCAACAGTTTGTGAGATGGTTTCAGGGCTCACACCAGACGTGGGGATAGGAAAACGCATTGCCCTTTTCTCTCCTCTCAACCAATCTTCTAGAGTACGACGGCAATATTCATGTATGACGTGGGTGCCCAAGGTTTGTCTCGGCCACCGACTGGCATTTCAAAGTACAAATCAGAGGCTTCTTTTGCACGTATACAGCATTCCAGCCAGTGCTTTTATTGCAAAGAGTTTGCCACATCAATAGCCGAAGCAATCTGCTGAGTGTTGCAACCACAGCCAGACATAACAATGGTGACAAAGCATGAGCAGTAGGAAAAATTTCACAGTAGTCCCAGGAACACAAACCCAAAGTCTAGGTGACATAATAAAGATTTTACATGTTTTTTCGGCATAAGCAAACAGGATATAACGATTATTTCTCAAGGACAAAGAAAATTTTTTTTTGTTATATGGTGTTATCATTTGTGATATTTGTTGGGGAGGAATTGACAGAGTTTGGGTTTGTAAGGGAGGATTGTGAAAAAAACTTTGAAAACCACTGGTCTAGACGTTTGCATTCCGTTTCAAAGTAACTTGTGAAGTTATACCTCTGCGCAGTTTCGCAAATTTTAAGTTTGCCCTGCTTAGATAACCTCTAAACACAAATACCGTTGTTGTCCTTGCCCAAAATGGGCAGATTTTGTTTATTCGCTTATACTGGACTAACTGACAGGTTTAAACGCGCGTGCCGGTTTTTGTGCAACTCAGCAAGTCTTCACATGCTCACGTAATCAGAAAAAAACAACATGTTGATTTTTGAAAATTTTTTATATGATAAAGAACAAAAGCAATTTTCCAAACAAAAATGTGGGAAGTGCTTTTAACAAATGAACGAAAAAGTAAAGAAAAATCAAAAAAATCCGCCAGTAGACGTCATTGGTGGTCGTTTTAAGGTTTAAACAGAACCTCATATCAAGCTTGTGGTTCTATCTATAATAAAAGTCAATCAGATTGAGACGTGAAATTTTTCTATTTTCATTGCAATTTTCAGCCACATTACTCAACCTTGCCCAAAATAGGCAATTTTTTTACGAAAATTAGGCACATAAGGTAAACTTGCCCAAAATGGGCAAATGCTTTACGACAATTGTTGGGCAATCAGATTGATCGCGGCACTGCTATTG
>JGI24022J15233_10003074_pt1 | contig 16276 bp, 7 predicted proteins | sample Ectturendosymbi2_FD_15233 | JGI IMG/M metagenome (IMG submission 15233)
GTCGGTAACGTGCGCCAGCCGTAGAAATTAATTTCCATTGACCCGAACAGCTCTGCGCGTCCTGTGGTCGGCACAGTTTAGCTTCAACCGCGTATTTCACGACGGGGCTTGATTTTAGTACCAGACTGTCATAAGCAACCAGTCGTTTTCAGCACCATTAAAGTAATTATGGCATCGCTCATATTATGGAAGGATGCAAGACGGCCCACCTTACGCATACGGGTGTCTACAATTTCCGTTGCCGTTTTTTTCGCCAATATCTATTCTAAAATGGACATAGTAGTCGAGAGCACAAAGCGTTCCTGCGTTGGCAAATGTGCTTGGTTGGAGGTAATAACCTTTTTCCTGTGATTTTGCGCTTTCTGTCGCATAAAGAACGCAAGAAAGGATACCTTCCCTGGAAGTCAGATGGTCTCACGCTCTTTGCGTTGGTCTTGTTTTCGGAAAAATGAACCTCCTTTTGTCATTGGTACCAACATGCTTTACCGCACAGCAACACGTAGAAAATGACCAACTTACCTAAGCAGAAATTTTCTCGGTCAGTCCAAGTGATCTTCACAAGCAGAACCTAATACACTTGTCCTGAAAAGCAAACAACGGTTTTTTAAAATCCTACAAAAGGTAATCACTCAAATTTTTTGCGTACGAAGAACTCTTGTGTGTTGATGGTTTAACATAAATTCTCAGACCTAGTGTTTTTTATAAAGTTTCGAAGCAATGTTTTTCACGTATCACAACATCTTTGGCTCAGGCATCGACTTCGAAAGATTATAGCCCAGCAGTGCAACACGCCAGCTGAAAAACGTCTGCGGCCTAACGAAGACGTGAGAGTGCTCCCTGCACAGAGCCATTTACGGGAGACAAGATCCTGAACCGCATTCGTTCTCACAGTTTGCCTACAAAGCAAACAAATCGGCAAGTGAGCGTCTTGCAGCAACCTTTTTGGCTTGTCCGCACAACACAAGAATTTTTTATCGTCAACACCGCGACGTCTCTACGTCACAAGCCATCTTACATTACGGCGTTGAAATGCCTCGCGATTGCTTGGCGCATCGGCAAAGAATGCATACTGTGTATTTAAGTTAAAGTTTGGTGCAGCTCCATTCCAGTTCCTTTCCGTCTAAGCAGGTCGTGAGCAATGTTGATGCAAACATCGAGTTTTGTGAATATGAACTGCAACCTTAGCAGTCCGCAGTTTAATGATGTCAAGCAACAGGTGACATCAGATTTACGAACGGGCTCAGTCCTGCGGCGTAGCCAGTCCAAAAATTTTTTGGGGGGGCCAAAATGTTTGATTTTAGGCGAATAACACTATTTTGTTTAGAAAAACGCCTCTCAAAGCACAAAATGCCTATATTTTCCAAAAATTTGGGGGAACCATGGCTCTTTCGGCCCCCCTGGCTACGCCTATGGTTCAGTCGGCCGCCTTTCACATCAATAAAACAATTTAGACGGTAGCTGTTGCACACGTTCTGCCGTAAGGTTTCGTGCATCAAGCATTTTGGAGACAAAAAAGTAAACTCCGCTGTTCACTCAAACTCACAAGTTTTCTGCCGCGGGCGATACAGTGCATTGTCCAGCTGAGTTGCCTGGAACTAACAAGGTTAGAATCACGCTGACCTCCACCGCATCATACGATGACAGCAGTAGCACACACCTTTTCCCGTTTTAAAAATCGGTTTACGTGCATTACGTGACCTGCGCCGACCCACTACCTAATCAAACAATCTCTTGGAAAAGCAACAGATCTCACGAGCAGTGGTAGATCCAGGAATTTGGGGGCCCGAGGAAAAGATTTTGAGGGGGACCTTTCAACAGAAGTAGACACTCAGACTACCTGAAAAATCACAGCAAATAGGATACTATTGTACATCGCATCATATGCGTATCGCATTTTTTACCATTTGAAAGTACACGTACATACAGAAAATAATAACCTACATTTCTTGGTGCTCTAATCGTGGAGTGCAACTTCAGAGTGTGGTAAGTTTTTCTTTTCATCATCAACAATGTCATTAAACTTCGCGCTTCAGATTCTTATGTTCTGACTTAGCAAAGGCCTACGACCCCACGGCGTCTGTTCTACGTTGCAAATTCATGCGCGCTCGATTGTCCGCTTTGTTATTTTAAATGTAAATTACCATGTATATATCAGTCCTAAATTTGTACCTTGATTCTGTCCTTTCCTTCTCAAATCTATTTTAGAGTTGCGCCTTGCAAAAACAAATACACTGACGATAAACAACAAAAGATAATGTCTAATCCGATCACTGAATTCTTTATCTACAGAAAACGTGTACTCCAATAATATTTGCTGCAGTGCATAAGCCCTCAAACTCGGACCGAATAAAATGATCGCGCCGTCAGTTGTCAGTTCAAGAGTCAAGCATTCTAGAATCTAAACAATCTCCTCATCTCCTGCTTTTGCATTTTATTTTTGTTTTTAATATTTTTTTAAGATAGTCATTCTGCAGAGAGGTGCTATCTGTTCTCGCTTCGGTGACGTAACACTGTAAAGCTGGTTTGTCATATTAGTATCGCGTCGCGTTAAGAATGACTCATAAAACCATGTTTGCTGCAAGAATATATCAAAATTTACCGAGGTAAACATTAGTTTGCGAAAAAAACAAGAAAACAGACTAGCTGCTGTTCTACGTAGGAAAGGCCGTGAACTGCAGCTTAGTAAGGATGGATATCTTTATTAAAACATTTGACACGGTCTCAAAAGTTTCAACTGGTTAGATATGACTAAAGTTTGAATAAAAAGTTTTGATAATAGATTCGGGGACTACAGTTCTTTGCATTGATGGTTGCTTCTACAAAGAATTAAACATGGGCCAAAAAAGACACTCCAAATATGTTTGTTCTCCGGATAATACAAGATCTTATTAGCTCTTGATTTGACACTGCAACCAGCCTGTTTCTTTTTAAAACCGAACCGCTCCATTTCAAACAAATAAACAGAACACCCACTGCACTCCAGTTCCAAGTCTTAGATTTCGACTGAACTGCCCCTCTTTTCTGCTTCCTGTTCTGTCTTAGAACAAAAAAAACGAACCAAGACCAAAGAAGTGCCATGTAGTTTTAAATGCCTTAAGCAAGCGTAGCGTCGTCTACCTTCACGACATACCTTGCCACTCGGTGTAGCCCTTGTTTGGAGCTCAGAAATGCGATGAGTGTCAAAAACACGACGTTTTAATGACTAATGTTGCGATCTCCAGTGATACACAAAAGCTTCAGTCTTTTTTTATCTTGAGAGATTAACAGAGAGCCACATAACCACTGAAATGACTCGATATCCTATTATGATTGTAGTTTTTCTCGTTAATCGCCTCTGATGAACGAACACCATTTATCAGATTTTGACAACACGGGAGCGCTGACTTACCTTGAACTGGAATCAAGGTGCCTCGACTAGCGACAGCGAGTGAACAATCATGACTAGATAATTTCTATTGTTGTAGCGACTAAGACTCGAATAGTGGTTGACTGGGACTAGAACTGGACATAAGTTAAGAAACATTAACTCAATAAATTGCTGAAAGCCAACGTAAAGTACTGAGTCAAGTGCTTTACTAATTAAAGAAACTTTTAAAAGTCTCGCCCAGGTATATCTAGAAACTCCTTCAAGATATCCTTCCAAAGGAGTTTCTAGATACCCTGGTATCGCCTCATCCCTGACAGTCATGAACGCTGGACCTAATTTGCGTCATCAGTGGAGGTATAGACCACGGACGCCAAACTTGAACTGCATGTGACCTTGCCGGTTTTGGTGCGGCCCGCAAGTGGAAATAGAAAATCACTGCCCTGGTCAATTTCCAGCGCAAGCACATGTATTGCATCCCAAACGTTTTTGAATATGTCAACATCTAATGCGTCATAACAACTGGCAATAATATGTTAGGCAACTTTTTTACAACGTAACGTCTGACCGGTAATGAACAAGGCTGTACAATGGGTTTAAAGTTATTTTCTGGCCTGCAGCAGTTGTCTTGCGTGCAGAATGTGTTAAGCAACACCACTCATGATTGGCTTCCCGGCAATACACAGAAACAAGGATTTTGCATTAAGACAATGAACAATTTTTTCAAACTGATAGGTTTTTGAACAAAGTGAATTTTTACGAGAGTTTGTGTCAGGAGAACATTGGCAACACACGTTCTACCTTAGGAATTGCTTAACGTTAGATAGCTCATGCCTCCCAGCAGTCAGATTTAGTAGACACATCAGTTCTAGTATTTTCAGAACAAAGAGCAGAACGCATGTTAGTTCACAAAGCAAATGGATAAATACGTTTTATGTTTTGGGTATAACTATCCTCTCCAAGTCACTGATAAATGTTTGTAGCCATGCCAATAACCAGGGGGCGCTACAAAATTTTCGCCTCCCTTTGGAAAAATGTGTTGGACATAATTTAAAACTATTGGACAAAGTCTGAAACATTTGGGCCCCACTCAGAAAACTCTTCGCTCCCCCTGGTGTCCCAAGCTGGTAACCGGCCTGCTTATAGCATAAGTTACTGTAGCTTTTATCGCTTGAAATCCGGAACTTTCTCACAGAGGCCATTAAAAGATCTAGGTGTGCTGTAAGCTTTCCAGGAATCAGCCGACTGAGCTCTGCTTTCACCTTTTTGCGATGATCAAACTTGTACATATCTAAATTCAAGTAACTAACCTCCACAAAGGTGGGGAGCTTGAATCAAAAAAATTTGCCGATGGATTCAAACCGCACCTTTGTGGAGACTAGTTTCTTTCGCAGAGGCTGAAGGTTCTGTTGCGACCACCGATGCCTCGACTTGACTTCATCATTTACATGAGCAGCAGCGTAATTTGATTGAGCACGCCATCACGATGCCCAACGTGAGAATAAAATACAATACAAGAAATGATGACCTGTACGATTTTTTATGTAGCCCACATTTATAGGGAATAGAAGGTGAACACGAAGCACATAAGAAATAATTAACAGTAGAACCAGCCTGTTCAAGATATAGTGATTAGCCACAGACAATATGAGTTAATTGATATTTGAAACAGAGCAAGAGGTAGTTGAGACGAAACACCACATAGAAAAGGCTATACCATGGACAAGCATCATTTTTCTGTAGTTCAGTTACGACTGCATGAAGCAATAATCGTTTAAGGAGCCTATATGACTCACGATACAACGGAAAAATGAGGGTACCATAGAAAGGTTCAAATAAATGAAGCTCAACAGGGGCAATGGAAAAATTGTAGTTTAAATTCAAGCACTACACACATTATCATTTATTCCACGCCCAATGTAACCACCATACACTAGAATGGTAGAAGAGCAACAAATCCAAATGCAATTTTGGAGCCCAAGTTGGCGCACAACCATGAAGAAAACGGTGCACTCTTTGAATCTTAAGTTGGGTTACCACACTTTTTAAGCAACCACATGTAAAATGCTTAAAGTTGTAACAGACGTCAAACGGTGAAGTAGATGAAGATGACTTTTCTTCTCAAAAAATCCTTCATTACCTACGTGCACAACACATTTTTTTGGTGCATGAAAAAGACAACTATGGTGATCATTTACAAATATTAAAGCTCTCGTACAGGGTACAGCGAACAAAATATCCATGCGAGGTCGCCCCTCGTGGTATAATCGCAGTCGGCCTTTGCTTTCAAGAGTCCGGCAGCTGTCAACAGGCCCCAGTGTCATGAACCAATGTCTTGCAGTTGTTTTGTATTAGCAACTTAGAAAAACTATTGAACGGTATTCGCTTAAAAACCTTCTAGTCCAGCGGCTATCGAAGCATACCATGTTGCTTGCAGCAAGACTGCATTCCATTGGAACGTGGGAAATGACAGCAAAACTGAAGCAGAAAGGATGCGTCAAGAAACAGCAAATACATGCCACACAAAATGTCGGTTGGCATTGGGTAGCATCAGACAGGTCTGCCGATCATGCAGCACTTTTATATCGCTGAGTTAGCTGCTATGATTTCCGTTTGTGTCATACCAAGTTACTTCCTTGCGACAGTCCCTATTCAGTAAGACTCGGTTGTCAGGATATCCGACAAGAAATTGGCATTAGAATAAACCTAGCCAAACGTTAGAATCTAAGGGGAAAAATCGGCTCTCAACAATGCGCGCGTAACATTATTGACCCAGATTGAGTAAACACTCAATCTCACTTCGCGTGAGTAGAGACAACCAACTTCTTCAAATTTAATTTCCAGATTTTGGATTTACATGTTCAGGGTTCGCAAAAGGTACACCTACATAGTAGCATGCTTTACAACCGATAGAACTTTGTCCAACTTTCTCAACACAATGTCCCTCAGAATAACAATACCTACAGTTAAATACAGTTAATAACTCACAGCGATAAGCGTACGGCATGGGGATGCAGGGGATGCGCTCGCATCCCCAACGCATGAAAATTGGCCATTATTCGGGAAAATATTTTCAACATTTGGGCAAATTATACAGTTACATTCACATTTAAATAAGGTTAAATCAGGTAGTGTCTACTTTGCCATCAACGGCAAAAGCGCTGCTAAAACTATTTTTCCATTCTTTTCTGCTTCTGATGGCAAAATAGACACTGCCTTTAAGTGAACTGAAATCATTTGATAATTCCATGAGCCTTCATCAAATTTGGGCCAATTAAAAATGTTCATTCATGTTTTGAGTAAATTAGGAGCATTTGGATATGGTCCAACAGCCTCAATTAAATCTGGGCAAATGAGAAAGCTTCATTCAGATTTGGGTGAAATTAAAAACATTTACATAAATTGGAAAAAGTAGGGTAAATTCCAAGTCTAAATCAATTTTGGGAAAATGTCAATAGCTCCATTCAAATTTGGGCCAAGTGGAAAAGCTTCATTCAATTATGGGCAACTTCAACTAGCTTCATTTGAGTAATATACATTGTAAGAGCTTCATTGAAATTTGGATACAAGTAAAAACACATGGTAAATTCGAACAGCTCAATCAAGTTTGGATAATTGAAACAGTTTCATTCAAGCTTGGCTACAATTGGTCCTATCTGGGAAAGTTACAAAAATTTAATTAAGATTTGCATATATTATAAACATTTGAGTAAATTCCAACCGCCCAAATCGATTGTGGCTAACACAAATGCACCCACCTATGCTAGATAAGAACAGATCTTAGCTATTAGCATGCTTGTGTTGGAAGAATAAGTGTAGAACGTATATAAAAAATTGAAAATTAAGACGCTGAACAACACCTTCAACATGTGGTGGTATGAACAGCAATTTTTGGGGGTTATTGTAATCAGCTGACATTCTTAAACAAAATAAATATTACCATTATTCGCATAACGCTATGCATAATATTGATTCCTAGCTGAGGACATAAGGCTTTGATCCCCACAGTGACACACACTTTTCAGGATTGCGTTTATTCACCTCGTCATTTACATGATTTGGTAATGAAGAGGTGTACAAACAATAGTAATTTCAAAGTCTGGGCTGAGAAATCTGTCAGTTTACAATTCATCAACGAGATGGAGATCCACCTCAACGAACTTTTATGACAATACGTTGCTGCCTTGAATTTAATTTGCACATGAAGAATTGCAGGAGCGCGACTCACGCATAAATCGATTTTTTACTGATATTTGGCGATTGGTAATTATTAGGCATGCAGACACCTTTATTTGTTTATAATGGTGCGTTTTAGTCAGGGTTGATGTAATTGGACCTAACCCAAAAAGAAACTATAAAACCCACCAAAAAAACACTCTTTACTTTTCCTTTAAAAATCTACTATGAATTATGAAGCAAAAAGTAAAATAAGCAATACACATGTACAGGTAACTGTAATTTTTTTATCAAACAAAACAAACAGCAATGAAATTTAATGGACTTGAAACAAGAGAAGAATAATTGGAACAGTTTGAGTAAATTCCACTGGTTCTCTTTTTCAGCTCTGCAAAATCAGTATATTTTTACTACTTTTTCTGCCTTCTCTACATCCAAACTGTTTCTGATGTTGGACCATACCAGACCAGATGTTGAAAAAAACACATTCTATAGATGCTGAACTAGCAGGGCATGCACATATAGTTGACGTGGAACTGCAGAGGTTGTGTGTGAGTTGCTTTTCTGTTTGCTGAGCGTGTGCTTGCCAAGCCTTACCACTTCGGTGTGAACTGACCAACAATAATTTGCGAAAACGAAGATGGAGAACATTTCTTTACCCTCGATTTTGAATGCCATAATAAGTAGGCTATAACAAGTTATTGTGCAATCCTGAAAATGGTGATATTGCATGATGCAATAAAACAATTTAAAATGGGGTTTTGTGTTCTTCTTAAAGAACAAAAACCAGTTTCTTTTTAAAAAAACAAAAAACGGGTGTTTTTTTTAAAAACAGAAAACCCAAGTGAGTTAGTTTTTTTTTAAAAAACGGGTTTTTATCAACCCTGGTTTTAGTCTCACTGTAACATTAAAACTTGCTGTTTGCAGGCTATTTCGGAAAAACGAGATCAAATTTGGGCAATAAAATTTTGCTTCCCCAAGCATATGCACTCCCGTACACCTATGCTCACAGCTGAAAGACACGAAGCGAGCTACCCAAACTCTGTGCTCATACCTGTTTCATCTGGAATGCATAACTCAAGAAAATGCAGTTCTTGGTTTTTGTTACCTTTACACACTACCAAATCAGTTGCGTAAAGCTGCTTCACGTGTGACTAATTCAGACTTTTTTCTGTTTTTGAGACTAGTCAAAAAGTCAAAAATATCCTTTAAATTTGTTTCAAACGAGATGCTAAGTTCAGGGAACATTACGACATACCATATTTGCAATGAGAACGTGTTCAGAAAATGTTATCAAGGGCTGAAACTCTCAATGTTCTAAAAGCACATCACTTAAAAATGATTTTTTGTGCAAAAAATACCCATGAAAGCAAAATCATGATCACACGTTATGCTATAGCCTACACAGCAATCATGCAGAGAGATTCTAATTAGAACTTTCTCCTCATGCAAATTTTAAATTATCTAATGATTTTAGGTGGACCAAGCTTATCAGCGTTTGCTTTGGGGAATCAAAATCAGCTTTTATTAACATAAAATAGGCACGCTCCGATCTTAATAAGCACACAGAACCATGAAAGCTTTCACAACCAGGCTGACTATTTAAACACTGTAAGGATGGAACAAAAGCAATTTACGTAAATACAAAAATTTTAAGTGTGGAAGGTGTTATTACATTAACGTGTTTTTATCTGCGACAATAATTTAGGCTTCGTTGCAGTACAAATAATAAAAATTATAAACCATTTAGTTTGTCAAAAATATTGTAATACATTTTAGTCCATTTCTAGAAATACAAGATTGATAATATAGACCAGGCACATGCAACGTTTTGACTTGCTGACCGAACTGGATTCTAAAATGCACAGAGGAAAAATGGGAAACAGATGGATTGATTGTTTCTGTAAATTGTAAAGTAATATAAATTACATATAAGAAATGAAGTACTGTAGTTTTATTGATATACTTCGGGTAAGGTTGTATTGCAGAACCAGCCAATAGGATAATCATCATGAACTCTTTTCCTCAACTGCTGTAAATTTAAAAACGACACCGAGGTTTCAGGCAACTAGCAATAACCTGTCATCATGGCGAATGGTAACGAGAACAGGAAAGCAATAGAAATCACCGAACACGCGTGATTACGTGACGTAGTGATGACAGTGATAAGAATTAGACAAAGCAAGGGAGATTCAGATAACGGAAACAAGAGTTTGAAGTAAAAGAAGGCAAGAGTGATTACAAAAATGAGTTAAAAAGCGAAGCAAAAGTATGCAAACCACAATCAAATCAAGCACACCCAAATGTCATTTTTGATACTTTGGAAAAAGATCTGACGATTTTCCATTAATAAAGTTGGATGAGTTTTTTCGATTTACCGAATCGTTTTTATCAATTCGACACCCAACGTTATTAATTTCCACAAGTGTACAAAGCAGCGTTTAGTCAAACTTGATTTAAAAGTGGAGGTATACTTTTATTTTGTTTATAGCTCAGCTTAAAGTTTAGTTTTTTATCACTCTTGTCTTCTTTTATTTCAAACTCTATTCTCCATTATCTCCGCAGCCTTTTCATTGTCGTTATCACTGTTATCAATATGTCATGCAATCACGCGCGTTCGATAAATTCCACTGCTCTCGTTCTCGTTGCTATTCGCCCTGGTGAAAGCCTACTGTTAGTTGCCTGAAACATCGTTGTCATTTTTTAATTTTACAACAGTTGAAGAAAAGATTTCAAAATGCATTGTTAGCATAAGTTTAACAATATCAAAATGCGGTAAAGTACTTTTGGAAAACCCGCCTTCCATGCCATATAATTTTTGCGAACACTCGAACGAAAGACTTTGTTGCTTCCTGCATTCCGAGACGAGAAGGCTTGTCTACATAGCTTGTCTATAAAGCTATCAGCTGTTTCTTGACCTGTGTGTGTTGGAAACAGCATTTTGCGCTAAAGATCTTTGTCGTGTTTCCTTCACTTTTTGTGTCTAATTTTCATGATGATCTTTCGAAGAAACATTTACACTTAAACAACACCTCGAAAACAATTTTATGTTTCACCTTTTAAATACTACAGCAGCGCTACTTCCATTCGGTGACATAAAAACAATTGAACGCTTATTGTCAACTGCCAATTTTTTTGATAGTATGATAGACAACCAAGGTTTACCCAAGTCAAACGTACTGCGTTTAAATTATTAAAAAAGCATGTAATGTAAAAAATGGCAATAAAATCCTTAAACTGTGTGGAGTAACGTGCAAAAAACTTTGTTTCACACACGAGACCACTGCTCCTGGCAAAGCAAATCCGAAATGAACCGTAGAACTGGCTCATTTTTGTTCAGTGCTTCAAAGCACGGTTCTGTACCCATATATCACATCAGTTGGAATCCAGTTGTCAAATACCATGAAAAGTGGATGTCGTTCAGTGACTTTCAGGCAACAAAAGTTTTGAAAATTACCTTTGAAGACGAAATACTCCAAAGCAACCGAATTGCTCCACCGTTGGTTCCGTATTTGACAAGGTGTGTTTGCCAAGTCTACATGGAAGCTCTTCGCATCTAGTATTAGGCATAAGTCAATAGTACTAGGCATTTCATAGTCAATAGTACTAGGCATAGACATCAACAGTTTTTTTCCAGATTTTCATACCACCAGTCGTAAGAAGGACATTTTTGCAACATTCAATGCACTAATTTGTCAGTAACTTCATAAATTGTCATGCTTTCAAGAAAAATAATGCAGGGAATATTTTTAATTGGGGTTTCTTTTACAGCGCATCAGCTAATCAACTTTCTTGCCGTCAAAAAAGTGAGGAAAATTAAGTCAATACAGTCACATCTCATAATTTCTTGTGATGAGCAGCTCATCGATAGTTACAGTTAGCTGGTGGTTTTTTGATTAACCAGCAGAAAGTTGGAAGAATCCCAATAGAAACTTTGAGCGCCTGTAATTGGTGATACGGAAAAGCTTCAAACTACTCTGCAACGTCCCACACACATAGGGAGAAGTATGCTTTTAAATGATACGTTTCTCACTTAAGCATTCACAATTTCTCCGACTGTTCCGAACGCAAAAGTTTTACTCTCATGGAATTAGCAGCAACTTGTTCATCATGTTAAAGTGGCACCATGTAACTCCTACACATTCTCGACAGGAGTATATTTAATAAACACATTTCATCGCAATGCGAAGCACTTGACGTGATATTGCTCTGTACAAGACCGCATACCAAGTTTTCCTTCACGTAATCAGCTCATATTTCTGCTGACCAGGAACTTCAATAACGAAGAAAATTAGAATTCATCAAATTTTCTGAAACTAAGTGAATTTGTCTAATTAACACAGATAAGCAGTAAGTAATAGCTCTAGTCATACGCGTAGGGGGGCAAAAAATCTTTGGAGCTACAGCATTTTGCCCGAAAAAATATGTTCATGCACCAAAAGTACATATTTCAAAAAATTTTACAATTCAACTTCTGTAAGTAATTTAAACACACATCTAATGCAATGTTCACCCCCTTAGTACCAGAAAATAGTTAAATTGAAAATTTTCTTAACAATACAATTTCAGCAACTTAACATTTACAAAACCAAGGATTTATTATAGTGCAGCAAACGTTCACAATTTTGTAGGGGTAACATTGGAAGAATTCCTAGTCATCCTTAAAAAGCTAAACATTCCAGAAAGATCCCCTAATTCACGCAGTACGAAGTTCAGGGAAACAAGTTATGACAGTTGACAAAACCAGTGTAGCAAAAGGAATACATTCTCCTTCGCGCTTAGGTGTATGCCTGTACTCTGATTCCCACATTCAAAGTCTAAAGCAAATGCCCTAAAGCAGTCAGACATTGCCTTGATTTTATTGACTCTAAGCATGCTCGAATATTTGCATTAATCACCCAAATGTTATTGCTTAGAGTATCTTTCCTATGCACTTTAGCCCGAAATTGAAACATTTTAGTCAACTTGCAAGAATCACCTCAGTCTGTGAGAAATAACCTTAAATATTGTATAATATTGCAGTTTTTGGTAGTGCAAGCAAGCATGGCAGGCAAAAATTGGGCATGTGACCAGGGTTGCCAGTTAGTCATGAGCAAAAAAGGCCAGATCAATCCTTAAAAAGGCCAAAAACACAAAAAAAGCCAAATAAAAGATAAATGCACAGCAACTTTAAAGCACACAAATGCGCTTTTAAAAGGCAATACAAACATATCTTATACCTAAAAAGAATAAAGCCCACTCCATTAATAAACTTCTCGACACTTTTGGTCTTGCTGAAGAATAACCTAAAACTGCAAACCTAAAAGCATTAAACAGCAAAACAAAAGTATAAATTCTCGTGAATTTTCCAATAAAGATTTTTTCTGTGTCCAGAAACAGTATCTAGAAATCTGCTAGTGCCCAGAAATCTACCAAAATAACCTTTAAATCTGCCAAATGAACATAAAAAACCTAATTGGCCATAAAAAGCCACAATTAATTTGGCCACAAAAAAGCCAAACTAGCAACACTGCATATAACAGAAAAAAAATGTATCCAAAATTGAAAATAACAAATGAAGGGGGATCATGGAAAACATGACAAGTTTTTTCCTTTCAAAAATAAGTTACTTCGATGTTTTTATACAAAAAATTGTTTTTCATGTTTGAAACAATTTTTGACCGAAAAAAGAATACTTAGGGTTGCACCGACGTCTATGCCTATGGGTAGAGCTTCCACATAAGCATTTTAAAAATACGTTCTAACACTTCAGCAGCAAGACGCCACAAGGGCGCTGCAGCTGAATCTGATCGCAAACAGCTGCGGCGCCCTGGTGGCGTCTTGTTGCTGAAATGTGGATATGTGCAGTCAGAATCCTCGCAAAGTTATGAAAGCAGAGCGTGGCAGGCTGCTTCCTCGAAGGCTCAGCAGCAAACCCAGACGTTCTAACACTTTTTGTTTCGCTCCAGTTTTCTCCGCAAGCAAAACAAATGCTTATTAGTGTGCGGCCCTCAGGAAAGCAGGTGATTACTGATGACATGTAAACACCGGGGAACATTTACGATCAAATTTTGGACTGGAATGCAACGACGTTTCCATCACACCTCAGGAGTCGCATTCTTTTTTTCCCCGTTTGCTTGAAGTAAACAAAAACGCAATCAATAATAAAGTGTTGATTTCAATCATGTTTACGAACTCCAGAACAGGAAATTCTGAATTTCTTATTAATAGCAATGTTGATTCATATAAAAATATGCTTAAGAAGTGCCACCTACCCCACCTTAACACACGTCTGTAAAACAATGTCTCCACAGATTTTGTTTTGCCTGTTCTAAGCATAAATCAGCAATGCAACATCTCTGCATATCTCCAATTAGCAGCACTCAAAACAACCATATCTTACCTTTTCCTCGATAAACATCAAATGTTATTTGAAACGTAGTCACTTGGGCGGTTTGCTCTAAATTATTAATAAAATGATATTTAATTTTCATTATTGTTTCAGCTTAATCCTGTCGTTGCATTCGATGTGGTGTGGCGCAATACACACAAGTATCCTCTGTAAAATATATATTTAAAATGCACGTTCCCTGTTTTCAATGCAGGAGCAAAGCTGTTGAACAAAAGTGCCCCACGAATGGACAAGATTTACGAAAGGAACAACAGTTCTAAAATTTTCACGCAAAATTTACTGCCGTCAACTGACATGTAACTCGCAGGTAGCATCACCCACACACGCGGCGACACAGGCATAAGCTCGTTGCATCTGTCAGAATGGCAGATGGATTCATTTGCACGTGGTAGCGGAATGAATCAGAAATGCAACTGAAAGGTTTGCTTTTTCCACTTCGCGTCACAACTGAGCAGACACGCATTGAACCGATGATATAACGTAATCCCATAAAAACGTCAAATCACTCCGTGGGTATTGCGCAGTTTTAAGCGGAACACAGATAATCTGAAAAACGCGACCCACCGACGAAGAGTTGCAGTATCTGTTGTTATGCCGCGAACTAAGTTGGGAGCCAACATTACCAAACATTTTGTCTTTAGTTATTTGCAGGATAATTACAACGGTGCAGAATTAACGTTGAGAAATACAACATTGGAAAATTTACTTTCAGCCATGGCTAATATTTTCGACCTTACAGACTCTAACACGCGTTACTAGTGCAACCGCAGTTAATCGGTTGATCGCCAGATACATTTCGGAACGAATGCACACCCTGACAAGTAAACGGATGTCAGGTCCGTGCGTAAAAAAAACTCGCTTAGTGCTCCAAAAACCTTTTCAGCGACTTTATAAACAACAGCTAAACGATAAAACGATTTGTTTAAAAAACGTAGTTAAAAGGTAGGTTATTGTTGGGCATAACATGTCACATTACGCCGCAAACCCTGTCAAGAGAAACAGAATCCCCCTGGGCTGACAGCAGAACAGCAAGTCAGCAGTTCCGCAGCCGGTCCTGAGGGATCTTGTAAGCGCAGAGGTGAAGCGACCTCCCGTTAATCAGATGTATTCAATAACAACCGAAACATAACTGGATCACCGAGATTGTTTGACGCAGAGCTGCGCTCACTCAAAACTTTCGTGGAATGATGATGCACTCGGGCCGTTGACGCAAAATGGCGGAATGCCAAATCAACGCAAATCGAGTGATTTGCAAATTTTGCGGAAAAATGTCTTGACGTGGTAATTTTGTGCGTCGTAAGCGAACTTCCAATGCTGGTAATCTAATCTAATAAATTCACCTTTCATAACGTTACCAACTCTAAATTCACGCTAATCTGTGCAGTTAACAGACAGTTTTTAAATCGTTTTGTGCAATAACAGCAAAACGAAATACTTAATGAAAACACTAGCACAAGACTTCGTGTGTAATCGTTCAACTATTGATTGTTTTCAAGCAGTAACCGTGTTCTCACAATCGGTACCCGTCTATGAAATTCATTTACGATTTCAATCATTACGGAGTGAAAAGTCAATGGTTTAAGCCCCGTATGTAACTAGAGGAGTTGGTCTCATAAACAGTGCTATTAACAAACCTATGCAACCACTGTCACATGACCAAAAGAGACGTTTCAAAGTTACCAAACGTTAAATTTAGACAAAAATGCAACAGTCCGTAGGTAGGAGGTACAGAAATCCGAGAGTCAGCCAGGATCTGAGACACTACACACAACACAGGTGGTTAATATCCACAAATACTCTCTACTCAAGACGTTGCACCTATGAACGGATTGTTACTTAGCACTCGTTGAGAGTAAACTTTACAAATTTTTAAGCGTGTTAATTTAACAAAAAATTTACATCACAAGCTGCCCTTGTTGCACAACACAACACGAGCGAACTCAAAGCCAAAATTACCAACTTGGACGTATCTCTTCTCGAATTCCAGCAATTTATCAGTTTCCGCACATCTGTCACGCGTGACACATAATGAACAGCCTAGAATTCCAAACTGTCACAGCGAAAAACATCAGGACAAACTTATCGCATGCAGTTCCACTTCACATAGGCCAACGCTCGCCAGGCGCACCACGCTCACCTTGTTCCTTCCGAATGGAAAGTCGCTGTTTTCGCGCATTAGTTCCGGTCTCTCGAACGAGCAAAACGTATCGGAGGCTTCGCGAACGCGAAAAGCTTTCAACCGCAATGTGCTGTCAAATAGATCTGCAACCCTGCGCCGAGTCAACTTTGCCGATGTCACCGCGGGAGTTGAGAGGCTGAGATGGCGGAATGTCGCACTCCTTGCG
>JGI24022J15233_10003076_pt1 | contig 16272 bp, 12 predicted proteins | sample Ectturendosymbi2_FD_15233 | JGI IMG/M metagenome (IMG submission 15233)
TGCATGCAGGCCCGAAATCAGCCTGAAACATTTGGACAAACTTAAGCTCGAACCCGGCCGACCGAAAAGGGCAACTGACACCTCTGTATTGCACTGAAAGGGGCTCGCTGAAAAGAGGCATCATTCTTCAATTTCACATGAAGACCGTTTATTTGTTCATAATGAAGTTAAACGACATACTTTTTCAGGACGCTTGGTCTGCTTGATAAATAAGTATCCAGAATTTTCAACAAAAGTTACTGGAAAAGACGTATTTGTGCTAGTCGCATTATTTTCACCTTGATTAGCGACGCGATGTTTGCGATTTCGTGTCGTTCAAATTTCCTCGTTGCATCACATGCGTTTACAATTCTGGCTAACACTCATGAATAGTCACAGTAACTTTATATGCTACGTGAAAAGTGCTAACAGACCTATCAAAATTATTAACAGCTCGCAATTACTTGCATCATAAATAATTATTTTTCAGTTACGGTCAAACGGTCAATAGATGAAAGCGAGATGCGGGACGAGTGTCGCCGTTTGAAATGACGTTTGCAACCATCATGCGCTACAGATTTTTTAACGACAGTCTTGCGTCTAAGAGAAAACTTTCTTAAGAAACATGCTTTGTTGACCAAAAACACGTTTTAAAAGTGTCGTTTTTAGTCGTTTTCGTGTTTGTCGGCGAACAATATAAGATACGCCCAAGTCTCTTTGATAATAGGTACGCATGTTGCCAACGTTGGCACGAAAAGCACAAATATTTGGTTTAAGTAGTACTTTTTGCTTTAAACCGCTTGTTGCATGATTCAATCGAAATGGAAAGTATTCAAAACAACTAAAAGAAGTGTTGCATTGGCAATTTTATAGGTGCCGGAGCTCTGCTGGACATTTTCGTTTATATTGGTAGGCAACGACCCATTCATTCACTGGTAGAGGCTTGATTGATTGATTTTTTATTGTTTCATGTGACTCATCCAATAAGTTGAAACAGTAGAAAGGGCCATGACGCAAAACGGAAACCAATTGTCAGTGAACATTGGAATAAATGAAAACATAACGGCAAAATAATTGATCAATGTTCACAAGGAGTGTCAGTGTGTCACATAGGATTGGAGAAGGTGGAGGTGGTGGAGAGGAGCTCCAGCAGCACTAACCCACTGAATAAAAAACTTTTACTGTTTTTCAACATGATTCAAACCACGAGGACAATGATTTATATCCTTCCATTAACCAAGGAAAGAAAATTTCACAATTTCGAATATTTCACCATCTTTTTTGTTTCTGGGAAAAATACACGCTTCTTGCATCTTCAACTTCACTTTAATATGATTCAGTGGGTCTTGCAAAGACCTTGAAATGCTATTAGCGGATNTCCGAACAATTCTCAATGAAATCGTACTCACCGTTCAGAAACGTACAAAAAACATATTGATCATCATCAGGTTCAGACGGGATCAATCGTGTATGCAGTGCATGAGTTTGCCATGCGCTTCTGATTGCTTGTGTGGTTTGAGTGGCGCTTGGCATTCTAATAGTACAGTAATGCACTACTGATATGGTCTAATCTCAGGCTTGGTTCACTGTTATGTGTGCCTTTGTTTTTACTTTCATATTACACAACAATTTTCGAATTTTTTCATTGTGCTGGGGCACTTAGACTCGATAACCACAAGGATTTTCCGTGCCCTGGCTGCAAGGTTTCACTCCATTCTTGGTTCATTTTGTTTTCGTTACGTGCTAGTCCATGTCTTGTGGACCTTGCGGCTGAAATTAAAAAATACTCGGCACTATATTTACCCTTCGAGAAGAGTCTTGACGTGTTCTTTTATTCCATTATTTCCTTCACCATCCACGCGTTCGTTCATCGTGATTTCGTGAATTACGTTCGCGATGCTCATGGCCAGGTCCGGCTGCGACAGCAGGAAGAAAGCCTTATCTACATCTTTTGAGCCGCTGCAGTAAGAATACAACTGAAATTTAATGCAGTAACTCTGCGCGAAAAAGGCGAACATTTTCGATGATGAAAGTTATGAGCGTGAATTCGTGGGGCAGCAGCTCTACCCTCCTCCAATCCCACTCGCCGAGAAATATCTCCACACAGCGCATCGTCTGAGTGCATGGGTCGGAAGGGGGTCAGGGAGGGGGCCTTGGCTCCCCCCTGGATTTTGAAATTGTTAGCAAAAAAAGGTTGTTTTTTCAATTTCGAGGGGTAAACAACAAATTTCACCACTTTTGCCCCTCCCCCGGAAAAAAATTTTGGGAAAATCGCATACTGGCCCCCTCCTGGAAAAAATCCTTCCTGCGCCCATGTCTGAGTGATGGTAGACCGTCGAAAAAATTCCTATAAATGTAACAACTTCACGACTGGCATGTTTCTTTTACCACCTCCGTTCAGTGGTTTTGTACGATTTCTGTCCCGCACACTTAATAAAAATAACCTTACCTATTTCTAGAAACGAGTCCATTCACATCTGAAAGCAAAACGGCCAATTGTCGTGTTTGTCAGCTGGGATTCATTACCTCTCCTGTTTCAAACTACTGTCGAACTACTTGAGCGAGATTTGAAATCTTACAATATTTAGTTTGGGAACACTGGCGAAATAGCTCAGTCCGCAGCATTAATCAACAAAAATAAAGTCGTACTTCGAAAACGAAAGGTTTGCCTTCATTAGAACGGATATGCTCGCACAAAACTTTGGCTTCGTCGACGACACGTGTTTCCAATGTTCTTCCATGCAAACTTGCTCTAAATAAACAGAGTGAATAGTGCTTGTGCAAAAAAATAAACGACACAAAAATCAATGAAAACCAGTGAAATGCCCAGCAGATTTCTAGGCGCAATGACATGCAGTTGACTTTTTCCCGCAATTCAGTCAACTGAGTTACGTACCCGCTTAAAGCCCTGGAACCAAAGCGACGCTGAGTTTTCCAATTGTCGGGATCATTTAAAAAAATTATTCCATAATCTCCATTCGTTGCCACTTTGGAGAAAAATGTATGGAATCTTCCACTGAAGCACGACGCTTCTTTGACAAACGCCTGAAAATAAAATCTATGTGGCGATTTTAAACGTTTTGCAACTAAATGAAAATAGTAAATAAATATCGTTCTCTTCGTTTGATAACACACTCAAGTGACAAGGATACATTATCTGAACTGTTGTGTCCCTGATAAAATACCACAAATGTATTTTTCTGCGCGAAACAGGCGATAGTGCAACATAGTTTGTAAATAAAGTCGTACATGTTTTTCTCACAAATTTCAACACACTGTTCCAGGAAACGTAGATACTATTTGAATAAGGTGTTGGGACTAAAGATGCGTAAGTGTTACGTGAAATCGATTTCCTATTGAAAATTCTCGGATGCTATTCAAATCCTTTGCCTGTGTGAAGACTAGTTACTATGCGTTAGTCACATAACAGCGAAGTCGGACTATCGTGCAGTTCCGGCAAACATTGATAACTACTGTTTGGTGGATGCTAGTGAAGCGGTTTGGTAAACATTGTGGCTCATAAACCAACAGTTATATTGCACACGTTTCTACAGTAAAATAAGTCCCGTTTACATTCTATTCGAGTTGTGTAAAATTAAATTCAACAAAAATTCAACGAGAAGTTTGTTACTTATTTGTCATATCTGCCGCTGAATCATAATTGTTCTAATAACAAGTTTCAACGTTCATCGTTTACGCATGTAAACAGTTTTGTGATCATGGTGATCAGCGCATGAAGTTAGGTTACCAAGTTTTATGGAGAAAAATTTTCCAACAACTTCTAAGCAAAGAACAAATACATTTCCATTTTGTACCACAACCGTTTTACGAAAACGGGGATATCTAGATATTCTTGAGCCAAATGTAAAGGATGTCAGGGATGCTTGTACGAAAATCTCGATATTCACTTTACAGTAACTTCAAATATTTATTTGTACCTGCTGAATAAGTTCATAACTGTTTAAAACAACAGTGTCGTGGGGACCCAATTTGACATGAAATATTGGTCCATATTTTTTTGCCCATTCTGAAAACGTCTTTTCCGCATGGATACCGATGAAAGGCAGACTGCCAAAGAATGGAATGTTGGGAGCTGATGGTGGTGCTGAGCCATTCTTACCAGCGCTGAACACCCGACGAACCAGAAAGCACAAAGCTACAACACAAAAGACGCTTGTAATCGACACCTGGCTCAGCAGGTCGTCAAACGAGGTCATTCTGAAACACTATGCTTCTCCGGGGCCGAGCCTGAAAAATCAGTGGAACAAAACGTTATGCTACTATTACGATAGAATAAGAATAAGTTACCAGCAAAATGTAGCAATAAAACCAAGTGGTTAGCGTTTGATTGGAACACTGCCAGTGTTTTGTCAAAACGCAAAGAAATTAATTTATGGTTTATTTTGATTTACAAAGTAAAATTTTTCACGTTGAACACGTCCAGCCTTAATCTGTTTTCAACTCGGTGTTGAGTTGACTGTTCCAAAAATATGGGGCCAAGTGCAAATTTTGTTGGTGTGCGAAGATAACTTGTTTTTCGTCTTTGGTTGCTTCATTTCTCTATTTCAATATTCACTATTTACAGTATCTATCGAAAACACTGGTGTGTATGGCAAGTTCACCGCCCCTTTTTTGAGCTGCCTTGCAAACAAACTTGTTGACATGTCAGGCGGCCCCAGGGAGCGACAATGGCTCCACCAGTGCTTGTCCCTGGCTGAGGTCAGAGGGAGCGCTGCCAGTATATTGGCCTGTGTGCAAGTTTGCCATCCTCAGTGTATTAACCAGTGTGGCTGTCCACCAGTTGTATCTCTTCAATGGATAGCTATTGCCTTCCGGATATTTGCGTTTTCTGTAAGCTTTACTGTCTTCCGCATGTTTTGCACTTTCTGTAAGACCACTATGCAGTATTGTTTCGCTCTCGCCTTTTTAGCTATCCTGACTACCGCTTGGCCTATGATGGAAACAGCTTTGTGACACTACGCACTTCGCTTGAAACTCCTGAGGCCGTACTTATTTGAACAAAAATTATTGCGTACTTTGAAAGGCGACGACTGAACATAGAAATGTGCGGGACATTTTAACGTTAACGTCTCTTTTGACTTTTTACAATCCTGAACTGTGAAGTGATATATCAGGACATGAAAATGGTGTTGTCTAAGTGCATGATACAACTTTAGACTGGAAAAACTAGCAGCAGCAGAGGTGTAAGATCTGGTCAGCTGGAAACGGGGTTGAACACTGCTGAGTCACTGCGCTTGCTCTGCGCTGTTTGAGCAACCGTGACGCCACGGGTTAACGATGCTGTCTGGTGACGTCCAGACCTGGGATACCTCTTAACTAACGAAAACTGAGTTAAATGGTTTTGCAAACGCACGCCACTGGCAGGCAAACATGCTACCGGTTTATAAAAGTGGAGCAGTCAAATGATATGGCAGTACTATATTTGCCATACAGAGCACAGTCGTTCACGACCACAATCTGATCCGCTGCCAGGGCGTTGCAAAAATGCGGAAAAAGCAAACTTTGTATCGTAAAGTTAATTAAGGCGAACTGGGTGTTTGACGAAGCACTTAGGAGCTACAGCTAAACGGTTGCATTATTTGAATCGTTTAAAACTATGGCAAAGCTATAGACAGTGGGAACGCACGCAAGAACATCGTTGACCTAATTTTTATATGGCATCACCGTTAGTGTGCTTTGGCTTTGCAATCTGAAAACTTATTTCAAACTTTTAGGTATTGAAGTAGATATGCAACAGTGTAGGTAGGAATCTATTCACAGTTTACATGCTTGCAATAAATACAACCTTAAAGCTATTCACTAGCATCGAGCTTCCTTTACATCAGTTTGCCCGACTGTGGTAAACCTAGCCTGCGCTGCTGTACTTCTTTCATACGTCCGTCGAAAGGCCGCACTGAGTAAACCAAGCACTGGCATTGGCCATGTATCTGCACATGTGGTAACTTAATACCGTGATGGTACACAATCCAACTGAGTTTTTGTATCTGCCGATTCACATGAACAGGGGTTGACTCGATTCACTTGACGAGATTCTGTCACAAAAGTCTGCGAAGTGACTGAATTAACCTATTGCTGTATTCTGTAGACCAGTGGTTTCAAGCTGGCATCGCAATCCACGAAGGGTCGTCAAACATTTTTGGAGGTGTCGCGAGTAGATGTTNTATGTACACAGCTGTATTATTTTTGCTTTATTCGAGTTTTATCTAGGGGTCGTTGCGTTATAGTGGGTTGCTTTTATGGGTCGCGGTACAACAAAGGTTGCAAACCACTGTTGTGGACAACAGGTGGCTGTCACGTTTGTAGAAACAATAGCTGTATGTTCCACCCTTTGGGGAAGGAACTAGATTTAAACGGTAGTGCCGCTATTTTTCTTCGTAGCTTCAACCAACTACAAACTTCTGGGACATGCAGAAGTTCAAAGTTCTTTACGCCTGCAGAACAAGTGCTAATTTCCTTGCAGTAAACAATTTAATCCATTTTTTGTTCAACAAGATTTATCTGCATAATGCTTCAACTTTCCTATCTTTTGCACAAGTTGATTTCGGTCCACAAACAAAGAGAGCGCTGCTATTGCGAAAAATGGTGCAGCAAAATGACTTTTCTAACCAGAGAACTTGCTTATTTGCAAACTAAATCGTACTTGAAACGCCAGGGCGAAGGTCGCTGGCATCACTGCGCAAACACGATTCGTTGCAACCTTAACAACCAAATAAACTGTATCACCAAGCTGTTTGATTAGTGCTTGGCTTTCCGACTGCGTCTCGGGGTAATACGGCGTTTATACATTATTCTCAACCAGTGGGGTAGGAGGCGGGGGTTCAGGGGATGCAAGTGCACCACCAAAATATTTTGNTTTGTCAAAAATCCGGGCAAAATCCGTGAAAATCTGGGCAAAATCTATNAAAATGTTAGCAAAATACCTGAAGTTCTGGGCAAACTCTCTGAAAATATCCCAGNAACAGTCCTCACTACTCACTACAAAATAGTTGGCCATAGAAATATTTGCGGACGAAATGCCTGGAGGGGGGCCCCTGAAATAGGGGGCCCAAAGCAAGTGCTTTGCTTGTCTTCCCTTAACACATCACTGTGTATAACCGTGACAATGATCTTATATGAAAATACGACACCGATTGAACACGTTGTGCTTCATCATATATGCGTACTTTCTCACCTGATGTGTGCATGTAAACAAGGTTATACAAATTTATCTTTATATCATTGAACACACTGAAGTTGCTGATGAATTTATCACTTCAAAAAATGCAGATGTAACGCGATTTTTCATAATTAAACCTAAACAACCAGGTCGACTAAAAAAAAGATCTGGGTGGAAAAAACCCTCAGTGGGAGCCTTGGTCACATGCGGCAAAACGCCCCACGTTGGCCTTAGTCTATATTTGTTAACATTTATAGGCGATTTGAGATGCAAAATGTTATTAATCTGAACATGTGTCGCGCACCAGGAGATTAACAATTCCAGACATCATCAAGGTTTATGCATGCGTATTTCGGCCAGTCAAAAGCCCAATTCGCACGCTTTATAAGCATATTTCACTTAAGCTCATGGTAAAGTTTATCAGTTTGCGCTCATGGAAGAAAACGTTCATCGCGGCGCATATGCTTTGACCGGCCTCATGTTTGCTGCTTTGATAATAATGTTTTCATAACTGAACAGTAGGCTTGATTCTGATTTTCTTCAAATTTTTTTTGCATTTGTATTTTATTGCGATATCTCTAAATAATAACCGTCAATTGAATGACAATGATTTTACGACCCAATTTCTTTTGTTAAGCTCGTTCAAAAAATTTTAGTTGAAAACCACGAGAAATATTTATAAGTAATTTGCACAATCTGCAAATGCTCTTCATGTTGTGAATTAAATATAAACTTTCAGAAAGTCTAGCTTCCCTGCACACACATGAAGGCCTACAATGGAAGACTTTCTGGCGACGATTGTGCCCAGGCCCGAAGACACGGTGGGGCATTCGGGTAAAGTTACCCCCAAATCTTTTATATGCCTCCCAGATTTTGTTTTGCTCAGAAAAAATTGTTTTAAACATACGATATAAACAACTATATTTCCCCCTTGAAAATGTAGCCTCCCCCCAAACCTTAAAACCTGGCTACGGGCCTGATTCTCCCAAAATTGTGTCTGTAATTAGGATATTTTGTTTTGAAGGCCATTCGGCCTCGAGATGTAGCATAACGTCGAAAACGTGTTTTATAAATCACCATTGGGGGCCCCTGTAAGCATTTGGGGGGAGCAGAGTTGGGCTGCTACGGCACTGGGTGTAGTAGTTCTAAAAAAGACGTGTGGGAACGCCGTTCCACGCCTTCCCCCACCACTTCACCACTGATTTAGGGTAAAGGCGAACTCTTAACACCAAATATTGCTCAGATGCCCTCAAACGCAAAAGCCCGAGACAGCACTGATTCAGTTACTTTTCACGACAACTACGAACTTTATGCCGAGTAAATACCTTGCCGAAAGCGCTTGTCGCTATTGTGAATCGCGAAGGGAGTACGCTTTGAGTGGAATGCCTCGACCTTTCGTATCCTACAATATGATTGTGGAGGGTGTGCGCTTTGAATCAAACCGCTCGACTTTGCATTACTGTAAAATTTCTGAAAGATTTCATAGTCTGACCGAAATGTCCCGCGACCGAAACGGCCAGACCGAATCGGCCAGACTGAAACGGCTCGGACCGAAAGGGTTTAGATCGAAACGGCCAGACCGAAAAGTCCAGTTCCGGATGAATCGGAGGTGTTACCCAATTTATGCTTAGAAAAATCAAAGGGTTTACCCAATTTATGCTCAAAACAAAGAGCAAAAGAAGATCATTTACGTTTACGGAACTACACTATCGCACAAAACCGTGATCTGCACATTTATTCACCACAGCATCTCCGACATCGGTCTAAATTTCCACTGTGATCGTTAAAATTCACAGCCCTCCCCACCACGTACACTTGATTTTTTAGAGTGCTGTGGGAAGCATTACTTCCTTTCTTGCAAAATTTACAAACACTATCCTGGTTCTTTTGATTTCGAAACGTTTTACAGTGTTTGGGCCAATGTATGCTGAGGAAAGAGCCTTATGCCTTTGCAAAACAAAGTCTAATAAGCAACGGTTAAGAGATGAAGAAATCAAAATTATAATGTTTCATCATGCAATGCATCACTGAGAAGATGAAGAACGCAAAATTGCAATTACTAGTTTTGTAACCTTTTGCCTGATTAATGCTACTTCCCACGCTGCTATAATTTGAAACAATGCCAAGCGTGATTTATTGTATTAAAAATTTAAGGCGAACGAGGTCTGTTGCATAAGGCAGGGACGGCCGAACTACGGCACCAAACCATGTTATGGCGACGTCCAAAGACTTTTGAATCGCTGGTTTGTGACGGAACATACGCTTTGTAGCGTCCATGCATGCTGTAGCCACATACGCAAATAGCAAATGGGATTTGTTTGATGTTAAATCATGAGCAACAGCAAAGCTGCAAGGTGAGCATATCACAAAGCAAATTGTACGGGTAGCTTACATCTAATGCTTAGAGATCATCATTTCGCAGAAAGCAACCGTTCTCTCTCATAGCGATTCTATCACACTACGTCTACGCAGATTGGACAAAGCTTTCGTTTAGCTCTTCGCATTACCTACTGTGAGCGGAGATGTTTCAATACTTTCGTCTGGTATTTCACAGTGTGTCACTAGCTCGATATCTCCTGTGTCTTCAGAATAGCACCTCAGTAAGCACCAAAATAGCACATCAAATAAAATTTTATTTATACGTCTTTCTGGCGCTTGCGTCGTTGAAAACACAAAGGCAAACCAGGATGCCGGCAATTATTTCCGTGCGGCAATGTTTAAAGAAACAGTGGTTTATAATTTTAATTCAAACTTGCGCTTACAGTTTTGAATGGAATTTGTGTGCTAGGTTCAAAAAGCAAGCGTTTAGGTGTAAAGATTCCAATAACAAGATAGTCCTGAATAACGGTTTTGTCCAAAACCTATGCAGGTCTTCTTTGTTATAAATCATTAATTCGGGTTTTATCTGGAAGTTTTCAACAGTTATGAAAGATCTAAATACATAACTTTTAGTGCTGGTGTTTCAACTGATTAAATCGAAAATAATGTGAAAATACATTTTAGTTGGAAACTTTCAGTTTTACTTCAAAACTTGAAAATGCACAGCCAAGACGTCAGTTGTAATAATAGGAAACTGTAGCATAACTTTGTTTATTTCAATAGATTCCAGGAAAAAATAAATCAGATCACGCAACACGCAATTCGAGCAAATGAAAACAATTTATAAAATCCACAATTGCATCGCCGTTAATTGCCACGAGAAGTCTTTCTAGCTAATTTTCTTGAAGACAAAAAAGAGCCAAGATATAAGCGGAAAAAATTGAAGCATAAAACAACTTTCTATTCCTGAAAGCAATAGGTGAAAACCACAGTGCACCTCTATGATACTTCCTGTATGATAAGCATTTTGAATTTGTCAACAATATTTTTTCTGGTCAAGTCAAGATACGTCAGGTCACAGGTGTTTGAAAGCTTTTTACCTTTCTTTCATAATCAATTTGTATTGTGGTGGTGAATAAACTGGTCCTGGAGGACCCACCATGTCGGGAGTCGGATTCGATGGGTTAGGCAAGACGTGAAACTTCTGTAAAATACAAACTAGAAACAAGAAAACTTCGATTCTAGCAAGGTTTTCACCTAAACAATTTCGTGGCCCAATAGAAAATGGAATAATTCGGTTCGATTTAACAAACTCTCCATTTTCATTCAAATGTCTTTCAGGGTCAAATCGCCGAGGATTAGGCCAAACATCCGGGTCATTGTGCACGCTCCATATGTTTGCAATAACCTGGAACATATAAGAGAAAGAACCGTCAGTTACATTCTTGCTAAAATTCCTCCGGCCACACTTTTATGAAATGATTCTGAAGCACAATCGGTGACACTGATACCAAACTGACTACTTGCTTCATAAAAAAATTCTAAATTTCTTTTCGATAAATCGAATCGAGGTCATTAATACCTCACAGGTTGAACATTTATGAAAACGTTTATCGCAGGCTTGAAAATGACAACATACATGTGGGCATAGACGTACGATAGGGATGTTTTAGGGGTGATGCCCCTAACGCTCAAACTTTGGACAAAATCAAACGAGTACAGGCAGTGCATGCCGATTTTCATTAAAATGTGTTTTTGGGTACAGTATAAAAGCATTTNATGAAGTAACGGCCGCAAATGTCGCAATGAAACTTGTAAATACTAATACGAAATAGCGACCACACTTTAAAAACGATTTAGTAACTCTGTGATGTCTTTCTGGTTTTCACTTTAGTTTAAAAAAAAGTACAGAAATTGCGTAGATTTTTACACGATGAAGACCACTTTTCACGAAAAGCGTTTAATCTCAGCAGAGGATGGAAATAAGAGAAACTAAATTTTTTATCCAAACCTTTGTTATAAAAAGGGCATTAAAGGTTTGAGAAGGGCGAATGTTCAGAAGGGCAAAATTTCGATATAGGGCGGGCCTGCCGTAAAAAGAGACTTGCGCTAAAATCTGCAATCATTTCTGAGCTCTTTAAAAGTGCTTTTCTTCCCGCACGCCTATACCATATTGCTAAAATATTTTTCGAAGAAAGTATTGATTCTTTAACGAATCAGACAAAGAATAGGTAAATAAAAGACGCGTAAAAAATGAGCACACATTTGCCCGACTTCGTGACGTTTACTGGTCAACATTGTTCCTCAATTTCTTGCAAACACAGATTTAACATCTTTACCTGGGTATCCCTAGGTATAAACTGTCCCATCAAATTAACGTCTTCACACGTTCTTCTCGGAACTCCGAGTGGTGCAACCGTCTCAGTCCTGAAACCTTCTTGAATGACAGCTTTTACGTATGGCAAGTCACATCCAAGACGGACATCGCCTTCTTTACCTTTTCATATGTGCACACAATTAGTTTTCACAAGAAAAAAGAGAAGTTATGACGCACCGGTTGCAGGGACGTAACGAGGTTAGATGGCGCCCGGGGCAGGAAGCAAATTTGCGGCCTCCAAGTTCGAACCTGAGATCTTTCGGAAGCAAATGTACTGTACTGAAGAAAGTACTTCTGACATTGTTGGGACTTCTTTGCGCCCTCTGCAATCATTCACCGTCTCCCGCAGTGATTTAGCGCCCCCATTGTGATTCAGTGCCCGGGGAATCGTGCCCCACTCGTTACGCCCCTGCCTGGCTAGTGACCATAACGTCGTGAGTGCTCAAGAAAAAAATAGCAGTGCAGATGTCCTGTAGCGTTTATATTTATATCTTAAATTTGCAGAAAGATTTAGGTGGCAAAACAGCTTTTTTCTAGAAAAGAAGTAGAGCCTCCAAGAAAGATTCATTGGTTTTTGTTTCGACGTTTTACCATGACTACTACGACTGATTTCTCCATATATAAACTGTATAACAATGTAGGTGTGCTGAGTATATGTTTTTAAAAATGAGTTTCTATCAACAAAAAAAAGTATATTACTTTACTACTCAGAAAGGGAATTTAATAGGCCCTTAATTTCTGGAGTTTAAGAGGAGTGTGGTAATTTTCCAGGGAGTGTCAGAGAGCTAGCGTATACGGTGTGCTAATTTGATAATCTTTGTATGATCTAATAAAGCAATTTTAATTTTCATAGCAATGAAATAGATTGTAGAAGGGTTTGTCAGACAATAGGAATCTTATAAAAACCTTTTGTTTGTTCGGAACTACAATTTAGTAAAGACACAATCAAATACAACCGAAAGCGTGCAAAAAGGGAATATAACCGAAGGAAACTCTTGTAAAGGGAAGCAAGAAAGGTTTTCTGAATTATTTATTTCAATTTTTATTGCCCAACGTTTTGTGCAAGTACAGGTTGCGCTAACGGAAAACGTACCAATAACTTTATCAATTTCTTCATGAATTTTGGTTTTGATTTGTGGCTTCAGAATGAGATGAAATAGGATCGCCTTCTTTACCCTTTCACATGTGCACACAATTAGCGGCAAATTTGTTTGCGCAAGAAAAAAGCAAGTGATGGTGCCCTGTTTGGTGATCAGAAAGTCATGAGTGCTCAAGCAGAAAATGTGAAAAAGTGTATATGTCAGTGTTTTTAAACGTGCAGAAGTTTTAGGTGGAAAAGCAACTCAAGCGCTTTTTTTCAAAAAAAGTGCAGGCACTAAAGAAAATTCATTGGCTTTTATTTTGAGGTTTTACAGTACCTTCACCACCATGAGTGATCTTTTCATATATAAACTGTTTACTAAAGAATGTAGCCCACGTGGGCTACGTATATATTTTTAAAACTTAAGTTTCTATGAACAAAATAATTATGCTGTTTTACTGCTGATAAACATGAATTTAACATGCCCTTAAAACAAAGTTAAGTGAGAATCAAACTAAATTGGTCCCAAGAGAGGAGTGTGTTAAATTTCCAGTGGAATGTCAAAGAGCTAACATACATGCTAACTTGATAATAATCTGTGTATAGAATTAACATGCAAATTGTTTACAAAATTTAACGTGTTTCTTTCAATTCCTTTCTCTTTTTCCAAGCTTTGCGGTGTATTTGATTGGGTCTTTAGTAAATTGTAGCTTCGATCAAACAAATATTTTATAAGATTCCTATTGTCCGACAAACAACTTTGTAATCGATGTTAGTGCTATGAAAAATAAAATAAGTGTAGCAAGAAAGCTATGCTACTGTAATTATTTTTTTCAGTTTTTATCGCTGAATGTTGTGGGAAAGTACTGTTTGCGCCGACGAAAAACGTACCTATAACTTCATCAATTTCTTCACGAATTTTGCTTTGGTTTTGTGGCTGGAGAATGAGATGCAATAGAATCCATCTGATAGTACTGGCACTAGTTTCGGTTCCCGCAAACAGTAGATCTTTCAAGTAGATACCAAGTCATTTTTTCTAAAAGCAGCAACAGGAAATCTAGGAATGGCATGTAAATAGACCGACGTGTACGAAAAAAAATTAAGGATTTCCCAAGCACCTTACGTTGCAAGTACTAACACTCAAAGATTTCTTATGCAACTGAATAACTTTCTAGCAAAGTGAAAACTTGAAATATTTTGCACAGGAATACGCAACTGGCAGAGTTTCCACGCTTTCAAATGCAGAGTTTCCACGCTTTTTCTCCATAAGAAAAACCTCCGTAAAATCCTTCGGTTGCTCGGGACCTAAGTTGGCTTCGTATTGGTCAATGTATTTGTATAAAGTGTCTGCGAAGTTAAGCCAACTCTGAAACATTTCCTGAACCTTTGTCACGGCAATGGCTCCTAGACTGGGTGTCATTTGCAATACCCAGGGTTGCCGCAGGCTGTTCATGCCTTATTTTTAGTTTGATACGTTTTCAGTGTGTCATTAAACTTCTTTCCAAAATTGCTGTGCGTTCGCCATTGGATGCTGTAAAATATTTATCTCTTCTGCAGGATGCCGTAATCCTACATAAATGCTGGGAACCGTCTTTATTACTGTATACAACAGTGGTGCAACAACAATACTGTGAATAAACGCTTATAGTTGTTCGTTTCGTGTGAGATGATGTTGGCCGTATGTAACGGTGAGAGTTGCAAGCAGTTAATTAGAGCTGGTGAGCCGCTGCAAGACCACAAAGTGCCTTCTTCCGAAAAAACTTTATGCAAAATTACTCGGTGAAAATCAAGAAAAAGAAAATTTGTCGTAGGCTAACTTCTTAAACAAAAGTTGCCTTAATTATATTAGATACCGTTACACCCATTCTATGGGGAACAGACCACATAAATGATGGATGAAAAAACCTACGCTCCAAGTATCTTATGAGCAGTCATTTTTAGCATTATAAGTTTAAGCGATCAGTGCTAAAAATTCTACAAAAAGGTCTTTTGAGGTTAAAGGAGATAAACTGTTCGATTGCGTCTTTTTTAAAAATTACCAAATGAAAAGTTGAAAAAGTTTTGTAGTTCAACAGTAATAAGTTCGTTGAAAAATACAGTAGGAAAAATAGGTTGTAGTTACTGGACAAAAATTTACGCAGTGTCAAACTTTACTGTGATGCAGGCTTAAAATTTACTTGAAGTCAAGTCCACATTCTTCACCATCCTCTGATATCGACCCCAGGCTGGAGGGATAAAGCGTAGCCAACGAGCCAAAATGAGCAAGAAGTACATCTTATTTTCTTCATGAGTTCTGCGCAAAAGAAAACAAAAAATAAACAAATTTTGAACTTGCTATGTTGCAATACAAAAAATCACCATAACAACACTCAGTAAAAATCATGAACAAAAACAATAAAGTGTTCACTCTTTAAATCTGCTACTATTTCAAACTCTTCAAACCACAAAAAAAAATGTTTTTCATAAAAAATTGAAGAGTGCTCAAAAACAAGAGTAATACATACTTCAGTAAACAATTTTTCAATGGAATAAAAGCTTCTGTATTACTAGCTCAAAATAAACACTGTGTTGTGCGTGAAAAAATCAATCGTTTCGTTTTTTGCGCGGATTTTCGTTAAGCGACATTCAAACTCTGGCAGGGCGGTCGTTCCAGATGTCGTTATCGTAATTTTGAGAGGTATTTTTTATCAGCAAAATCTGCCTTGTGTGATCTAATGAGGAATGGTTAATATTTACAGGAGTTCACCTTCCTGCGTTGCTGGGTACGCAAATTCAAATACAGCTTGTGTTGGTCTTGTGAGAGTGGATGGAAGACAAAAAACTTTCCGTTGCCCTTCGTAAGGAAGTGTATGTTTCGTATCACAACCCTGTTTTGCATGGGCGCAATTTTGCTGCAAAATGTGGGGGGACAGCTTGGTGTGAAACCAATATAGTCATCAGGTCGATGCAGAAGTGACGTTTTATGCATACAGATTCCCAATCGTATTTCTAGAGGCGTTTTGAGAGCAACACTAATCACGCTTTGTCCTTGCAGATGATTACATATTAGTATACTTCAATTTGTTGCTGGACACGGTAGTGTGGTTCAGCCTGCTTCCATTAATATCGTAGTTGAATACAAACAAGCACAGCAATATAGTAGATGTCGTGCACTCGCCTGCGTATTCTACTAGACACTATCTGCAGAAAGCCAGGCTTTAATTCGACACCACTCAATCATGGAGCTGAACAAGCGAGCAATTAAACTCTGAAACAAACACAACAGCGTAACTGATCAAATGCTTCCCAGGGCGGGCAAACTGCACTAAAAGAACACTTTGCAGTATTGCATTATGAGAC
>JGI24022J15233_10003077_pt1 | contig 16272 bp, 7 predicted proteins | sample Ectturendosymbi2_FD_15233 | JGI IMG/M metagenome (IMG submission 15233)
GAAGTTTTCCCTTGCAATCGTCCATTAACCCGAGCACGAGGCTAAACAGGCAGCAAGTACTGTGTAGGGCTACAGTTACTCAAGGCCTACGAGAAGGGGTACAAAACGTACATCGCTCCGGGAGGATGCAAGTACGCACGCGAAGGTTGTCTGCAATCAAGCCCAAAATTGACGGTCGCTTTCTCCAATTGCAGCGTTGGTAACTATATTTAAAGATCTTAGCATGGTAGCTGGTTTGTTTATATTCTGATAACTATCCAAACAAGCTATACAAGTTTTGATGAGGACCCAGAAGCTAGGTGGCCCGGAATGCGTCTTCGTATGCATTGGTAAAATTTCTCTGAGGGCCTGCTGTTTTGCAAGTCTTCGATAAACCCGACAGTGGATCGAACCAAACCAACAAGTACCAGGTTAGTGGCGCGTCTCAACCCACTTCACACTTCAGAACTACCCATACATCAAACTACTCAAGCTTTAAGTAACGAGGTAGAACTATACCGTTGTTGACCACCCCTGCCAAAAGAACACAATTGATCAAAACTAGCAACTTGTTCTGCGGTACAGATACATCTTCGTAGTAAACACTCTTGGAGCTCATGCAGATAATTTTCGAAGATCTCCGGCCAATATAACATTACGATGTCAACTCAGTTCAGAATATGGATCAGACTCAAAACGCTTCAACGAGACGTTTCACCTCACACACATTGGAAACTGACATCAAATTTCGAGTGCAGTGCGGCGATCTTGCCGAAGCTTAGGGACAACTTTATACTTTATTGGCAAATAAAATTTAGCACACAATTATCAGCACAAGCATTAATTGTCATTAACCGCGAGAAAAATGATAACAGTTTGCAGCCTCTTTGACGTCCTACCAAGCATCGCAAGAAACATTCCACCTACTGGAAAAGTACAGTAAATTCAATCCACACTGAACTTCCACATTTGACGTAACGATAAATTAATCATAAAGTTCCTGTGTCGATGTACACAAGCCCCCTGACCAGGAATTTGGAAAATACTTGCGAGAACTCTGTTACACACACTAAAGCCAGTGGCGTAGTCAGCCCAAAATTTGTGGGGGGCAAAATGTTTGATTTTAAGTGAATAATACTATTTTGTTTGAGGTACCACCTCTCAACGCACAAGATGAATATGCTGTAAATGCAAAAAATTTGGGGGGCTATCGCCCCGTAGCCCCTCGTGGTTACGCCTATGACTAGAGCGCAGGGACCGAGTTTCAGGGGGAACATGTCCCCCAACTTTTGGACAAGTGGGGCCACAAAACATGTCTTTTGTCCCGCCCCAATATTTCGTGGTAAATACTATCTCGATGCGCATCACACACAACGGTATGATTAAAGCTTACTTTTCGGCGCAGCCACCCATGCCATTTAATGGAATCTCAGAGATGTATGTTTATTAATTGGAATTGCTTCTGCCAATTATTTGAATCTCAGAGATACATGTTCATAAATTTACTTTTTTTAAAGAATAATTGAAGTGTTGTGTTTTGTTTTATCGTTTTATCAACTTTGAGAAAGAACTTTCTTCAAGTTTTGTGTACTTGAAGCAACTACGTTGTGATCACTGTCAAGTACTAGTACAGTAGCAACTACCATAACACCATGGGCGTAGCAAGGGGATTACTTGGGCCATCGTCCCCAAAATTTGCCTCCCAATTTACAAGGTCGTACTACGGTTGAGTGAACACGGTGATGTCATGGAAACGTAAACAAATAATTAAAGTTTGTCCCCCAAAACTTTTTCTTCTAGCAAACTCGGTCCTTGCTAGAGCGACAAAATGAACGTAATGTTGATAAGCCCTTTCGCAGAAAACATACATTTCATTGCATTGCTTGACATAAGCGCATTGCAACGAGTCGAGTATAAGGCGCGTTATACACAACAAAAGAACTTGGTTACAGAGCGGAAGGGTTTTCGAAATAAAATAGAAACAACAGTTTCGCGACAAAGCAACTCACACACTGAAACGTCGACAAGTGCAGTGGATGCGGTCCTTGGACAAAATGAGGAAGGCAGTTTGTTGCAAATTGCTTTTCACATAGTGTCACCAAGCAATTAACTGATACGCGAGTGTGGCAAAAATGTCAAGGGGCAATTCTGCAGGGTGAATATACCCGTCAGCTAGACATGTAATATTGGCACGTGAAAATGGTATCAACCAGGTATAGGGTTTCAGTAGGGGAATGCGATCCAAGTTTTTATGTTTTGCTTGGTGACTGAAATTCGTAAGCCGACATTGTAGTGCACGGAAAAGAAAATCTTGTAGACATTTACACAAAACAAAGGTAAAAAGGAGTGGCGTTTGAACACCCGGCTTTGACGACTGAACAACTAAGAGCAATACTTCACAAATCATTACGAACACAATCAACAGCTGTTAAGCAAACGTTCCCTGCCATCACGCGTTTTCAACAAGAAATTGTGTAATCCAGTCTTCTAGCCCTTATCCATTAATGATTTATTCATTGAGCGTATGTTAACAGCACAGCGTATATAAAAATAAATGCGAGAGTACTACACGTGAAAAGCCAGCCGAAAGACGTAATACAGAAAACGAAAGACATTACGCAAGAAACGTCAAGTGGATGCATGCAGACAACCTCTCACAACCAGTTGCACTGTGCAAAATTTAACTACGTAAGAGTATTACGTTGCCGTAGCTTCCGCACCGAATACAGAACACTGTAAAACCTGACTTCGAAAGTTTCGCGAGACTAATGTTACATATTGAAAAGCAGCGCTACCACGTAACATATTGTGCATTGGATTCCAAAAGCTATCGATTCAATGACCCTGCTGGATTAACTGAACAATGTATACTAACGCAGGTGCGCAGTTAGCAGCAAGATCGGTTTTCCGTGGCCACTGCACAGAGGCAAGACCGGGAGAGGATGCTTACTGCCCGGGGGGGTACGGGTTTCGCTCGTCTGACTTCTTGTCGCTGAGCGTATGATTGACAGTGCGGTGATGTGCTTCGTCTGCTCGGATGGCGAGAATGACCTCACGCATCATGGCGTCCTCCTGCGAACACAACAGGAGCAGTTGTATTCCAATAACAGGTAAAAATAAATCTTAGGTGACATTTTACGTCTTAAAACGCTTCGCGTATTCAGCTTTTACACCCACGATTTTTACGAGGCGACACACTACGACACGATGTCTACGTTAGGGCGATAAAAAATCATTGCACCACTTGAATCATCATTGAGCACTTCTCGGTAGCACTGGGAAGCTGCCAATACTCAACGCTGCAAGTGGTTTGAAAAAGCACTTGTACTGAGCGGGTTTGACGGTTTGTTTGTGGATTTTGAACAAAATGCGACAATTTCTGTTAATTGTTTAAAAAGTGTACTATTTCAGCCAGAGGCGTAACGACGGGGGCAAGGGGGCGCAATTCCCCGGGTGCCGAGTCACTATGGGAGCACCGAACACTCCCAAAAATGTCACAAGTACTTCCTTCAATACAGTACATTTGCTTCCGAAAGACCTGTTCCGAACATGGGGGCGCCAAACTTGTTTCTTGCCCCGGGAGCCATCTAACCTCGTTGCGCCCCTGATTTCAGCAGTTGGCAATACTTGTTTGTGACCGATATAAAGAAGGACCGACGGTGATACGCAACTTATTGGAGTGCGACTTTGGAAAGTGCTCTATAACAGGTTGCTTTCCAGTCGATTCTACATTGCAACAGATAAGCTCTGAATTTATAAAGTTGCGTCCTTGACAATTCTGCAAAAGATCTTATTTTGTCAAATTTTTATTTTTCTGGAAGATATGCCTTTCCATGAAGCATAACGTACCTTGCAAATTTCTACAACATTTCACACGATTGAGGGTTAAATACGCTCTGGGTGAGAAAAAATTTATTCTGAAGATTATTGAACAGCTGAAAAAACGAGTAACGCACACGCAAGAAAGCGCATTTTAGGCCTCATCGTCTTTCCGACTAGGATAAACACGGATTCGGCTTAAACGAACAACAACATTCGCTTTTCCGTGGGCTGCAATTGAGTCGAATAGCAGATCGAATGCAACTTACTGGCAGTTTCCAATATTCAATAGCGATTTCAGGAGCTTTCATTCTTTTCCACATCTTCAGTTCACCACTGTCAATTGCTGTCAAACAATGGGTGTAGGTTTTCACAGCCTCTTCTTCCAAATAGCCAACGAATCGATGGCAAAAGCGGGGAGAGATCATGTATGCCAACGAAAATCCTGTTACAAACACACCTGCAAACACGAAACATTTTCACAATATATTAGTATTACTTACGAGCAGTGGCGTACGCAGAAAATTTCCGAAGGATGGGCCAAGTTTCGCCACAAATCAACTTTAGGGGAAGTGCCGAGGGCACGACCATTCTAGGGGGACCGGGAGCATGCCCCCGGCAAAATTTTGCAAAATCACACCTAAAAATACGCATTGTGCATTTTGGAAGCAAGTTTTAGACAATACTGTTTTTATATTTTTTTATTTTTAGATCTGAGGGTGTGGCTATGGCATAGTGGCCTCCCCCTTCGTACGCTCGTGCCTACGAGGTCAAACACCAAATCACAAAAGTTTCCCGTTCCTAAATCAAAGTGTTTTTTACACATTACATTTTGCCTTCAATATACAATGCTAGCAAGGCAGTCTGACGCTTACCTTGGGCAAGCATAATCGAGGTTTTCATGATAATTCCCGGATTTGCGATTCGCATTGCTGTCATTAAATGCATTCTTTCGTTTTCAGCTTCTTCCAGCAGTGTATGGATCCACCCATGGTCTCTTTTTAACTTGCGCAAGGAAATTAAATGCCTCACCATAGCACCCACCATTCCTGCCAAAACAAAGCCAGTAAGAAAAATTAGCGGCGCTGCTTTTCAACGACTCACGTTGTGACAATCATTGCATATACAGTTGCGACAAATTTCAATACCTCTGGAGACGTACTGCAAAATAAATTCAGGTATATCGATTGCCCGTCTACCATCGCACGGCCTAGCTTTGGTGAGCAAATCCACTGATGAAGAAAAATCACAAGCTTATTGTCAACACTTGATTCTTGTTACAAGCACATAATGCCTGGGACTAACGGTCTGCACTTGAACCAACCGTTGCGACGCTGGCAAGCTTTCATTTCGGCCGTAAATAGATGCAAACTGCGATCTTATTAATTGATTTTGACGTCGCATGAAAAGGAAGCGAAATGCGTTTCAACGTTTCGACTTTAATGTTCTTGTCAATGAGTCTCAAGAGTTTGTATAAATCAGTGGTTCTCAAGCTTTTCTGCACGTTGACCCCCAATTAAAGTATACAATTTTCTGTAGACCCGGTGGCCTAGCCCAACAGTTACTACTACAGGGAATCGTTCTCCGTCCTACTGCGTACGTAGCCAACTGCTGTACTACCAGTCTAACTGCCAAACTGCGACACATGCACTACAATATTGTTTGTGACGTAACAAACAGAACGGCTTTCATAATGTCATCACAATGGATGATTTAATATAAAACTATTCGAATCAAATGTACTTCTGAACTACTGTAGCTGAGATTTGATCAGTTTTTGTTTGATATGTTGAATAACGCCGTTTGCGTTCCTTGCCCGATTAACAATAATTTTGAATCGGAGGCTTCATTGCTCCAGTAGACCCCAGCAGTTATTCATTGACCCCTGGCCATTCAATGACCCCCGTTCGACCCCGTGACTATTTATCGACCCCTTGGATGGTCCAATTGACCCCTGGGGGTCGACATCGACCACTTTGAGAACCACTGGTATAAATCAAACTACTCTGTCATATCTTGCCAAGAAATAGTTGAAATGCAGCTTCATAATATCTGGGCTACCGGATAATTTCCTGCCAAGATAAACTTAAACGTACTTTTTGAGTAAAGTCACATTGTACCTTTCAAACCACAACTGTTTTCACCGCAAGCAAAAATGGCAGTCAGAGAAGCGCAATGTGTCAGACCAAACGTGGGCGGGCGAGGGTGTGATCGAACAAGAGGCAAGGCCAACAGTTAAATTTAGATTGTACGTCTTTCTGCTCACACGCCGCTTGCTATAAGGTCTGACGGTAAAAAATTTATTTTTATACATCCAATACAATTTTATTTATGTTCATTGTCTTTCGTGTTAGTTCTTTTTTATTTACCAATACTTCATTAAATTTATGAAGTAATCTTACGCGTACCCATACTCAATGTTCCCTCGAAGGTGTGCAACTGCGCAGTACCACCAGAAGTGTTGCACAGTGAAATCGCATTCTCGCGCACTTGCAAAATTCCAAAACATTGGAAAAGCATGAAAACAAGAAGCTCTTTCGATGAAATGTTTACTTTTTTCGTATTTTAACAAGATTGTGTATACTTATTTTAATAATTCACAAAGTTTATCGTTCATCCAAAATTCCGCTTACTTAGCCTTAAAATATTCATGCTAACTAAAAGAAACATTTGCTCAGTGTAAAATTTTCTTAGAGGGTACACTGCGCCATACTGGATGTAACACGCATAGTTAAAATGCCCCAGGAGTTTTGCTTACCAAGGCACCAGAACTTCATACAAAAATTTCGGAACCATCAAAATTCCATGCCACTGAATTCAAAAGTTGTTACAAAGTTTAAAAACACCTTTTTTGCATTAAGTTTGGAGGAAAGCAATATATGCTTACGGCCCTAACTATTTTCCTCCTGACAGTTTTTTCAAATAGCGCGTTTTTTTAAACAAAATGATAAAAACTGGATTAAAAACTGCAATGGCTCTCTGTTCTCCAAACCGTTAGATGCGGCCTAAGAAACTATGTATGCCGAAAAGATCTGTCTATCTACTGTATAGCACCTGCTATAGCTACCGTGTAATTGCATTTCTGATCGAAACTAATAACACTGGGCAGTGTGAGAGCATGAAGTTATCAAAGCTAACAGCATTAAATGCTACCTACACTACATCAACTGCAACTATGCCAGGCCACCTAAAACATACAGCAAAATATGCTAACAGGTGTATAATGCAATGCTTCACATTGCCTAGAGCAGTGGTTCCCAACCTTTTTTGATGCATTCCTCCCTATGCTCATTTTGGAACTTTTCATTCCTCCCCTTATGGAACTTTCATTCCTCCCTGTTCGGGTTCGTAGGCTAGTATTAACTACAATTGGAACAATGTCTTTATTGACGACAATAACTTGATTAATAACAATTGGACAAAAACTATTTGTCAAGTAATGGCACCAAAGTTCGTCAACAAAAACCTGTGACAGTCCACTAAATAACTTACAAATATGAAGTGCCATACCTAATTGAAAGAGACAATGTCAAAAAAAAGTACAACACTTATAACGAATAAACAACTTAACTATAAAGTGGAAATTCCTCCCCGGTTGGGAAACACTGGCCTAGAGACTGTGATGTAACGCATCATCAGATAAAACAACAAATGCATGAAAATTGTGAAAAAAATTGGTAGTTTTGTCACACAAAAAGTTTTCTAAAATGCATTCGTAGAAGGGAAAAGTAGCCGAACACTACATACTCTTTCGAACTACATGTTTACTAGAAAAAGCACAAAAACTACTAAAATTAAAAGATGCATTGTAACATGAAGTAATTCACCTTCAAAGTTTACCATGTAATTTCATAGGTTCCATGACAGTCGAAACCAATCCATTTGAGACCTTTCATTCAAATTTATTCTATTTATTTGAGACAACGTCGATTTGACACCTGTTCATTTGAGAACTGTTGATTTGAGATTACATTTTTTTACATCGCGATTAAGTGCAGCTCTTTTGATTTTCTGTGAATCACATTTTTATTACTTTGCTTTTTGGGAGACTTGCAGTTTTGCAAGGTGCTGCGATGGGTGAGCGCGCAAGCTTCTTTTTTTCGCTGAGATTTAGGTAATTTGACCGAAACAGCTTAAAAACATCGTCGTCTTTCGTTTTCGGATACCTTTTGACCGAAATGACTTAATTTTGACTAAAAAAGAAGGCACGAGTTTCACACCGGCAGCAAGCAACAATAATGATCACCACACGAGATCACTCTATTGTTGCTTGTTCGCGCCACTTGCACACACTATAGGTGCTATTCTTAGCACACATCCCGTTCGTGGTTAATCGCGAAGTCAACACCGCGCCTTCCGAATGGTTGCAACGGGCTGCGGAGCCGAAACTTAATATTTCAGGCTCCGGCTCCAAGCATCTTAGTTTTTGGCTACAGCTCCGGCTCCAACATAAATGACTTGGTCCATTGAAAACCAAGTGTATTATTTGTACAATTCGCTTGCCCCACAAACTAGGGCTGTCGAAACGGAACCCCAATCGCGAAATTTTTGGCTCAGACTGTAGCCATCCGAAATTGCTTGGGCTCCGGCCCCACAGCCCTGGGTTGCAACAGTTGCCATCTTTACACTGCACTGCTGTCGGATTCGCACTGGATTGACACTGATTGGTCGCCCTTGACTGATCATCCTCAACTCACTTGCGTACTCGATGTTGGCACGTTTTTACACTGGAAGGAGCTTTAGTCTAAGTTTTTTTTCGCGCGCTTGGCCTACCGCAATGCTTTTCAAACGCTTCGTCACGGCACACTAATAAATTTTGGATTTGTCCGCAGCACACCTATTTTATGAAGGCGAAAATCTACTGCAATGTGAACCAAACACTTTATAAGCTTTTCGTCAAAGCATGAAACTTTCGCGGCGCACTAGTTTGGAAAACATAGGCCTATGGTATTACGAAAGATACGTAAGAGCTGAAAATAAAAAGGTGGAAGTTGATATCACTATAGAAAGGTGATTCTTATCGGTGTATTTGAAATCACCGCGACGTGATTATATTTGGTGTTGCTGGCAACATAGCAGTCAGTAGAGAAAATCGTAGAAAACTGCTGGGTGATAAGATCAAGAAAACAGCATTGCAGTAAGTTTATTTCCTGATGTTATACCGTACCACCTTGAATAAACTGATGTGTTTCACAGTGATACTTTCAGCATCAAACAGATACAGTAAACGATGCTCAAGACTTCACACAAACCATCCAACCTCTTTCCTGCTTGAACTCCGTATTGCTGGATTTCCAACCTACCTCTACCAATTGGATTCGTTGAATCGGACATGGTTCAAAAAACGAGCAGTCAAGCAGCTCAGCAAAGACACTTACGGTCTTGGCAGAGTGATTTGTCGGATTCCTGATCCAAGCAGTGTAAAGAGGGTAATTGTCTCTTCCTTCTGAATCTAAAGTTACTCGTGCTGTATTGTAGACATGTTTCGTGCACCAGTTATTTCCTTTTTCAAGGCAGCCTCAAGTGTTCTTTATTTTGTATTAAGAAAGTGAATGAAGAGAAAAAAATGACTTATTGTGTTGATGGAAACAATCACAATTTGACGACTCGCTGCCACATAGCCAAGGAGAAAACCAAATTGAGGCTTTTGAGGAGGGAAATGCCAATGCACATGGGCAGAATGCTTTATGTGATCTCTACATATGAAACTTCCCAAATATAAAACTTCACTACTGAAGAACACCAGATTTCATTAAAATTTTTCCAATGGCAGTTATTTACAACATAAAATCGCCCACATCTTCCCTTTTCAAAAAGATATGGACAAGAAACACTTTATTTGGCTAAATAGAAATGTGCTATTCCCTCAGCTATTTTGAGATATTTATAAGTATATATGGTAAACCTCTCAACTAACTGCAATCACATATATATTTCATTGTGACATACTTTTTATATGTGCGGAGTATTTTTCTGTATGATTTTCATGTTGTTCAAATTTGGCTGGTTGCAATCTGTTTTATATTCCTTTTGGACACAAAGACCTTTAAACTTAAGGTTTGACATCCTACTGTGAAAATCAAAAGTGAATCCTTCACATTTTTGTTACACTTAGACCACATTACATAATCTTCCTGTTTTTACAGTTTTTTATTACATTTTATCTAGCTGTCATACATTTCATTTCTTTGTAAATTATGACAAAAGCTATCTGCAACTGCAATATATAACTTATAAACATGTAGGTTACTTGGAAGTAGAAAATAAACATTAACAATATATAAATGTTTTAAGAGCAATGGTTTTCTATCATTAAGTTTTGCTTAGGCCTAAAGTGGGGAGCTAGTTTTATCTGAGGTTACATTTGCAACGATAATCACACAGACATGATTCTGCAACGAATGGCACATACATAAGTAGCACCACAATGACTTGGGTGATCAAATCAAAGCACTGGTTAATCAAAAGCTATAATAAATAATAAAAAAGGATGTGGTATTACAATATCCACCTTCCTGCATGCCAAATGAACATGTTTTCAAGTGAACAGGTTTCAGAGAGTTGAACACAAATGAACAGGCCACAAATGAAATGGTCTTGATTGTCTGTGCATTGATTTCATGATATTTCCTAAATACAAAGTGTGCTTCGTTATTATTCATCACATCACTGAAGAGTTGCGCCATGATAAAACATTTTGTGTATATCATAATAGTACTTGCCTGGTACACCAGCAACAGTTTCAAGAAAAATTATTCGCCGCAGCCATTGTTTTTCATCAAGCCTTCCTGTGTATGTACCAAGAGTATAGCCAGAAAAAAAATCAAAACCAGCTCGCAAAGTTTTAACACTGTAGTAAGCAAGCTTGTCGACTTTCTGCAAGACAATTGTTGTCTATGAGATAACCAGTTTTAATTTAGACAACTCACCTATTCATGGCATGTAACTAACCGTTAGAGGTGGTTCATGAGTTATTTTTACAGATTCAAGTTCTTGATCATTCCATATGGGATGTGGCAAACGATATCCACCTTCATTCATGCCTTTGGCTTCCAGTATGTCAGCTTGTATGGCTGGATCCAGCATTGAAATACCTTTATCATTGTTCATTTCAGTGGTGGTACCTTCAAACTTCGACTGTTTCGCACGAAAATGAGACAGGTTTTCAAGTTCAATTTCTGGTTTATCAAATTCTTTTGACTGCTCACTTGCATCTGACTCAGTTTTAATTGAGGAAAGAGGTTTTTGGGTAGACGATCTTTGGGTAGCTATATAGATCCACCGTGTTTGCATGCCATTTCTAAGCTCTGGACCAGCCTGTTTTAAAAAATATTTTGTTACACATCAAACATATGTAAATTGTACATCACAATCAATTGTGTTTTCACTTTAGAAACGAATCGACAGCTTTTCTTGTGATACCTGAGTACAATCATGCCAGTGCCAACTTTTCCCTTTTCCACATGGCACAAGAATAATTTATTCATAGGTATTTGGAGTTAAAAAATATTTGGATTGAAAAAACAATTGTCAGTAAACACGAATCACACAAAATTGACATCAGTGGAGTACTTTATCAGATAACACTCTTGGAAAACCTTTTGATAAAAACATATTTTTTGAAAAATGTTTCGCATTTAGGTATAATGAAAAGTTGTTGAACTACTGTATATTGTTTCAATCATATGCGTGCAATTATTTTTTTTCAAACAAAATCATGCAACAACCAAAAATGAGTTGTTAATGTATACCCTAACGGGTTTAGTTGTTTGACAGCAATTAAGCAGAGTTTTATGGTTGTTTCTCACCTTTAAGCACAAACCATTACAACATTAAGAAAATATGCCAGTATCAAGTCATTTTCTGATACAATTGAAGCAAAAATAATTTTTTTCTAAAACGGCCAGGTCATCATCAGTCCTTTTCAACAAATAGAAGTTTGTAACACAGCAGCAATTTATCATTGTTATGGCATGACACATACTGTATTTATCCATGAAGTTATATGCCTTCAATCTATATTAGTTTATTCAATCATTACCTTCTAGGTTGGTAATGTGATTTGAATCTAAAATGAAAACAAAAAAAACTTGCCTATTTCAGATTGATCTTACCTGTAGAACAGCTCGCATAACTGATTTCTGATTAACAACTGATTCCCAGGAACTCAATACCTTATATGTTGCGTGTTTGCTTATCCATGCAGCTCTTTGCATAAGCATCTTTGCAAGTCAATCAAAAATATACTTTGAATGGCCAATCAGCATAAAGTTTGGACAGCCCCTGCCTGAACCTTAATTGAAGTAAATAAACTGTCATTTATAACAATACACCAAAACAGGAAGGATACACAGATTGACAATGAATATATTTAAAATTCACTGTTCAGGAAACACAGTTATTTATGAGAACTGTTTAGATTTATATGGAACACAACAGTTGGAACACAATATATGGAACGCAATAGTTGTGGACACCTTTGATCCAAGCCACTACATGGTCAATGCCGCTAAACCAGGCAGTGTAGCAACTGATGCTGAGACTGAAAAATGCCAAAAGTACAAGGACCTTCTTGACAATTATTACTTTTAACCAGCAGCACCAAATAATAATGCGATAACAATTTTGCTTTTTTTCTGTGAAAGTAGGCAAAATATTCATAGTAAAAAATATACACAAAAATATCAAGCAAGAAAAAAACAGTAAAATTATACAGACAATGATCGAGTAGTGTCATTGTTACTTGTATGTGTGTTCCACCAGGCACAGCACCCCAAATGGGGTTGGACAGACAGAGGCAAAGACAGATTCAAAAGGTTTAACAGTAAACAGCGACACAGTAATGTTAGGTACATGAAAAATAAACGAAGTGAGGTTAGTCAGGATGGCTGAAGAGGGGAGCAAAGCAACACTGCACAGGGGGTTTACAGAAAGCATAAAAAAACATACTGAAGACAATAAAGCTCACAGAAAACACAGACATTCGGAAAGCGATGGCTATTTATTGAAGAGAGGCAAGTGACGGGCAGGAACACTGGTTAATTAATGCACTGAGGGTGGCTACAATCAGATCAAACTTGCACACAGGTCAATATGCTGGCGGTGTTCCCTCTGACCACGGCCAGAGACAGGCGCTGGTGGAGCCACTGTCCCTCCCTGGGGTTACCTGAAATGTCAACAAGTTTCTTTGTGAGACAGCCCAAGAAGGGGGCAATGGACTTGCCATACACACCAGTGGTTTCGATTGCAACTGGTTGAAAGTAATAATTGTCAAAAAGGTCATTGTATTTCCGGCATTTGTCGGTCTCAGCATCAGTTGCTACAGTGCCTGTTATATAGCAGCACTGACTATGTAGTGAAGTGACTTTCTGCAAAGGTGTCCACAACTGTCGCGTCCCATACAAGGCTCCTGTCTCCGTACCTACTACCAGATGTTCAGGGTCAAACCATCGGGCCTTCTGCTAGTGCTTGTCACTCCTTTCTATTGCAATGCCTCTGCATTCATTTGTTCATGAAAGTATTCAAATGCTACTGTATCAAACATTCTTCCGACGCTTTGCGTCATTTTATGGTACGTACTGAGCTGGCACTGTACATATTAATTTGTACACTGCTAGAACCGCAGTAGTGTACTGTAGGGCAGGCTATGCTATTGCTTCAGTGTAAAAATGAACTCAGGCTCTCGCAATCCTGCGCTCCACTTCTCCCTGCCGATCGACTATCGTCATGACACTTATAACGTCACTGTAACATTGCGCAATGTTTCGTCATACAAGTGACGTAATCCACTGCTTCTGCATCGTCATTTCCTCATAACATCCGAAAAAGCACTTTCTGCCGTGGTCACGTACTACGCAGGCATATTCGTCACGCGCTCGTCCGTCCTGTTTAGCGTAGTGGTTCTCAAACTTTTCTGCATGTTGACCCCCAATTAAAGTATGCAATTTTCTCTAGACCCCGTAGCCTAGCCTAACAGTTACTAATACAAGGAAAGTACGTGTCAAAATAAATTTGAGTACTTTTTACTTGAATTGCCTGATAAAATAATACAAATCCAAAAATATGCTTAGAACTATAGATGTAAGCATAGCATAAAACATAACTGTCAGTGCAGCGCACCATTTTCTCCACTTTCAACTTCATTATGCGAAGGATGTACCTTCGCATTAAACTACTGTAGCTGAGATTTGATCAACCCTCCTAATTTTGTTTGATTTGTTGAAAAATGCCGTTTGCATTCCTTGCCTGCTCAACAATAATTTTGAATTGGAGGCTTCATTGCTTCAGTAGACCCCAGCAGTTATTCATTGACCCTGGCCATTCAGTGACCCCGTTCGACCCCATGACTATTTATCGACGGTCCAATTGATCCCTGGGGGTCGATATCGACCACTTTGAGAGCCACTGGTTTAGCGTCATCAAACGCAGTAATTCGTGAAATACCGACATCACATAAATAGGTTATAATAAAAAAGGTGAATAATAAGAAGTTTATTAGTTACGATACAATACAGCAATGCAAAAGCAAAACACTACTAACGTGTACTCGCAACTAGGACGCCGAAAATACCCTGAAGTTATCTAGTCGAGGCGCCCTAAAAAAATTTTAAAACAAAGACAATGCCACAACACATAAATACATTTTAAGCATCGCAAACGCGAAAACAACAACTGTGCAAAGCAAATAATTCACAAAAAGAAAAATACAAGCAAAAGAAATTTCGTTTGCATCATATTAATGGAGAAGTCACATTTTACCATTTAAAAGCATGTAGCCATATATGGTTGAGCAAAAAGCTATTCATAGTTTAAGAGACGATTCTTATAATGTTTGCAGAAAGTGACATACAGCAAGATTTACAGACTCTATTGGATTTCCTTCCAGAGCGCAGCCCCTCTTTAAGAAATACTTTTTTCCAGAATTTGTAGAGACTTTTTGCATAAAATAGTTTTGGTTGTCAGCGAATCTGGTTTTGTATGAATGAATATTAGAAATATTTTTGAAGAAATTGTCAACGATTTTGGGCAGCGGACTGCGATGTAGTTTATGCATAAATTTTGCCAATTCAAGCCGATAGGCTATATATCATTTAATTTTAACACATTAATATATGTATATAAAGTAGTAACGTGACAACTGTAATTACTAAATGTTGTTATTCTTAATAATAGTTTTCAAAGTAATCTCTTTTGGCATTTTTAATCAGCCTACTAACTTGGTTCCTACATTGTTTATAAATATCAAATTCTTGTGAGTCTTTTTTATTCCATACTTTGAAATACATTTTGTTTTTTCTTTTGAAGAGATTACATATTTGAGGTGTCAACCAAGGTTTACTTAACAATTTTTTCTGTTTCCGAAATGCAGTGCACAGTGGAGCATGCCCTTCAAGAACTGCATGGAAGGTTTGATACAGTAATATAATCTGCGGGTTGATAGAAGTGTTATTATCAAAATCTAATTTGGAAAGAAGTTGCTCTTCTAAATATACTAGAAAATCTTCTGCTTGGAAAATTTCATGTTTCTTATTTTGTAATCTTTAAAAGCTTGATTCAGTTTCACTTTCTTTAGAATCATGAAGATAGGTAGGTGATCTGAGATATCATATATTTGAGATGATCACTAACCGCTTTATTGCTTGGATATCCGGCAGCATAGCGAGTTTGCAACTAGATACGAATATCCAAAAACTACTTTCAAACGGGAACCGGATCCGGATATCCGAAACGCTTTTGTCGATATTTCGAGGATTTAGACTTTTGGAAAAATGTTGCACATTGCGCAGTCATTCAATTATTTTAGTATCATCAGAACCATCTTGCCTTCTGTGCCTTGACTCCGAGTCTTTCTATGGCGCATTATCTGTACCGTAGTGTAATCTCATTCCCCTCTGCTAATTCGACACGCCAAATTTGCCACCATGAATCTGTACCTGGTGTGGCAAGATAGGGCTCTTTCAGTGTACATTAAGGACGTTGTTTGCTGCGTTCTTGGACGAAGGCTAGCTAGTGTAGGCCTACTGTGATCTGTAGTCTAGACTAGCTGGATCACTCCTAGATTTTTTAATGTGGTCTGTATTCTACACCAGGCTTTGCAGTCTTCACGTCTATTCTACGTGAGGCTGCATTGACTGGTTGATGGATGATACCAGGCCAGTTAACTTTTTTATTTCTTAAACATGAGATATGCAAAATTGTTGTTTTGTGACACTGACTTATCAAACTCAATTTTTAGTCAGTCATTTCAAGATAAATGACGTATTTTAAGCCAGTGTAATATTGTTTTGAATGCTGTATTGATTTGTAGACTAGCATTGCTATAGCAGTTAGGATTGGTTAAAGTTCAACAATAGGTAGGATGAATATATGAAATTATGACTATGAACTCATGGATGGTGTTAAAATCTAACCATTGTTACCAAAGAAATGGCTAATGAAAAGCTTGGTGTGGCAACAGAACCGTCACCAGAAAGT
>JGI24022J15233_10003079_pt1 | contig 16268 bp, 14 predicted proteins | sample Ectturendosymbi2_FD_15233 | JGI IMG/M metagenome (IMG submission 15233)
TATCTGCAGGGAAAACCAAGTGTGCAGCGAAAACATGCATAAGGCCTCTATTGAAGTAATTTGATTTATCTAACAATTCTTTTTGCGCAGTCTAAATAAATACATGTTCTAAAAGCAGTCCCGTATGTCAGAAGTTTCTTACGTGACAAGATTGCTTCGCTTCGCGCGGTGCGAAACGTCACCACGCTGGAATAAGGACCAGAAGCTCCACGAACGACGTACTTGGTTTGGATTTCATAGGAAGTGTCAGGAAGCAAGTTATCAACTTCATAAGTGCTGGCAACGTTTTGGAAAGTTTGGGTGGTTCCATCTGTCACGTTTCTGACCTTAAAGTACGACAGTTTTTTGCACAACCAGCAACAGTTTTCTTTATTCAAACAAAATTACAGCTTTTTTCAAGGTAAATCATCATTTTTTAATTATGTGAATTGACAAACGTTTTTGAGAACCTTTTTAAATATCAAAAGCTTAAGCTAAAAGTTTTGTTCATCTGTTCTTCCGAAAGTAACTCTTTTCACTACCTTGTCAGATACTTCCAATGTGACTGCAGTTTAAGGCCTGCGGGATTTTCGATCAGCGCCAGCTACTGAGATTTGAGGACAATAAGTACTCACGCGCGTTGCAAGTATTCATCTACGGCCAGTTTTAATGACATTTGATGTCTCAACAGTGGCACTGAAAGACCGAAAATTATTTTTGTGGAAATGCATTCGAAGAGTCCTGTCATTTTAATGTTTGATGATCACACTCAGCTGAAAATTTTAAAGCCATGTTTCAATCGCGGCGTTCACTATTACTTCATGTTTAGATTAACCAAAAAAGTTAATTCCTGCCACTTCTATATTATGTATTAAAATGTTCAGTAGCTCCCAACTTGACAGACACAAAACAAAACCTTAGCGCAGACCTGCACAACATAAGGCCCGCGGTAGCTTTTCTCAATTGCAGAATATGTTGCAAAACCCGACTTAGGATAATTAATGTTGTCCCAAATTGCTTCTAAGCTATAACGAAATCTTTACAACAACATGAAACAGACTTTAGCGGCCCGCGGCAAATTTCTATTGATCAATTTGGTCCATCGAGCTTTTTCAGTTGTGCTGGCCTGCTAGCGAATGCGGAATGAGCTGTTCTGCTCAACCGACAGTTTTTGTCATGACGGTTGCGCCCCTTGTGAGTTTTTTGTACAAAGAAATTGCTTGGAAAAATCAGGATAGATCTACGCTGAGTACGTATACAAAGCAATTCACGATTTAAAATTTTCTGAAAATAGAAGGTAATCTTGAAGAGCATGCACGAATGCGCGCCTGGAAAATCTTACGGTTGCTGGCAACAGTCAACGGATAGATATCAGAGTACGCTGCGAGCACTTTGTTCTTAGAGCTGATAACAAGCTATTGACTGATTCTTACGCAAATGTTGTTTCATCAATCACAACCAGTTCTTTGTTTTTATTTTTGTTTTCGATCAAAACATCAGTGATTATCAGAATATTTCGATTTATTTTGTTTGTGGGTGTTCACTTCTGGGTATTCGTAAACTGCAAGTCAGTAAACATTTAACCACAACAACGTAATATACATGCGGAAATAGATTAATGTGGTATATCTTTTAAGTTAAACCGCAGTGTTTTCATTTTGAGCCACCAGCTAATCAGGAAACCGTATATGCGTGACAAGGCTGTAATTTTTACCTCCAAAGTTGTTTGTCCTCCACTCAGTGGAGCAGTCACCACAGTGACTGATGAAGATCGAACGTTGCTGAGCGCAGCAGGTTGTGGCACAGGAATGGAAGCTGTAAAAGGTTACACTTTTGCAAGAAGTATCCGAAAAACGCCAGGAGAATGCGCATATTCTAGAAAAGCGAGATGAAATATGTCGAGGTTTCAATGCGGGTAACAAATACGCAAACAAACATAACAAGCGAAACAATAAGTAACAGGAAATATGATTTTAATTCGGTGCCCTGTCACCTGTTCGTAACGGTCTTCTCATTGGGATGCTGGAAGATGCTGCACAGCGTCGTATGACCACGAAGTCGTATGCCGTATTAGGTAAAATTGATCCATGGTCAAATGTTACCTGGAAATTAAGTGGAATGTTTTGCTGCATGGGACCTGCTTTTACGCAATATCAGTAGGCTGTGTTTCATATGGATATAATGAGGATATTGGGGAAGGTAAAAACATGTTTCAACTTAACGTTTCAGGCCTTTCAGTTGATGAACAAGTCTGAGTTGTACTCAATGCAATTCGTAAAGCGCATGTTCTCATGAGCGGGAAAACTCAGTCTTGAGAAACTTTAAGCTTTGCAGTCCCTAAAAATTATGAGTGTCAAACTGATACCCGTCTAACATGTCAGAGTGTTTTCTTCGTATTTTATTTCACGAAACAAAATTGACTAGATAAACCTTATTAGACATTTAAAAAAATTAAAATGATCTAATTTAAGCAAACCAAAGTAGTTAAAATGCAGATGTACAAACAGAGATTGCTGTGAAATGCAGCGATGCCACTGCTGAGCTTTTTGAAAAAGGCGAAGAAAGACCCTTACCGTCCGAGAAACGGCCATGTCTACGCTGACAGTTTGAATGCGCCCATTCTTGCGCGAACGCTCTAACGACACATTGTAAGTTTGTCGGTTTCCAGCCGCTGATGGAACAAATTCAAGTTCAACTGTAATCATCGTAGCTCGAACATTGATTGCGTTGTTTATCGAGCATGCTGAATGTAAAAGTGTAAACGAGAAGAAATGAAAGATTGAAGTATGAAAAAACTTTGACGACGTTAATGAAGATTTTCAGAAATTCTTTTGTAACAGACTCACGGTCAGGAGAAAAAATAAAAAGATTAATTTCATGAACGCTGTTTTTGCAGTGTTTCAAAAAATTAGTGAATAAAGTTTTCTGTGCAATTTCAGTAGAGTGCTTTTGCCAAGGAAATGAAGCTGCGAATAAGTCAAATAATTCTCAGTCGTAAGAATTATCACATTTAAATTGCGTCTAGTTGTTCTCAGTAAAAACTCGTACAGTAATTACCGTATTTACTCGATTGTTAGCCGCCCTTGATTGTAAGCTGCCTTTGATTTTAAGCCGCACGAAATGGTGTTAAAAAATTAATGTAAGTCGTCCTTGATTGCAAACCGCACGTGAACATAGGTTAGCTGACCCTTTGAGATACATTCGCGTAGTAGCACGTTTCTCGTTTAATTGGCAACCCTGGTAATGATGCTTACACCACTACAACTGCCTTCTGTTCATCATAAGTCCCTGTGACGGATGTGCACGTGATGCTGAAAAGAACAGAATGCGAAAAGAGTGCTTGGTCGACAAAACGTAGCCAAGGAAAGACTGAGCGTCATTTATACCTTTCGATAAGGTAAAGAAATAAAAAATGTAAGCCGCCCTTTATTACAAACCGCATGAAATGATGAAAAAAAACTTTATAAGCCGCGACTTACAATCGAATAAATACGGTAATCCTTTGTTGCTGCCAATATTCAAAATCCGTTATCAACTTTTTGTATCTTCAAACTATTTGACTTACGCAATTTCAGTATGCCCGTAGCTGGCAACGAACTTCTCACTCCATTTCTGACTGTGTGCACGGTGATTAAATAGTTGGTGCCATCGACAAGACCGGTGACGTTCGCTGATGTAGAATTCCTCCGAAACCTTTTTACATCTCCACTGTCGTGTTGCGCAGCCACCGTCACGTCGTAGCTGTAGAAACAGCGTTATTTCAATCTGCCGAACTACAGCACATTTCTCTTTACATCGCAATGCACTGTTTTTCTCTACTAAAGTGGCGTTTAGAAAAATTGAGCAAACTTCCGCTTGCGTCTAATACATATCAATCTATACAAAATACACTGTCCAACTGACCTAGAAACGACAAATGCGCTTCATATCATAAAAAAAAACTTGCTTCAATTCTCAACTGATTTGCATGCACCGGTGGCAAGTGAATCTCAACGCGAGAAATTCAACACTACTGACTGGCTCGCTTTCAACAAAACACTCATAAAAGGTTCTTTCTACACATATTAGCTGGTAACAGTGCCATCAAGTTCAATTTCAATTAATTTAAGGTCTTTCTTCTGATGATTATTTTAATTTTGTTGATTTGCCGATGTTTCGCCCATTCATTCAGGTAAACTTCCTCAGGGCAATGTTTTTGAACCACGTCACATGCAATTTACCAAAAACAAAAAACGTCGACATATCAAAGAAATAAAAATAATCACCAGACGAAAGATTTCGATTGTTTAAATCACTTAAAGTTGGAAAGTCACGGTCCACACTTGCCGCACTTACTAATCCGCTCCAACGACAGGGGTCCATGTTAATCTTGCATAACCCAATGATGCTGGCATATCTACAACGAGGTTGCCGGGAGGAGGCGGGATTTCGACTGTGGAATGCAATATACAAATCGACGATTTGTGGAACACCGAAACAAAAGGAAGTTTTTACTGTAACGTATACAATCAACGTCAAACGCAAAACCGAGGTTACGCTAAATAAGAGCAATTCAGTCCTAAATTAAAGTCATTTTTCCATGAAGGGTTGTGGAAAACAAGTCACCTACAGGGGCGAATCCTGCCAGTAAGGCTAGAGGGGGAGACGATTTCAGCAATGTTTGGTAGTCAAGTCTCAAGGGCTTCGCCACTGTAAGAGAGATGAAGTATACTTCACAACACTGCTGTGACAAAACAATGGACGACAAAATGTCCTTATATCGCGAATGCTGTTTTCTGAATTGTGCAAAATCGTGGTGAATAAAGTTACTTTCGTAGGTTTTATGGGGGCGATTGGGGCGATCCCCCAAGAATCTGCCACTGGTCACCTAGCATCATTAGAACTAGGTTTTCATCAAGCAAATATGTTAGCTGCACGTAACAAAATCACAAAGATCGATTGTTAAACTGTAACCGTTGTAAATTTTGTGTGCCCTGTTATGAACGATAACCAAGATAGGCATAACATATCCTTTTTCAATTGCAGACAGCTCCACCATGGGGTCAATACACTATAGACAAGGAAAGCAGAGTTCCTGCTAATGGAAGTTAAAGCAGAATTGAATTCTGAACATTGCTCTTTCCCATAAAAGATTTTGGGTGAAAATTAAAAAGCTTTACAAAAAAAGACACATTTTGTAAAAATATTTGTCTCAGACATACATGTTCAAATCATCTAAAAACATACAGGACTTCAATTCTTGAAAAAACTCCTATGTATTTCAGCAGATAATGCTACTGGAACCACCAAAATCTCGTATGCAAAACAGCAATGTTCAGAATTCAATTCTGCTTTGAACCGTGAAAATTTGCTTTTTCAACGAAAAACTTTTCACATTTTTTTGCATTTCCTTTCGTTATCCGTTTATTTATTCATCCATTCTTTATTTAAACTTTTTGGCATCTTCATTGTGGTTTTTACTGCTGAAGATNAAGTGGAGCCCATTGAATGTTGANTTTGTGTATAGCTATAAAATTAAGAACAGACCTCCAATACTGTGAAAAAGAGAAACCGGCACTATGAATGGAACGATTCAAATGCGCTAAAAATCACACTTTTCAAGAATGATGCGTCGATGGCCACCTTTCTTAACTTTTCACCTGACATAGCCATTTTTAATTACGACCAGTGCGCCTCGTAGTTGTTCAGAAGTATTTGCTTTACTCAGGCAAACAATGCGTACACATGCTATCAGTAGCGTAGCCAGTTCACAAATTTGGGTGGGGAAAAGAACTTGGGGGGGTCCAAAATGTTTGATTTTAGGTGAATAGGAAAAAATGTTATAGGCGAATAGGAAAAAATATAGAATAGGAAAAAATATTTTTTATATATAAAAAATATAAAAAATGTTATAGGCGAATAGGAAAAAATATATAGGCGAATAGGAAAAAATGTTAAAAAAATGAATAGGAAAAAATGTTTGATTTTAGGCGAAAAAAATGTTTGATTTTAGGCGAATGACAATATATTCTAAACATTTGGTGGGCATGGCGCCTAGGCCCCCCCTGACTACCTCTATGCATGCTATAGGCGTGGCTTGAATCACTGACTACCCCTATGCATGCTATAGGCGTGGCTTGAATTTGTTTTCGATATTATTATATTTCTTCCAAATACCAAGTTATGGTCAACATGATCTAACATTTACAATCATTTCGTTGTAGTAGGCTGTGAAGCAACGCTGTTACTCGTAAACGTGCTGGCTACTAGACGGCAATTAAATCAACTTCGAAGAAATTTTCAGCAGCAAACGAAAAGTTTTCTCATAAACAGCATTGCAAACACAATTTGGCTGCAGGACAAATATGTCTAGGAAAGGATCATGAAATGCTTACCAAGCAACAGAAATAATGTTATTCTGAAAAAAAATATAGAGGATTTTTTTTCATTGTTGGAAATTCGATGATTTGGTGAAATAAATAGGCTACACAAGAAAACAAAATACTGTGAATGACATGAATTAAATGAGCTACCGACTGTTCACTCCATGCAAACTTCGGCTCAGCTTTTTCTTTCCGCGAAATCATCTGCTTGTAAACATACTGCAATTTCTACAAACACACACTGTCTGGCCACAAACTATGAGCTGCTCAAACCTTTTGATATTAAGCCTAAGAAAACAAGAGTTAGGTATGCTTTTACGCCGTCAGCTTTTAAACTTCCTTAAATGGAGAAAAAAACATTTCCATTTTTGGTGCTTTACGGTGACATATGTGCACAGTAACAGTAGGAAATTTTGACTTCTGGTTGAAGCGGATTATAACAAATTCGCATCGGCAAACCCTGAACAATGGAGCTACCTCTGAAGTTCAAGGGACGTACCATAGTTTTTTGATAATGCCTACTAATTTGATTATATTTGCGATTAATTTTGTTTTTGTGGCCATTTTAATTGTAGTATATATACCTGTACTTTAATAAAATAAACTAAATTAAACCTTTGTCTGCTGAAAGGCTACAAGTCACTATTTAAGCATCCTAAATAAATCTGCAACATGGCGAAATTTGTGAGGAGTTTATGAAACAGCAGCACGTGCCAGACTGTATGCAGAACGTAGCCCATAGCATTATCACACCCCGTCCCCAATAACCTGAGATGATCACTGGCAATTCGTACCAGACACAGGAATTCTACCTGCCTTAATTTACCTTTCCATTGTTGAATATAAAATGTTACCAAAAAATAATAGATAGAAGTTGCTGGCGTTTTGTCCCCTCAAATAATAATTGGGCTTATCTGCTTTTCAAAGAACTAGTCTGGATAGGCCAGCATATTTCTTACCTTCACTAAGTTTTCTTTGCCCAATGTGCTGTTTACATTCACTTTTACGCTCAGCTACGTAACCCGTGTACCACAAGTATGCTTTCCATTATCGTGACAATCAACACTTTAATTGCCTGATTCACTGAATCACATTTTATGTGATCCGAAGTGAACACCACGAGTTCAATATACGAGCAACTTGATTGATCGACGCGATCACTGACTTGTTTTTGCTAAGGTTAAATCAAAAAAGCACTACCACGTGTAAATGTAGGTGTGAGACAGTGTTTTTTTGGCAGATATTAACGAGATTATTTGGGAGTAACCGGTTTGTGTGAAAGCAATGAAGGTATAGCCTTTTTCACCTTCTCTAAAACTCAGCTCCGAAAAGCCCAAGCAGAAAATTTCCGGCTTGGAAATGGTTAATGGTAAAGAAGAGGTGTATATAAAATTAAAAACGGTATGGAAACGGAAATGCTTACGCGGTAGTTCTTACAACAACATTTCTTGCAACAACAATGAACTCACTCTCATTGGTGTGACTTTTTCTTAGGGGCAAAATTTTTTCCCACGTTTCAACGACAAAATTCACAGCATGATATTAAAGCAGCGGCCAGAGTTCGGAAAAGGATCTTACCATTTCCAGTTGATGGGTCCTCTTTCGTTCGAAATGTCGTTGGTACCGAGGACGGGCCTGACACGCCGCGAACGACATATGTGCTTGTGATTTCGTATGAGGTGTTAGGCAACAAGCTGTCGAGCACGTGAACACTTGCAGCATCTTTGATTGTTCTTCTTGATCCAGTTTGTACATTTCTCACCTTTCCACAAAAAATACCTCAGCCAATGTGCTTGGCGCTGCATTTATCAGGGAGCAGGCTTCACCTGAGTCAATGAAAAACTCACTTGAAGGTTTGTTGCTGTTTTCGGAGCTGGGGTTGTTGTGACTGTTGCTTCTGTTGCACGAATGTTGGTGACTGTTGCCTGGCCGGATTGTGGAACAGGGTCTTTTGCATAAATACCAAAAAAATATTTATCGTATGAAACACTCGCAATTTGAGCAATATGCGAATTTAGTTGCGATTCGTGCCACCTACCATGATTGTAATCAGTTTGGTTCCACTTTTCTCTCAGCGTGGAGATTATACATTAAAGAAGTATGAAAAAAAAACACACGCTTGCACAAACAAACACAAATGAAAATTGCGTAAAACTTTCCAAATAATCTGCAAGCCTCAAATCACGCACACGTTAATGCAGTTGATAAAATCCAATGAGTGCATGTGGCGATACCTTGTGCAGACAAAGATATTGCCAACAAAACCTTGGCATTTTATAGTTTTGCATATACCAATGCAAACATATATCAATGCAATGATTACCCTTTTTTCACTGAGAAGGTCTCTCACTGTACGTGGAGATAAGTAAACGTTTGAATGTTTTTAATTTTTAGAAAAAAACAACACCTGGCAAATGGTAAATTCATCTAATTTTGTTAAATGTTCTAGCCAATTAGTAATTCGCAAAACATCGTCAATAAAAAGATGCTTGTCGGCGAGTTGTTACATGGCAAGCGCAGTCTCAACGAAAAGATGATTTGGGAAGCATAACAGAGCCTGGCTCTGTCCAACGTATTTCTTAAGGGTTGTTTACACGAAATGCCAAGAGCTTCATATCTTGAAATAGTTTATTGTTGTAATATGTATTAAAAAAGTAGAAATTACTCTGAATTGTTGTTAGGGTGAAAGCTTGAAATGCAATCTGGCATATTTTTAGACGATTTAGCAACAGCCTTACACCAGTGGTTCCAACCTGTGGTACGCGTACCACCAGTGGTACGCGAAGGTCTTTCAGTTGGTACGCCAGTAACTCCCATTTTTTCACAAAAACCTGGATTCACAGTTTTCTAGTTTACGTTTCGGGTTTTGTTTCTAAATAAATAAATTTTCCTGTAGCCGCTATTCCCATTGTTTCGTAACATTAAGACTTTCTATGTGCTGTTGGCAAATTTACGCCACTGATCGACCAGTTGGCGGAAGGTGAACAAAAACAATAATCTCATTAAATTTAATTGTGGTCTTTATGGTTATTTTAATGTATATTATTCTTCTGAATAAACAAAGATTCGATCCAATTAGTTGTTCTGGAAGAAGTGGTACGCGTTGACAATACGGGGTGCCCAAGTGGTACGATATCGTAAAAAGGTTGGGAATCCCTGCCTTACACCAACCTGTTTGTACCCTTGTTTTGGACGTGGCTGAACCTTCAGTGCAAGTTCGATTGATGAGCACGTCGTACGGGCTGCCCGGAAGGATGGCGTCGCTATCAAACGTTGCCTGCAAAAGGTTAAGAACAATTCCTTGCAAACGCAGCAGAAAAATATTTGTGTTTTTCGAAAAAAAAGAACATTTTCTAAAGTCACAAATGCTTTTTATTTTTGCCAATCCCTCCAGTATGCGTCCTGCTTGCTTATTTAGATAAATGAAGAAAGGTGATTTAAAATTTATGCAATTCATAGCTGGACCCCTGATTTCGCGTCTTCAGTAGTTTTAGCAAAAAAACTGGAAGGGTGCAGAAGTGTGACTTTTTTTGGCCTTTTGCAATCACGCATTACCACCGAGCAGCAGCTGAACTATTTCTGTTAAACAGTTTTTAAAATTTTGTGGTGAGTCCGATTCATTCAGTCTCATAAAAAACTGCAGTTGGAAAAAAAGAAGAAAAAGTTAAATAGGCATTTTTTATTCTCATTTGGTGCACACCTGAGGCTGTAAGACGTTTCGCGTTATTTAAACTTTTATTAAATTATTGAATGCGCGTCCACCTATAGCCGGCCTGTTCATCTCATAAAACTTGATGGGCCAAACTGATCAACATAGATTTACAATGGCCCGCAAAAGTCAATTTCATTTCGTTGTAGAGATTTCGTTGCAGTTTGGAAGAAATTGTGGAACGACGTTTATATTATCCGAAGTCGGGCGTTTATAACATATTCTGCAGTTACGAAAACTCCCTCGGGTCGCATGCGGCCTGCGGGCCCGATGTTGTGCAGGCTGATTTGCAGCATCAAATCAAAAGCATCGTTGATTTGAGACATGCAGCACAAGTATTTGAGCAATGAATTACGAGTCTTCAGTTTCTTAGTTTTTCAAATGAAAGACCGAAATGCCAAATTTTTGCTTAGGCTTATTCGGGTGACCGCAGCCTACTTGACTGCAAGCCTCAGCCTGGAATTTGCTGCTTGCCGCAACGGTAATTCCATCCTCGGTTGGTTTGACACTTTTGACCATGACCCACAGCTATACCTTTCCTGACCAACGAAAAACTGGGAAGATGTTTTGTTCGAAACAAATATTCGACTTTACGGAGAATCGAAGTACAACTCGGCTTGAACTGATACTGAAATCTTGGTTGAAGCATTGTGGATGGAAACATATCAGATGAAGGCGTCACTTGCTTTCACCGCCTCACAACGCTTTCACTACAGAGTTGTAAATGGGCCTCATTTTGAAGCCCAAACCCGGCCCGAGCCCGAAATCACAAGCCCGAACCCGGCCCGACATTCATTTTCGAAGCCCGATTTAGGCCCGAAAGCTAAATTACTGAGTGAGCCAAGATATGCGCAACTGCAGGGTATCAAAAAACGTAGTTTACGGGTATAGCTGCACGTACACAGTTTTATCACAGCCGAAGTAGCAACCACCTTGACCAAAACATTGGCTTAAACAAGCACAAACTTAGCTTGTTATTCAGTAATAATATTGTAGAATGCAATGTCTCAAGAAAAAAAAGCTATCACGAAACCATCCACGATGGCGCTATAGGCATAAAGGAAACTATTTAGCATAGCGCTATAAACATGAAAACCTGGTTTGTAGGCCATCGTTTACAAGCCAAGGATCACGTGATTGATCTTTTCTATGCAACGCCATCGCGTGCTAATTTCCTCATGGCTGTTGCCTCCTCAAAAAGAGTTTTGAGACTAATCCGAGCAGAGAACAAAAGAACGCAGCTGTGCTTGCAAATAGAATCAGCTGAAGAAAAATCACAATCACTCCACTCACAGAAGTCACCGCTGGGAACACAACAAAATGTACGTCACAAAAGAAAAAAAATCGTTACTCTGAATGTTACACAAAATTTTTGTGTGCAGGCCCGAAATCGGCCAGAAACATTTTGACAAACTTAAGCCCGAACCCGGCCCGAGCCCGGCCCGACTTACAACTCTGTTTTACTAAACTGCTTGTCATTGACCTTGAAACAAGTAGATCTTGTTCTCTAGTATTAATCTCTGGGTAAACTTTGCTTCACACCATAGCAAGGGAGTTGAATACAAAAGTCTATTTTGTATTTGACTTACGATTTTTCACAGATTGAGACTGCCATTGCGCACATTTCCCTTACGCGCAGACGATTTTATCCAACCAACCAGGAGTTACTCACTGCAGGTCTACATTCACGTTTGGCTAACGTATTTCGACAAAACCTACTTACAACTCGCGATTGAGACGTGTCGAGACGAACTGCTTGTATGATGCCGTCTCGATCCGGATAATTCAATTGAACGTTGTAAACAGGGTTACCAGTGGTTTGCTGAATGAATTGTACTTGGATTGTTGTCATTCCAGAAGTAATACCAGCTTCTTCATCTATTGCGCAAGCTGAAACGAAGATTAAGGTAAAAACAGGTAAACTAGTTGCAGTAACTGTAGCTACTGATTAAATTTTACTCCTAAAAAAGTATTCTCAGAATAATGAAGAAACGTGTCGCTTTTTCACGTAAGGCGCAGGGTGGATCCGTCAACCTTTGTATATTTAAAGGGAACGGAGGTCTATGGCATGCCCTACGGATTCGCTGACATATCTTGCTTTTGCACGTTGCTAACGATGCGAGCCGTGTCGCCGGTAGCAACCGTGCTTTCTGACTTCCGGAAGAGGCATGAACGTTTGGAACAGGTCGAAAAATGTCGCTTTTACAAACAGTGCTGACATTTTCATATCTGTGGTTAACCACAATTAAGGATATGTTGCCCCCAATTTCTTCTGTTTTTAAGCGCACAACTACACCTGCTTAAGTCTCCTGTCTTCCGTTTAGCGTGAACATTTCTAGTGTTTCTTGTGTGCCACAGATATCCCATCTGATATAGACAGTTAGACCGAGATAAACTAATAAAAAATGTCGCTGCAGGTAAGCATTTGTACTTGAGCACATCATTACAAAAATACTGAATCTCTATAGATAGTCGCTTTTCCAAGGCTTCTTAGAATGAAACATGATCATGCTTTTTCAGCTTTGCAACTTACGCAGACTTAAGCGAGCGCTAGCTGCAGTCGAACTCCGAACTCCCTTGGCGACTGTATAGACCCTAAAAATGTAGGTTGCTCCGGTATCTACAACGTATAGATTGCCAGTAGTTTTGTTGGTAGTGTACGTTCGAGCATTTGCTTCGTTGTTTTCTGGAGCAATGACGATTCTGTAACTGCCATAATGTTTAAGGTAAACACGTGTTTATCACAAACTTTACTGCATTTCAATCATTGGTGCGACATTACTATCGTTTCAGGAATTAAAGTCTACATTTCTCTTCAAACATTTAGATTTTTCTAGTATGAGGCTGCGCCAACAGTTGGCAAGCTTTCTGCGAAGAAATCCGATTAGAAAAACTAGCTTTTATTTTCTATTTCTTCGGCTGGTCCCATGCCGATGAATATGTTTTGACTGAAAATCATATATTCCGCTGATTTTACAGTAAGCAGTATCGCCCACCTCTCCCTAGACTTTAGTTAAGTCGATCAGATGCCGACTTCAACCGATAAACTGGTTTCATACAGCAAAAGTTGTAATAGACAAGCTGTTATACATAAATCAATAGTAAGGAAACTTACAAGCTTTTCTCAAGCGACTTACTATTCAGCTCCTCGAACAGTTGCAAATGAAACTTGTACATACACACCACCAGGAGAATGCACCGTAAGGCTGCTTGGAGGAGCTGGGCCTGCGAAAACAGTAAAATTGTGCTATCAAGAATATTTTTTCAATATTTTTTCCATTCGCAATCAATAAAAATACTTTTTCCAACGATTACGGCGTCCTAACTGCGACGTCTCTTTTGAACAATTGAACACCTTTCGAATCTTTCTTGCCCTTCATTTCCCTTTTCAACGAAAAATTACTAAAAAGTACGTATTTCCGTCACAGTCGTGTCATTGCCCTCCTCTCTAGACGTCTAGTCTGCATCCACCACTGGATGTGAACGGCAGGAAGTCTTTGGCAGCTCCAGTCAAACAACAACGTAAGTTGGATATAGCCAATCACCTGTCGCTTGTTTTACCGGGGTGCCGGTTGTGCGGAACTTGGTACCAACAGAGGTTGCGCTTGAAACACCTCGAACAACGAAAGTGGTAGTGACTTGATAAGAAGTACCAGGGTTCAGATTGTCAATGACTTGTACATCAGCGGCGTTTTCAATCGTTCTTCGGGTTGCTGTGTCCAGGTTAGCAATCTAGGAATGTGCAAAGTCATGTTGAATGTCGACGTGCTCTTGGCAATTGCCAATAATTCAAAATTCCTTGAACTCACGTGAATGTTTCGAGTTGCTCCAGCCAACGTTGTAGTCACCACAGTTGCTCGAGTTGCTCTAATATTGACAACCCGTGGTGCAGGAGGTGATGGAATCGATCCTGCGAACATTGAGAAGTGAGACCAACTAATGGCTCCGTTACGAAATTTTGGTTCTTTTTTCCAAAGGCTCATCGATGAAGAATTAACAGAAAAGATCAAGTTTCTATCTCCGCGCAACCATAATGCTCTAGAGCAGTGGTCCTTTAAGTTTTACTACCTCAATACCCTAAGTCANATTTTCGTCAATCTGGATACCTCTTTTCAAAATTTCAAACTCGGATTTAAATCGAGGGGTCGCTACAAAGTCAGTGGGTATCAAGTCAAAGTCAATCTGGATGGAAGCAAATCCAAGTTCTTAGAATGAGGACTTGAGTCCGGATTTGGACTTCACTTTTCAAAATTGTTGAATAACCCCAACATCTAATTTCAATAACACCTGGCGTTATTGAGGCAAACTTTAAGAACCCCTGCTCTAGAGTAATGGCCGTACTTAGTGCTACTGAAGGGAGCAGCCGTGAGGTGGGGATGCAATAAGGAAAATATATAATTTCCAGCCGACTGTAATTTATGTGAAACTTGTTAGAGATGACTGCTTTGCAAAAGACCAAGATGAAAACTGTTTTCATTAACTGAAACTTTGTGCGGGTCATAATTTTGTCCGATTATCATTTGCAAATAAAACGGAATCGCCTGTGTATCAGGTTAATGACCATGTCATTACACTTAGTAGTACGACATACACCCGTGAGACATACAGAATCCAATAATACAACTCAGCGACATCAAGAACGTACAAAAATGATATTGCTGAAAAATCAATAAGTATCCTCCAGTTCCTACAGTCACTGTATACTAAACAAACGAAGTTCTTTAAAAACACAACACTGCTGACAAAAATTAATAAATTTTCAAGAAGTCATTTTTTTAAGGAAAGTGTTAAGTACCCGGTATGGACCTGTAGGGACCCGTTTTCTCTGATTCGAGGGACCCGATTTTTTCTGATTCAAGGGACCCGATGATAATTTTCTCTGATGCTAGGGACCCAATTTTCAGTTCGAGGGTCCCGAATCGGGTCCCTAAAACACCTTTAAAAAAAACTGAAAAATACAAAAAAATGTCACAACAATTTCATTAAACACCACAAAAATTTCGTCGAGTCAGTGAAGAAAAACAATTTTTACTTAAGCTACTCAGGATAACTTAGCGTTTTCTGTGATGTCAGAGAAACAAGTTTCACCTGTTCTGAGAGTTCTGGTAATGACGTTACTTGATGTGGATTGACAGCGTCGAGTGATGCTGACTGTATAAGAACTTCCCGGACGAACCGCGTTCATGTCAAACGTCACCTGCAACAACACAGCAAACGTCACCTGCAACAACACAGCAAACGTCACCTGCAACAACACAGCAAACGTCACCTGCAATAACGCAACAAACGTCACCTGCAACAACACAGCAAACGTCACATGCTATAACACAGTATTGATCCAGCGGATGGACTGCAGGCAAGCTTTTACTCGTGAAAAACAGTGGAAAAGCATTCGTTCAAAAAGTTTGTATTCCCCTGTCTAAATCTTGACACCGCACGCTGCATGCACGAAAATCCACCAAACCACAATCAGTGGCGAACTAAATACCTAACTTTGCTCTGGTAATGATTCCTCCCTTCTCATGTCACAGACTATATGGTATATTAGACAGCGAGCCTTACGTTGCTTTGCATCTAACAGTTCAAACCGGCCCATGAACGCATTTTTAACATGCGGAAACTTAACTGCAGGTGGAGCAGCATTGCGGTTACAGAAATTAACAGATAGAAATGCGTTTCACTAACATGTTCTAGGAGTTCAGTGAGACACTGCCGCATTTTGACAGCACAATTTTTCGAATTTTCGAATAAATCTTACTGCAAAGTAGCAGCAAACATTTTTACACAATGTTAAAGCCTTTAGTCAGTGGCGTCGGGCTTCAGGTTTACCGTAACTGAAGCAGACTGGAAAAATGTGTCTGCGTAAAAAGGCAGCCGTCTGTAAATTTCGTCTAAGGCAGCCGTCTGTAAAGTTCTCTATTTCTGCATCGATATCAAACCTTAGAACTTGTTTCATTTAACTGTAAGAAACGTGAACTGGATTTCCTGAACACATTTTAATGCACTGTTTTTTTTAAATAACCTATTCCCTTTCATGCTCTGGAAAACCTTTTTTTGATAAGATATAAAACATGTTGTGAAGTTGAAAAAGTAGTGCCGCGTGCAGCTTATTTCACATCACCTTTGCACCTCAAGTTCTTCATGAAATGCTCGAGATGAATAAACACACGAACGAGTTTAAATTGGCGGCAAATGACCAAAACTAAATAAATTCATAG
>JGI24022J15233_10003080_pt1 | contig 16267 bp, 11 predicted proteins | sample Ectturendosymbi2_FD_15233 | JGI IMG/M metagenome (IMG submission 15233)
TGTAACGTGTGCTGAGGTTTGAAGAATGGTCGTGCCCGTTGATTTTGTGATGTCATTATCTGCTTTTGCTGTGATGCTGTCGTCACAAAAATTGGCATGTGGCGTCATCGCCTACCCATGACGTTACTGTGACGTCATCAATGACGTCACTTTTCCGGAAGTGTGGTAGGTGGTTTTCTTCACTAGACCCGTTTGAGGCAGTTCGAATGAAAAAGTCTGTTTGTCATGCAATCAGTGTCCTGCTCATTGTTGTGTAGTGGCTATGTTTCATCATGTCTAGTATCTATGCCATTGGTTTACGGTTTGATTCTCACCTTTGACCTTGGTGACTTTTCTTTCTTTTGCTTTTTTAAAAACTTTTCTTTAGGTCTTACCTTTAGGGTTAGGTTAGGGTTGGGGTTAGCATTGGTTAGGGCTTTGGTTTAGCATTTGGGGTTAGCGTTTGGGTTAGTATTAGGGTTAGGGTTTGGGTTAGTATTAGGGTTAGCATTAGTGTTGGGGTTAGCATTATGGGTTAGGGTTAGGGGTTAGCATTAGGGTTGCGGTTAGGTTAGGGTAAGGGATTAATGTTTGGGTTAGGGTTTATGGTTAGGGGTTAGCGTTAGGGTTTGGACAATTACTAATTAGGGTTAGGGCTTAGGTTTAGGGTTTATCTTTTGTTTTTACTTTGCTTCTGCCAAGCTTTGAACTGGCGGCACAATAGCTGCAGCCAAGCCATTGCCGTTGACCATTTGGTTTACCAAAAGCACGTTCAAACTCAGGTGCTAAAATGATGAAATATAGTGCAATAGAAATCTGGACAAAATTTTTTCTGGCAATAAAAAATGAAACGTGTTTGGCATTTTTTTTGGCAGAGGATAGGAAATATGTATTACTCAGCTACTAGAACCATACTTTGTGTTCTTATTTATTGGTGTACATAAACTAAGTGGATTGATATAATTACTTAACGCTGTTACAGTGGAAAGTGTCAAATCATGAAGTATCTCTGTTATTCATTACATTGTTTGGCTTTTGTTGTGTTCACAGAAATTGGTCGCATCAAACCAGTGTATGGTGGGACGCCTTTAGTCTATAGATACAAAGTAAGCACACTTCCGTTCTCATGCATGCAATGGCAACAAGTTCTTTTCCGCAAAGCATGATTGCGCAACTGGTTCTCAACCTGCTTAAATCTCGTGACACCATTGCAGTGCTGCAGCAGTATATAGCTTTTGACGCATTTCTTCTCCAGCATTCACAAATATTTTAGCATTTATATTCATCAGCTGCATACGTCAATTACACAACCGTCGCTAGAAAGTCTTCAATAGGGGCCTTGACATTTTTGCAGGTGAGCTTGACATTCTAAAATTTGACAAACTCCATTGATTTATAGTGTTTCATACTTCAGTTGGGAGGCTTGGAACTTCGTTTGGTGGGATAAGCCTACCAACCCCCCCGTGACAACGGACTGGTCATTTAGCTGTTCAAGAATTGGACAACAACAGACTCTACCTCTTAAATGCGCAAAAGTTTTTGCATACTTTGGAAGTCGGTGTCTTAGAGCATACTCGATTTCGATCGAACGTGTGTTGGGGTATATCAGAAGTGTGCAAATATAAAAAGAACAATCATAATTGTGACCACGATGAAATCTTTCTCAACTGCAGCAATTATGCATTCAAAAAGCCTACTGCATACTGTGCACTTAGTACATAGAGAATTTCACTAGCGGTTTTGCCAGAAAGTTTTAAGAGCAGATGGTGTCATTGACCCAAAGTAGAGGCTTTGAACTTAACTAAAAAGAAAATTTTAAAATTTGTGAATTGAAGGACAGCAGACTTTTTATTTGCTGACTTAAATCTGTACATTATTGCAAAGAAAAAAAGCCAGACAAATGCACGTTTTATGATGTTCTAAAATCAAGGGGCATTAAATTTTGAAATGTTCGGACTTGGTTGTTTTTTCCACCATAGGAAAATTTCTCGTTAGGCACCTGTCACAATAGCAGGTCAACTTCGTAAAGATTGTATTTTGTTGCTGTCACTCTGATGGTCATGCAGCGTGTGGAATTCTCGTGGAACACTGACTCCCATCAAGGAACAATGAGATGGTCACATAACAGTTGTGATAAATTTTTAGTAGAAGCAGCTACGACCGTTGATCGTACTAAAAAGTAATACACAAAGCGAAAAGAATAAGGTGAAATAGCAGCTAGAAACGTGCAAGTGAACACAACATTGGTCCCAGCGCTTCAACCTTTACTTCATCTGCATAGTTAGCACGCTTGGACCAGCGTTGCATTGACTTCGCATGCTTCCCATTCAAAACTAGCATCTCAGGGTTTGCTGCCAACCCCCTTTGATGATTTCTAGTTGTGCCACTGCATTTGGCATTGTAAAAGGGCAATGGCTTGGAGTTTTGACAGGTATGAACAACAACAAAAGAGATTTATCATGAATCAGGTGTGTCAAAGCAGCATGTTTTTGCAATGAACTCTCTTGCGATTCGCAATTGCATCAGACTTGGACAACTACAAATTTTTTACCTTTTCTTGATTAGATTAGAATTAAAATCAGCAGATTTGCGAAAACCAGCAATTGAACTAAAATTCGAATTAGAATTACATTTACTCAAATCAAAGCAACTTTAGTCCTAGTTCAATTCATTTCCAAATGTGGATTCATTCTCATAGTCAAAAGCATGAGAATAGCAAAGATTCATACGCCATTCGCCTGCATAACAAAAGACTTGTTCTGATGGAGCTGATGTCACTGCCAGGCCCAGGAGTTCTTGAGCAGCAACCTGCTTTTTCAATATCCTAAAACAGGAGTTCCCACCATGGTGCACATGTACCCCTAGGGGTACATTTGCTTACCTGAAGGGGGTACATTTAAGGGTATTGTTAAATATATCTATGATCATAAAATATTTGTGATAAAGCGGATCATTTTTAATAGAACGTTTAGATAAAATTCTATTAAAAATTCAGTGGATTTTTGTTATTTTACTCAGCCCTTCTGTCATAAGAAATTTTTGGGGCCATATCCTCATTTGTCTATGCTGAAGGGGTACATGGTCAGAGAGAGGTTGGGAACCCCTGCCCTAAAATATCACAGCTGACTGCCTGTCATAAGTACATGATGGCTATTGTGACTTCTGCGTGTGAGTGGATAGGCAATGTCATGTAATAATAACCATTGATAAGGCCACATAGTCCGTACTTTATACTGCAGCTGTGAATGAGAAAAGAAATTGATCGAGTTTTTACTGTTTTCGCATTTCAACTATTGCCAGCATCAGAGGGGGATCCAGCCAGTAAAGTTGGGGAGGAGCATTTCAATAATATTTGGGATTCAAGTCTCATAATCGCTTCACTACTGAAGGGAGATGAAGTGTAATTCACAATACTGCACTGACAAAACAATGGATGACAAAATGGCCTTATATCATGAATGCTGTTTTTTGAATTGTAAAACAATCTGGTAAATAAAGTTACTTTCGTAAGTTTTAGGGAGGCAATCACCACAATTGCTCCCCTTGCTAAATCCGCCCCGCCCCTGGGTGACATGGCACCTATGACCATTTTGTTGCACTTTAATTGCACAAAGATGCATTCTCATTTCATCTTTAAAAACACCATTGGACAAATTAGTAGTTTTGGCAAAACTGGAAATTAGTGCACTGAAGCTTTTAGTGAATTAGATTAGAATTAGTCTTATCGTCATTTTGCTCTAATTCGTTGAATTAGAAAACCAGAGTTATTTAGTTGTCCAAGTCTGAATTAATAGCTTGGTCTGTGATCTACGCGTCAAAATTGGTTTTGCCAAGAATGGCGGTGGTCACCTGACAAAGTTTGGTTTCGTTTTGTTTTGCCAAATATGTCCACTGTCACTTCCGTGACATCAGCTGTTTTGTCACGCATGAAGTGACAACCACCAAACCAGTCCATACACCCATCCTTGCTCAGAAACTACAAAACTTATATGCAGATTTGGATAGAACTGTTTGAAAGAACTCTTTGAGAAAATCAGCTACTGAAAGAGTGGAGTTAATAAAAGCTTTGAAGTCTTTCAACAACTTATTGAAAACTGACATAGTCTGCATTACCTAGAGTTACCTGAGCGGAGTAAAATTTGCAGTTAACTGCACAAGCGTGCTGCTTATTTTATTTCATAGTAGTTTTTTCAAAGGAAAAGTAAAGGATGTTTTTTTATGTAGGCTTTTGAAAAAATGGTGGGTTGTTTTGGGTTGCTGCCAATTTTATCAACCCTGATACTATCTGTTACCACATGTAGAGATAAGTATATCTCTGTACTGTTTTTTGAATGTGAAAGGGGAGCATTCGTGCGGAGACGAAACAATATTGTCCCAGATTTTCGGGCCTACATGCTTCAAAGACCTTTTCCATATTTGGTATGGGCCATTTGCCAAAAATCTGCACCCCTGGTTGCACTGTGCATTGCATGACAGTGTACGTGATTCACAGGGTGGAACAGCAGTTGAAGTCACAAAGGTTGCCAGAGTTAAATTTGTGCATGATATTACGTAACCGAAGATGATAAATGTCTTCCAGCTGGAGGAGGTTGAGCTTTTTATATAGTGGTGTTATCTTTGTCCTAAAAGAGCTGTATGTCATTGCTATAATTATCTTGCTGTGTAATACATATAATTCTGGCGTGTGTAACCAACCATGCAGCACTGCTAGGCCAAATACACAAAACCAGATTGGTCCACGGGTCACAGCTGCATGTGTGTCAATTTCCTCAGGTTAGACCAGCAGTCAGCAACCTTTTTCGCACTGTATTTTGTGGACCAGCCCTCAATAAAATAATGAATGTTTTGTAGATGCAAATTTACAATCTTACAACTCATAAGTTATCATGATATTGATTCAATGATAGATCTGGGCTTGCTTTGCCGCAATAAGATACCCTGACCTGTAGGGATTATGGTGTTCAATGGCACCTGCAGTGTGTTTCTTATGTCAGTCGTTCCAGTTACTTTTGGACCAATTTGACCTTGGTTCTGCACGGCCCGGTAACAATTTCTTCACGGCCTGGTGTTTGCCGACCCCTGGGTTAGACAACTTGCTGCCCACTCACAGAAGATTAGCAATACCTTTTAAAAAAGTAATGCTTGCATGTGGAACAACGGGGTCTGGATACCAGGTGGCAGGTGTGGCTGAACTGGCTTGGTCATAAGGGAAGGTAAACAGAAAACTGTTTTCCTCTTAGTACAGTAGAATTTGCCTAATTCGTCACCTCAAGGGGATTAGAAAAAAGTGATGAACTAGGCAAAGTTACGAATTATGCAAACAGATGAAAACTCATAAAAGCTTGTATATTTCGTCACAGTAACTTGTATACATACATAGTGCTCTTATTTGCAGTAAAATACAAGTTATGACAATATGGTTGAATACAAAGTTAATTCCTCTGCTCTATCTGGACTCCTCCATTTAATCAAGCACCTTTTAATCTTTAATAAACTTTTCTGCATTCTCTCAATGTGGAGTCAGATTGCGCTTTGCACCTCATGTATAAATTCGATAAATGAATTGTGAGGTGCAACAATTCTCAGATAAAGATCCTTAATTTGTTTGAATTCCCACACGTACTAGCTGCTTAGACATCAAAAGCGAAACTGCAAATGACGAATTAGATGAACAGAACACTTCTAAAGGATAGAAAGAGGTGACGAATTAGATGAACAGAATTCTACACAAAAGATAGGGATTCTGCCGGGACTGACGAAAAAGTGACGAATTGACGAATTAGAAGAGTTCTACTGTATAATTTTAGGTTTTTTAGCATGGTGTTTTGTCAACGTAACATTGCTGAAACAAGCTTTTGGTTGATGTGTGTTCCACATCACCTTTTCATGAATAACTAGTGTAAAAAAACATTTTTTGAAAACAAACTTAATCAAACTTTTCACAAAAAAAAACAAAACCATTTTTTTTCATTTTCGCAAAAAGCTAAATCAACATGTGCAAATATATTCAATCAACACAAGCAAACTTTTTATGTGCTGGTCATTTTTGACCAGTCAGAATTTCTAGTGTCCACACGAAGTTTCAGATTGATTTAATGGGAGGTTTGCATCTGGCCATTTCCCAAGCACTTAATCCAGATTCATATTGATGGAAGTGTTGGCAATCCAAAGTTCAATGGAAGACCAGCGGGCCATATTCCATATAAAATCTGGAACTTTGTGCGGGCCACAAAACTTCAGCTCCCAGCCCCGGGTCACTTCTGGCCTACGAGAAATGGGTTGCACACCCCTGCATTTAATTGGTTTAAGGTTGTTATGCCAACACCCCCCTAAGCACCAATAGCAAATTGCCATTAAATATAAACAAAACTGAAGTAAAGTGATTTTAGTGCACTATCACTTAGATACTGACATATTCGATTAAAAATTCCATTACTATGAGCAAGTTCTTTAAAGATGGGCTATATGGTTAGACCAAGTCAGCTTGTCATCAACGAATAAAATTGATGCCCTCACTGTGAGTAGGGGTAGAAACTGTTTGTTGCACCAAAGTGCCCAAAAATGCAGTTGTGCCACATTGCCAATGCATATTTTGGCACCATGGTACACGTTTGGTTCTGGTGCTACTTGTTTGAAAATGGCACTGGTACCAGCACTTGTTGAAAAGAACACTAGTACCATTGAAAATATTGGCACTGGTGCCAAATTTGGAAAAGTTGTGCCACCGGTGCCCATTTTGAAAAAGGTGTGGCACCAGTGTCCTTGGAAAATTAGTACTGGTGCTAAGTTTGAAAAGAAATCCAGGGTTTCTCAACTGGGGACCACAGGAAATGTTTAGGGGGCCGTAGGCAGACCTCTGCTCATGGCTTTGTTTCTTTTAGATGCTGATTGCCGAAACATTTTTTACATCAATTCTCAATATGTTGAATTCTGTGTATATTGTTAAGATTAATTCATAAGATGTGATGGATATTTACATCCCTAATCTTTCATACTATGTTTAGATATATTTAGAGTTGGAAAAAATGTACAATTTTTATTGTGGAGTAAGAAGCCATAGGTGTTTGTTGAGTGTCTTTGAAAGGAGGCCACAAACCATGAAAGGTTGAGAAACACTGGTTTAGACCAGGGTTATGAAGTCGGAGGTTAATGTTTGACTCTGACTCCTAACTTCCAAAGGCTCTGACCTAAAAATTCTGACTCCGACTCCTTAACATAACATGAATGAAGCTTGGCTATCAACAATGGCCCGGAAGCGAGCTAAAATTACTTGGTTTAAGGTTGTTATGCCAACACCCCCCCAAGCACCAATAGCAAATTGCCATTAAATATAAACAAAACTGAAGTAAAGTGATTTTAGTGCACTAGAAATAAGCATTTTGTTATTGTCACTGGATACATGAGTTAAGGTTTTGAATTAATCTATTTATTTAAAGAATAATTACTAATTATAAAAATTCATTGTGTTTACTATGAGTCGCTACTATAACGTGAATGAATTAAACAATAACAACATTAACATATGAACTACATTGCAAGAAACTTTTGTAAGTAGTATATAGCAAGAGCGAGTAGCTAGCTAGGGAACTATTGATATTGGATAATTTTTGGATTTTCTGAACATAAAACATCTACAAATTCTTAAGATTTATTTTAGCAATCAATGGAAATTGTGGTACACAACAAAAATTCTCTGTTTCAATAAAAGTTGCACCATATCAACAGGCACAAGTTAGGACATCTAACTTAGGAGTGCAATGTAAAAAATGATTCAATTGGACTTCAAGAGTTGGATAAAAAAATCCAACTCCTAGTGTTCTTAGGACAAAAACCTCCAACTCCTTGCGACTATACCTCCGCAACCCTGGTTTAGACCTCAAGTCTGCTACTTAAAAGTTGAAGGCTTATGGTGCTAGATTGTGAGTTTTATGGCCAATGTCTTTTTCAGTTTGTTGCAGATTAAACTAGATTTAATCAATTGAAATTTATGTGCCCAGTTGTGTTGGTGTATGGTCCTCCTAAAATTTTGCATGTTTGCAACAAAAACATTTACACAGTAAACTAAGGATTTTGTGCTTTGACTAACCCCAGTGATATGGGCTGTGTGTCCTAAATCAAACACACGAATAATAATAACAAAGTAAATAAACAGAAAAACCATGGTGTTCATCAACTTCAACCTTTACAATTTTGATGACTTATTTTGTTTTTTCTAATAAAAAATAAACGATTAGAAGCACATTTCATAGTTCAGTGAGACTCATGATGAGGTTCACACTTGTTTTTGTGTTACCTGGTTATATATTTACTGTAGTTCATTCGCATCTGGGTTTAATTTTAATGCTGTAGTACTGGGGCGTCCACTTTGAATTGAGGTGCGTGCCAGAGTTTTTCATGTAATCTAGTACTGTGCCATGTTCAAATAATTGCTGGCATTGTAAATGAACTTCCTACAGATTGGTAACAAAGTGTCATGAAATCAGACAGCAACACTGCAGTAGACTACTTTGTTACTAGCTTCAGACAGCAGTTAGCCACATGTAAAGAAACTTTTTTGGTTTAAATTACTACTATGTTAACATGACTAATTATTATTTAAGTGAAAGAGAAAATACCTAAATCTAATCACTTGCATACCATTTTCAAACCTATAGTGTGTGGTGTTTTGCAAGCATCCCATATGTTAAGTACCCCTAATCAAAAGCAATGCACCACAATATTTTGTGGCAGCACCAAGAGAATAAATGTGATCTCATTCATTTTCCAACATACCTGGCAATTCTGCAATGGAACTGTGAATTACCTTATTTTCTTAATACCGACAAATCTTGACAAATGTAGGAACTTTGCAGGGAACCTTTTGTGAACTGGCAGCCATTTGTGTCGTAAGTGAATGAACTTGTAACTTTTATTTATTTATTTTGTTGTGTATATAGGAGGGGTGGGCAATTAGCGACCCGCGACCACATGTGGCCCGCCACATCGTTTTCAGTGGCCTGCGAGAGCATTCAGAAAAAATCCTCAAATCTGAAATTTCCTCCAGCTTAGTGCTGAGGCTAACTTGTCAGAGACTTACTTTTATTTCCATTAGAAGGACGGCCCTCCTCTAAAAACGGTCTTCCAAAAGTGGCCCCTAAGCCAAATTAATTGCCCACTCCTGGTATATAGGTTTTATGAAAATATTTATTTGTGATAATCTTCAAGCTGCAGCTATAGTATACTAACAAAAAAATTTAACATGAGTGCTATTGATGGTAATGACCAAGCAGCAACATCAGATAGCGACGAATATGAAGACTTTTTGAAATCTATGAAGACCACAAAGACATTGAGCCAGTATAGATTATCAAATGGCAACTTGTCCGACTTCATTGTCAGTTCTGAGGGTGAATCCTGTGATTCACTTTCAATGGGCATCCATTCATTACAGAATAAACAAAATGCTGACAAAACATTTTACCCATTGCAGGAAAAATCCCTCAACAAATTTTGCAATGATGATGTGACAGAGAACAAGGAAGATTTAAAAGGTGCTTTGCAAACTGAAAAATCATATCCTAAGCATAAGATCTCAGCCTTTGGACAAACACATAAAAAAAAATCTGTTGCGACTCCAGTGAAACGAGTTGTCTTTTCGTCAGACAGTGAAAATGATGAAAATGTGTTTGGTCCTCCCTGTAAGGCCTTCACCTCCACAGACAATGAATCCCTAAAAAGGAAATTAGCAATGCCTGCTTTAAACTTCTCTGATTCTGATCAAGAGCCTGATTTGAATGTTCCAGCAGCAATTCCAATTTTAAATATGTCTGGAAATGACGATTCCGAATCTGAATTTTTGTCGCTACAAGATAGAGTTGCCAAGTCGCAAACTGTGCCATATTCTCTGAATACTCAAAAAGCAAAACAAGGCAACACGGGGTTGGGTGAAAATAACCTTCCTGTAGCTTCCACTGGAAATGATTTTTCTTTTGCCGATTCAAATGCGACTATTAATGGAATATCAAAGCTTTCATATCCCAAGATTACCAGCAGTGACAGAACTAATTCGAAAGCCAACGTTTTCACAGATTGGAGAACTCCTGTAGGCAGACGCATACCATCACGACTTGCCGTGACTGATCAAGTAAGAAGAAAACGCATTGAGTGCACTCTTGGCAGCTGCTTTTTGTCATCTTTGGATGATCCTGTTTCTGCAAACAGTGGAAAAGTTTTTAAGAATAAACGTGAAGAGCTTACGAAAAAACTAGTTCATTTGTACAATGAATCTGTGTTCCAGAACAAATTGCCAGGGAACCTCGCTGTCACTTGGGCAAAGCGACTCACCAAAACAGCGGGCGTGACGAAGTGTTCGAAAGTTACAGTGACTGAAACAGATGATAGTGGCAAGGTAGTAGTTTCAAAAAGGTATACGGCCGCAATATCACTCTCAGAAAAGGTAATTGATTGCGCCTCTCGTTTACGAGATACTTTGATACACGAAATGTGTCACGCTGCTGTTTGGCTTATCAATAACGCAAACGAAAGTCACGGACCGTTTTGGAGGTTTTGGGCTAAAAGAGCAACAACGGTCCATCCAGAACTCCCATCCATTGAACGCTGTCACAACTACGACATTAGCTTCAAATACATTTATCGGTGTACCAGGTCAGTGTTACTGGGTGTTAACGTTTATGCGGTTGTTGCATGGCAGTGATGGCTGAAGTCACATATTCAAACTCCGACTCTGTTCCTGTTGTAAAATTTTTCATCGTGATCCGACTCCGAAGTTTTTTGTAATTGAGAATCTGACTCATGTTCAAACTCCGCAAAGCATCTGTGCAGTCAAAAATTAAGCAACGTTTGTAATTAAGCAATGGCATTTATAGAGACCACGCAGACTCCTGCTACTGCCAAAAATAAAAAAAGTCACACCGGGTCCGGTTTTTCTAAATAATTTGACTCCAGGTCCAAAAAAAACTTGACAATCCTGCCAGAGTCGACTCCGGATCGCTGGCCACCTCTGTTACATGGGAACTAATTCAAGCAACCAGTGTTTCCTCACACGTTTCGGAAAAATGTGTTTTATATTTTCTAGATCTTTTTAAAATCACCATTCGTTTTACTATTACTACTAAACCTCTGGGTAGGCGCGGTGTTGAATGCGCAATTCACCACGAACGGGATGTGCGCGAAGAATAGCACCCATATGTAAGTGGTGTTAACAAGCAATAAGAGAGTGATCTCGTGTTATCTCTATTGTTGCTTGCTGCCCTTGTACGAAGCTTTGCACACTTGCCGCTCGGGCGTTCCGACCGCAACAGCATTATACCAGCCTTAGCTCGTGGAACCCCCTAATAACGTGGCCGCTAATGACAACACCCTCATAAGACCTCTCATCACTTACTTTCTTATTAGGTGACCTGATACTCCGGTTGGGAACCACTGAAAACGTGCGATCTGATGCTAAATACCCTGATGTGCTCAGGAGAAAATTAAGATATGATTGTTTTCTGCTAAAAAATTTCTCAGCAGCTCTTGGAAACACGACTATTCTCGATAAGCGTTCACACTGTTGCAATATGATGAAGTTGCTGCCTTAGTTTTTGGCGCGATTATTTATCATTGTTATGTTCCAACAAAATTAGCCTTAAAGGCCTGGTTTCAGAACAAGGTTGAACCTTCTTTGCTTTCACGGTACGCTGGTGCACAAATGTCTACAGCAGATATGTACAAACCGCGTCCCGCCGCGTTGTTTGGTGCGGCCCGCTTGGTTTTATTCATGATCCTGAAATGGTATTTCAGATGAAATGTATTCTTCAATTTTTCGTGCCACTTACTTCACAATCATTCACGAACAAAGAAATGTAACAATTTTTAAATACCTGGGAACCATAGACCACGAAGCGAATACAACTTTTCGCGCCATTTCTAATTGTCACGCTACAACCCAGATTCAGCTGTTTGTGATGTAAAAAATTTTCTTTGTGATCCATACACGAGGCTTTGCTGTGTAAAATTGTTCGAACAATTCGTCAGGACCTGACAGGCAGTTGTTCGTGCGAACTGAGTAGTGTTAGTTTTGATTTTAGCATGACTAGCTTGAGTAAAGTAGTTAGAAAGGATTTCAGTTGATTCGCCTGACATCATTAACTCAATTTATGATGCGATGTTGTTTGTGGCTTCGCAAATGTTGGTATTGGTTTTGGGATTGTAGGCAGAGTGATAAAAACTCGCAGCAGGACAAGGGAAGGGGATGTGGGAAGGGTTGGCAATCAATGATAATGATAATATTTGTTTTGCAGTTCATGAAAGCAGCACTTTTAGCTGAAATTTAATCTCAAGGTGTTCGAAAACACAAAACATTCTTGATGAAGGGAGGATTCTTAACGACGAGTGGTTATTGAAGTATGTGGTTGTTCAACGAAATTAAAGGACTCTTTGCTTGATTTGCCGAAATAAAATTGCTTGTCTGAACATCTTTAACATGAAGCGGCACACAACTCCAGGCATTCAGTACAATACGAGGGAATTTTAGGTCAGTTTCGGGTGGATTAAGCCCATCAATTGAAGAAGTCATTGCAAAGGGAAACAGAAAATGATATCCCTTTGCAAAAACGACACTCAGCTTGGACTAAATTGAGCCTCAATTTTAGTGAAGCAATAGCACAGAAAGGAAAAGCCTTCAGTGACGGTGAAATAATATTAAAAATGCTTTGATGTCCGGAAGTTTTCCAGTTAGCATATTGCGTTTCAACTTGAAACAATGCGCATGTGCTGTGGAGATGAGAGTGTCAACTTTTGCTTATTTGGCTGTTTTCAGCGCCCACAATAGTTTTGCCTGAATAGTGATAGTGATGCTGTTTTGCAGTGAATTTGAAGTTGTAAGAACATACTGAAAAATGCTGTATAGCGCTTGTTCGTTGTCGCGAAAAGTAGCCATTGAGACTGTCAGGAATTTTGCTTTTGCAGGTATGGTAACCCCATCATATGTCTCATCTAATTCACAGTTTTTCAATAAGCCTGTCGCCGGCATGTGGTTGAAAGCTTGAAACAGAGAAAATTACACCATATACTCCGTACCTGTAGAGTGACCACTTCAACTAATTTTTTAAGGGAATGAACAAAGTTTCAAGTTTCATCCAATAAAAATTGATGCGGCCCGCGATAACTTTCCAAAATTCGAAATTGGCCCGCCAGTGAGAAAGGTTGCATATGCCTGGTCTACAGCTCTAGTGGCAATAAAGTCCAAATTGCAATCTTCGGAGAATTTCGAACATAAACTGGATTCCAGTTACTAGCATGCCAACAAAGTGTTCTGGCAAACAATCCGGCGTCTTCGCGGCAAAAGATCTAATATTATTAGAACCACCAAAGGCCAAAACGCTGTGTTACTCAGTCAATGAGTGGACCATCCTTGGCAGATGGAGATAATATTTCGAATATTTGAACCCAGTCACTCTCATACCACCGGACACACAAGAAGTACCTTTAAAGTAGTAAAATACTGACATTGCGACCGAAGTCTTCCTAGCTGTTGAAACACCGATTGCTGAGAAGGCTGCAGGTTATGACGAAATCCGGCCTGAACTGCTTACAAGCGAAATCTCTGTTCTGGCTTTATGAAGCCTTGAACAGAGAAGTTCATTGGCTGACCCATGTGTGCCTAATGGCATGGTGTTCTGGAATGGCACCGAAAGATTGGAAAAGTGGTCTGATTATCTCCATACACAAGAAGAGAAACAGGAGGGAATGCACTGACTAGTGACTACTGTTGCGATCGGAAATCCCGAGCGGCATGTGCGCAAAGCTTCGCACTGGCAGCAAGCAACAATAGAGATCATGCGCCGCAATCTCTCTTACTATTGCTTGTTCGCGCCATGTATAGTATACTGGGTGTTGTTCTTCGCGCACATCCCGTTCGTGGTGAATCACACATTCAACGCAACACCAGCGGAGAGGTTGCAACAACATCCCTCCTTTTTACAACGAACCGCACCGATCGCACGTTCTTTGTGTGGAGGCTGCACATGGCACGACCTCTACATCCTGGTCACAGCACCATTTTGTTGCGATCGGAAAAGCCCGAGCGGCATGTGCGCAAAGCTTCGCACTGTGGCAGCAAACAGCAATAGAGTTCATGCGCCGCAATCACTCTACTATTGCTTGTTCGCGCTACATGTATGTGGTGTTTTTCTTCGCGCACATCCCGTTCGTGGTGAATCATACATTCAACGCAACACCACCGGAGATGTTGCAACACTACTAGAGTCTTGCACGGGTTGACATTTTTCGCCCGCTCCCGCCCGGCAAACTTCTAACCCACCCCGCACTGTTTCCGTCCCAAACCTGCACCTGTCACGGAAAACCACTAAAAACTCATGCAACATGTTTCGTCGCTAGTGGCAATTTATTCAGTGGTTCATTTCAAAACCAACGAAAGTCTTGAAAAACACGAAAGGTGAAAAAGTGAAATCTAGTCAAACTTCAGCGCTTCTTCCTCAGAGCACTGTTAAAAAAAAGGATTTCGTTCACTGACGAACGCTTTTAAATTGCTCTTCTGCTATTCGCAACATGATCGTAGATATCAAACACTCGTTCATTAGCATCGTTGGTTGCCATCACGCATAACGTACTGTATTTCCTGCAAGACCACGAGGCCTAGAAACTCCAATCTGTGGTCTGGTCACCACTGAATGTCTCTACACCAGCTATGTCAAACTCGTGGCCCGCATACAGCCCAGTAAGCTTTTCATTATTGTCTATGTACAATGCAACGACAGGTTGACTTTAATTTTATAATATCAAACTCGACATTTTCGATGCAATGGTCTTTAGTTCCTGTTTATCATGTACTACGCACTGGTAGATTTCCACGTGTCCACTGACACCTCGGTGCAAACCTGATTCTAGTTTTCTGATTTCTACTCATATGTTCCTCTGCACTAAACTGATTTCTAACTATACCCTTTGTTCTTCCCTTAACACTAAATTGGCCCATGAAGGCATATGGGCAATTTAGTGTTAACACTTGCGTGGAACAAACACGAATGGATTTGCTAAGATGAAAGTAAGCTATTCAATGTGCGGCCCTCACGAAGATATTGACCATTTTTGGCCCAGTAAGGCATTTCGGTTGGCATAGCTGCTTTACACCTTCGTACCACAACCTCTCTGTGGCGTTAATTTTTTTGCTTATGTCGTTTTCAAATGCATTGGTCAACATCCGGTTACCCGCACAAATTATTATCCCGCACCCGCCCCGCAGCAAGTTCAAACCACAACCGCACGCATAACTTTGCGGATACCCGCAACCCGCGCGGGTTAACCCTCCCCGCGCAGGAGTCTAGTGACTACCGAAGCATCTCTCTCCTTAGACTCGTTGGAAAGGTATATGCTAAGTGCCAAGAAAAAAGTTGACACGAAATTGTTGAACCAAACCTGGATGATACCCTGTGCGATTTTCGTGCCAGCCGTAGCACTACAGACCAATTTTTAACTCTCCAGCAAATTTTGGAGTTGATACACGGATTGCTAAGGCAAACGTAGTTCTGCCTGTGCTTTATCACTCCGCAGTCACAAAATGGGAGCTTTTAAACACTGCGAAGATGTCAATTTTTAAATCGCTTTTTTGTTCAGATCCTCACCAATGTTGGTCATGAAATTTCGGCAGTGTTCCCTCTAAGAAAATTTTACACTGAATAAATGTTGATGTTGGTGAATATCAATATTTTCAGGCTGAGCTAGCAGAGTTCTAAATGAATCACTCACAAACTTTGTGAAATGGTAGAAAGGTATAAACTCTTATCAAATTACGAACAAAGTATACATTCAATTCAAATATCTCCTAAAAGTGCTAAGTGATATGCACAAATTTTCTGCTTCTGCCCAATGAAACGTTAATGATATTTTACTTTGAAATTTGGAATGTTGCAAGTGCGCGAGAATGAGATTTCAGTGCGCAAATGATCTGGTGGCACTGCGCATGCGCACCTTAGAGGGAACATTGATCTTAAGTGATGACTGCAAGCAGCAGAAATGGGGGTTTTGCGAAGAGTGCACGGCGTGACGCTTCGCCACAAAATTCGTAGCTGTGAAATTCGTAAAACCCTGAATGTCGAGTTACTGCTCCTTTGAATAGAGGAGTCTCGCTAGCTACGCCCACGAGAAAGGGGCCCAAACGTCGACCAAGGGCCAGATGGTGTGACTACATCTCCGATCTTGCCTGGTCCCGTCTTATTGTGCAGTCAGTAGTAGTATCACAGGTTGCTGAAAATCGTGAGGTTTTTCGAGTCCTGGTGCACCTGCGACC
>JGI24022J15233_10003081_pt1 | contig 16267 bp, 8 predicted proteins | sample Ectturendosymbi2_FD_15233 | JGI IMG/M metagenome (IMG submission 15233)
GCGAAAGACCAAAAACGGTTCATCACTTCTTTCAAGCTCAGGGGATCAATTGAAAATGTGGGGTTTGGTACACCGGACCCATTGGGGTTTGGTACACCGGACCCAGTGGGGTTTGGTACACCGGACCCAGTGTCAAGCGAAATTTCTGACCTCTGAGAAATTTCTGACCTATCATTTTTTGTCAGTTATTTTGCTTCTCAGAGAAATGAATAAAGTTTGGCGATTACTTTTTTGATGTGTGTTGTCTAATTTAAAATTTTTGGTTAGATGTCAGATACCCATGACAAGCTACAGTACGGGAATGACTACATAACCACTGAAAAATTTTGGACTTAGCCTTAGACCTCAATTATATTTCTTTTTCTAACCCTAACCCGACGCACGTACCTGAACAGTAAATCCTAAGCCCTAATCATCAGTTTTCTCAGTGTATTTGCTATGTAGAATATTACTCTGTACATGCGCACATGGCGTAAAGTCAGAAATTTCGCAAGTCAGAAATTTCGCTTGACACCGGCACTGACGAAAGGCCTGATTTAGTTCCATTCTTGAGCTACGAATCTGAGGACTCATTAAAACCATTTTTACGGACACAACTATGCTCGCGGAATTGGGATTGAGTTGACTGTTCTAGACTGAGTTTGCATTGTACCTGAACCTGAGGCCATTGTGCTACTAACAGTCATGTGTCCAACAACGTTTGTCGAGTCAAGAGGAGTCAATTCAAGTCACGAATCATTCGACTCAAAGTCATCTGAGAGTTTTTCGAGTCAGGGTCGAGTCATATCTTGGTCAAGTCAGAGTCGAGTCACAAAGACTCTTTAGTCACTGGCTTACAAGCTCAAATCACTATTGAGTCAAGCAAAATTAGACATGTTTCCCATTTGTTTGCTATTTTGTTGTTTTTACTCTTGACCCAGACCAACTGTTCGCTTCATCAAAGCTTTGGAATCTTTCGAAAAGTTAATAGACTCAAGCCACGAGTCAAAGCGTTGCCACTCACGTGTTTTAGCAAAATATGTGATTCGAGTCTAGTCACTGCATCAATGGCGCAGATCGTGTCTCCAATGGAATCACTAAAACTCGTGACCCTAGTCGAGTAATTGATTCGAGTTACGCAATTCCTGATTTCTCGGGCATCATAATAAAGAATCTGTTGTGGTAGCCTTAATTGGTTCAGTTCTGCACCTCAACCGGTATAAGTTAACGTTGATAAAGTCTAATGAGTTCTGGTCTAGTCAAGCACCTTGTTTTGAGACGCGGGAAACCTTGAGCTGCTTTTTTCCTTCTACCGGACTTTGATAATTTAAACTAAGGGCACTCTGAAGGAAATATCTTGACCTTGGTGCTCAGCAATGCTGTAAGCTCGTAAATGTACTTATATTAAAAGCGTCTTATCAGTGGTGACTGGTGATACCAGCAACTTACACCTACAGCGGACAAGCACGGCGTTTTTGCAGTTTCCACCGAGTAGTCTGGGCTCTCTTCTGCATTGTTTCTGTCTGAATGCGTGTGACTTTTATTCCGTTCAAAACCAAACAAGATGTACGTGCAGAGTTTCACGCGGAAATTGTGTCGTGCAAATAAACGCATATTCAATGCAGCATTTTCTGGTGGTAATACCATTTTTCCAAGTTTATCCTGCTATGAACTTTTTAAACAGACGTTTGGTTTCATCTTAATTTGTACAACAGTTCCTCTCATTTCCCTCTTCGCACCATAAAATGTTCACATTCTGCAATGTTTAGTTGCATTATACGCAATGTTACAGTCATATTTGCAGATGGTCCATCTATGCAGCAACCGATGATGCAACCCCAGCCGATGATGTCATATCCAACGTACCCCACGATGCAAATGCCCCAGGCAGCACCGATGCAAATGCCCATGATGGCACCCATGCAAATGCCCCAGGTTGCACCCATGCAAATGCCCCAGGTTGCACCCATGCAAATGCCCCAGGTTCCACCCATGCAAGCGCCACAAACTGCACCTATGTTTATGCCGTCGTCGGTGAGCATGATGTCAAATGGCATGGACTCCTCCACTCAACAGCAACAAATGATGACTCAGCAGCAAATGCTGTTGCAGCAGCAGATGCAAATGCTTGTTCAACAATCAATGGTTTGTCATTTGTTTATTTCGTTGTATATCACAGCTTGAAATATTGTGCAGCTTGAAACAGACTACTTGCTTTCATCATCTTGAGAAACTTAGATCAAACAGATTTTGCGTCTTCGTATTTCAGTACAAAATTGTTTTCGGCGAATTAAAGATAATTTAGGGAAACTACGTTAGTAAATGTCTACTGCTAACAGGCGCGTAGACAAATTTTAATTGGGGAGGCAAACAACAACCGAGTTTCAACATTTAAATATTTAATACCTTGTGTTTTCAAATCACCATCCATAAAACATGCATTTGTCTGGCGTTTTTTCCCAAACAATTGTGTTCAGATTTAAGCCGGCAATTGAAAAGACTAGTTTCATTGAATTGACAAGTTTTAAAAATTTTTATAAAAATTTTAATTTGAAGTTCCAAGCTTACTTTGGAACAATGCCACTATTTGCTCTTAAAACTTTCGTGTAAAAGCGCTAGTAAAAATTTCGATTCTATAAATGCACGATCTGCAGTATGCTTTTGCAGACAATATTGTAGTTGAGCAAGAAGCCAATATTGTAGTTGAGCGTAAAATGTTTTTGCTGCGTTCAACTTATTCCGTAAAAGCTTTGTAGGTACTTACTTCGTTTAAATTGTTTGACGAGACTTTGTCAGGTTTCACTGACCTCATTGAGATATACAATGGAACTAAACTGTAAACACAATCGTAAACCCAGTTTGACCACGCTCAGCTCCCAGTGTGACCACGCTCAGCAAATCACGGGCTTCTAGAAAATACAATAACCTGGCGGTATTCGAAGTCCTACTGGGAAAAAATTAATTTCGTTCATTTTAGTCAGTTGTCACATTTGCCAAGAAGACAGATTGCAAGCTAATGGGTGGGTAGTAGGGGAAGCAAACGTGTAGGGGGGGTAGTAGGGGAAACAAACGTGTAGGGGGGGTAGTAGGGGAAACAAACGAGGTAGTCGCTTCGCTCCCCCCCTTTTTCAGAGATGCCGTTTCCCCACATTTGAGAGTTTTGCACTAAGTTTTTGCGTTGTTTTGTTAAAAAGCTTATGAACCACTCTAGAGTCACATTTAACAAGTTCTGAAGCGAGTCATATGTTTTTCAATATAAAACAGAAATCATGGGAAAATGTGCCAAAGAGGGCAACTTTCAAGTGTCCAGCTTCAAAATTTTACAAACTTTTTGGTGCTTTTTTATGTACATTATGTTCATGAATTTAGTTCATAAATTAAAATGTGAAAAATATTTATTTCTTCTATCCACTTATTCCCAAATCTACCTTTTGCAGTAGCAATGTTTTGGGGCTCCTTTCTGAGAGTTTGCCTCGGGCCCCTAAATTTTAGTTTAACACTCATCCAATACTTATCAGCGGATATAGTTATTCCCGTACTGTAGCTTGTTGTGGGTACCTGACGTCAAACCAAAAAGTTTTAGTTTACGCAACACACATCAAAAAAGTAATCGCCAAATTTCGTTCCTTTACTCTGAGAAGCGAAATGACTGACAAACAATAATAGCTCAGAAATTTCGCAGAGGTCAGAAATTTCGCTTGACAGCGGGACGGTTTCAGTCCATATTAAGCAGTTTGCACGTGGCTTGGCAACTGTGTAACTCGCCAGGCGATTGTGCTAGAGAGCTGTTCAAACCCTCAAAAGACTCGGCAAGCCTTCGAGTCTGAAGTGAAAAGAAATCTTTGTTTTTTGGGTCTCGGATTTTTTGTGAGTGACGTCATAAATGGAGTAGTTTTAGGCCTTTTTGGCCCACATTATCTGGCCCTGGGCCCGAATCGCTAGATGGTAAAATTTCGCTCAAGTTTTTATTGGAACCTAGGCTAAAATCCGAGTCCTTTAAGATTTGAGATTTTGAATGATTGGTGAGGTTTCGGGTTCAAAAGTTATAACCTAAAAACAACAAAATAATTAAATAATCCCTTAACTAGATCATTAACTTGTTGTTTTTAGGCCACAATGTTTGAACCAGAAACGATAGAAGGTCGATCAAAGGCTGAAAAAAGTGGATTCTAGCCTAGTTTCCATTAAAACTTGTGAGAAATACTTCCGTCGAGCGGTTGGGCCCAAGGCCAGGTAAGAAGAGCCAAAATGGCCAAAAACTTACCTCGCTTATGACGTCACTCACAAAAAACCCGAAACTCAAAACCAAAAATTACTTGTCATTACTGACGTGAAGACTTGCCGAGTTTTTTGAGGGTTTGAACAGCTCTCTAGCACAATCGCCTGGCGAGTTATGGAGTTGCAAAATGGCGGGAAATTAGCGGCGTGATTTTTAGGTTCGGTATATTCGTACATCGGCAGCGAAAGTGGGTTGCCGAACTTAATACTATTTATTTGGTCAGGTGTGTTTCTTTCCAAAGTTACACGCGTTTATTTACTTTGTTCAGATTGTTGTTGATTCCTTCAGCACTTATCGAGGATACGAAATTTATCTCGGTTCATGCCTACACATGAAAATTAAGTCATTCTCTCACCATCTTTCATCACGTACTTGTTTTGCTGTTGAGGTCAAATTGCGATTGAGGAGCTTTCCCATTCAATAAATTACTACAAATGAGTTCATATGACTTTGTAACTTCCGTTAAAATTGGAAAAAATGGTTGGCCCTTTTTTGGCCCCTTGTGTTAGATTTTGGCTCTTTTCTGGACTAAATTTGGCCCATTGGCAAAAAGTAGATCTGGCAACCCTACCTATTCATAACAGAAAATGTTCATGACTGGTTTGTTATGAACGCGGTCTGTTATATTGATAGATCTTGACGAAGTAAGGCGTCCCTGTAGTACGGGGGCATTTAACAGGAGCGGCAGGTGCAAAGCAAAATGTAAAATATCATCGGTAATGATGGACAATGTGTGCTCGCACTCATTCTACGTAAAATTGCAAGAACTTTTTCGATATTTATATATTTTTCAGAAACAACAAGAGTCTCTTGAAAAACTGGTTCGAAAGACTGAGAAAAACAACTTGCCTCCTAATTCTCACAGTGACCGCGAGTGGCCGACGCCTTCTCAAATAAAGCANACTGCAGCGCCCGAGTTACATGTAAATTTTCAAGGTTCAGCAAAGTCTACAAGCGGAATACCGCCTAAACATACATTGTAAGAAGGGTAATTTTTGTTTTCAGGCATGACCAGTACAAATCCTGGATTTGATTTTGTGATAGTTTATTTGCAATACTATATTTTCATTTGTATCATCTGCACTAAGTTTTGCATTTGTGGCAGAGATGAACATGGATTTATATTTGGATTTAAATCCTGTTGATATTTAGTTTTTTGATGGATTTGGATTTTATAATTTCTACTTTGCCGGATTTGGATTTAATAATTTTGTTTTGAACTTTTTCGCAATTTTTCAGTTGTATTTCTGGACTGTATATCAGTGTTTCTCAATCTTTTTTGGCTAGCGCCCCCTTTTCTGACAAACTAATGTCTACCACCCGCTACCATGCCTAGCACACATATCAACACGATTTTTTCGTGCATTTCACTATAAAACTTAATTTAGTAAAACGCTAAGCTTTTGTTTACAAATTACATGCATACATGTTTGTTGATCATACTGTTTTTTTATGACATTTGGTCACTCAAAGTTAGTAAGAAAACAAAAATGTAATTATTAACCGGGTCTCCTATCGGCCCCCAACCGCCCATTTCTGCTTCACCGCCCCCCTAGAGTTTCTCACCGCCCCCAGGGGGCGCCCACTTTGGGAACCACTGCTATAGATTAAGCCTACTGCATTTAATCTGTGAAGTTTGGTTCAGTGAAGATTATCTTGTCCAACGGGATTGTACATCATGTTGTTTTAAATTCACGGTCAATTATACAGATCATGTGTTCCGAAATTATCATGTGACCATGCAACTTCAACCAATCGTGTTCGGCTAAAGCAGGGGTTCCCCAGTATTGTCAACGCGTACCACTTCTTCCACAACAACAAATCTGATCGAATCTTAGTCTCTTCAGAAGAATAATATACATTAAAATAACAATAAAAGGCCAAAACTAAATTTAATGAGATTTTTGTGTTCGTTTACCTTCCACCAATTGGTCGATGCGTGGCATAAATTTGCTAACAGCGCATCGAAAGTCATAATGTTACGAAACAATAGGAATAGGAAGCTACAGGAAAATTTATTTATTCAGAAACAAAGCCGATACGTAAACTAGAAAGCTGTGAATCCAGGTTTTTGTGAAAAAATGTATGTTACTCGCGTACCGGCTGGAAGACCATCGCATACCACCAGTGGTACGCGTACCACAGGTTGAGAAACCCTGTGTTAAAACAACGGATCAAGAGTCAAAGTAAATGACAATACCCCAAGTTTTGTTAATATTTGCACCATCACCGCTGTACGAAATAAAGAGCAGCAAATTTGCGGTCTTCGTACAAAATGTGGAGCTTTGCCTTGTAAAATAATAAAAAAAACTACGACGCAAACTGAAAAACATTTGTAAGATAAGCAATGATGGCATTACTCGAGTCATGTTGAGAAACGATGTTGTGGTGACTCAAGGCACAGTTTTTACTCGACTCGAGTCACAATATATGACGCGAGAGTCCAATCAGACTTATTTTTGCAAAATCTCCAAATATCTCATTGGCAAACACAGTTAGTTTGCACACAAAAAATGAGCTTTTTTAGCTTCTGTGATGCACGATTAATATTTGCGCAAATTTTCTGTANTGTCTCTGTCTCCTGGTGGTGTCANGTTAGTTTTTCAGAATCAGGGGTTCCACCCAACACTGAGGTAGAGCAGCTGAGCCTTTNCTTTTCGCTGAGGGACCAGCAGCACACAATAATTGGATGCATTGTCGTGGTTTCGTGCAGTATANGCATATTACGACCGTGGCGGTCGACCTCACCTTTACTTTTGGTCTTTATTGGAGCAAGTGAAGGACAAGGAGGTGTATNTGTTGTAACAGGGTTGCACTTGTGGAATTCACTGACAGTGAAGAACAGAAGTGAGATAAATGCTAAAACAAACAAAAAAAGAAACAACAATAGCGCCANAGGGAAAATGTTAAATTTCATTTGACCTGACATTGACTTCGAGCTTACATCCAATGACTCGACGTCACTCGACAGTTTTTGTGACTCGACTCTAACTCAACACGAAAAAATTTGAGATGGCTGTGCCTCGACTCTGACTCGACGAGCTTGTGACTCGACAAACATGACTTGGCCACATCACTGCAGTCAGTGGCCCAGAAAATTTGGTATTGGTTGTTACTGCAAGAGTGCGTCACAGGTGGTAAGTAGAGGTTGTGCTGCAGCTTGAAAATGCAAGCAAAGAAAATCTTGAAAATGCAAGCAAAGAAAAATATTCGTGGAGATGTGGGTCCTGGGTTATGCTTCTGAATACAAAAAAGTTGACGATGTTTTTTTTATCCAATTGTTTTGATTATTAGAGGTCTGAGGCCAATAAACCACAATTTTAGTTTCTGTACATTCCAAGCCTATTAATCCTGTCAAAATATAATTAAGTGAAAATTACATTCTTCAAATTTTTGTTCAAATCTATCGTCGCAAAAAACGAAGAATGTGAATGTTTCTAAATCTCACTTACATGTTGGGTAATTTATTTCAAAACCTTGATTCTCCACCTCTGAACAAGATTGATAACCCTTTTCAGGCAATACATTAAAAAAGTTGAAAAACGTTTAAGATGCACTTTGCTGATAACCCGTAACTGAATTCTTCGCAATGGAGAGATGTGAGTATAAACCTTTCAATTGCAATGTTTTGCTGCTATTTTTAGGTCTGCCAAGGTTTCAGCAGCTCCGTCTCTGACTCATCAGGATGTGGAGAACCTTTCTTCAGGGATGAAAGAGAATGGACAAGGCACGGTCAAGATGAGCTTCGAAGACAAAAGAAAATTTTTTCTCTACAAGCAAATTGAAAGTACTCAGCCGAGAAGTGCCTCCGACAAGTCACGTCCTAAAAAACTTTGGGTAAACCAAACACAAGACTTTTTTTTTATAAAATCTGTTTTCTATCGCGAATATTAAAGTCTTTTAATCTGTTTCGCCAAAAATAATAAAATTAGTGCAAAGTCCTCTTCCTTCAGGTTTTGGCAAAATTTTAAAACTAAGTTTAAATGCTACGCTAATGCGTATGTTTTCAAAAATTCCAACACAAAAATTTGAAGCAATTTGTTTGCAGAACCAAAATACGTTTGTTTCAAACATTTTTCTTGTTTAAACAACAGCCTGCTGATATCAAATATTGTTTTTTTTCTATTGAACCAAAGTCAGTTTCTGTATCCTATCTATTTAAAAAATTTATAAAAGGGAGTCATATAAACCACAACCTTGCAGCTGATCTAGAAAAAGTGTAAAATCAAAACGGGGTAGCTTTTTGTAGTAAATACTATCCTAAACGGTATGTGTGCTTTGCATTTGACATTGTTATAAAAAGTTGTGAAATAAACCTTTTCGGTCAGGAACCTACGCCTGCAAAGCCACCTTCACCTGCTCCTAAGCCTGAAGAGCCATCCAAACCAGTTCCTCCAAAACCCGCTACAATTAAGCCAGAAAGAAAACCTAAGCAGGTGTGCGTTTTTTATTTTTTGATTACAATATCTTTTGATAGTATAAAGCTTTGAAGCTGTGTCGATAATGAGTTTTTTCGCCTTTTCGCCGTTGGCTGCCGAAAGTTTTTACCTCAGTTTTAACTAATCATTTAAAATTTTTTATGGTTGTACTGGGTACAGTGAAATTGCATTCTTTTTCAGGAAACTACGAGAAAAAATTCAGACCATGAAGAAATTTTGAAGTTAGTTTTGGCAGCAAAAGTAGCTTCAGGCCAACGGGTGTGTGGTTGGAGAAAACCTACTTTTAAGATAATTTGTGCTGTTGTGTCTGTTTTATACGCGTGCTGGAAAAACTTTGAAAATTATTGAAATGAGTAAGCATTTGCACGCGAAATTGATAATACTGCAATGCGAATAATCAATTTTGGTAAAAATGGTATTGTTTTAACATTGAATGCGGAGGTGTTATTTAATGTAAGAAACCTAACTTTGTCATTTGTTAAAAATCGTGTCCAGGGGCGACAACAGCAACGTGATCAAGAGGAAGATTCGACTGAAAGTGAAAAAGTAAGCTTTGCATCTTTTATGTTTAATACTTCAGATATAAAAACTTTGAAAATCTTGATTGTGCAAAACTCTTCTTTTGAACAAATCTACTTTGAAAAATTCGGTGTCTTTTCAAGTGTCGAAAAAATTCCTTCGCAATTTGATCTAAGGCAATAAAGCACAATAAGATTTGATCGTTATCGAGCAAACAATGGTGTCATAATCATTAGCAGCATCCAGTGATGCAAGAATTCGATACCTGCCACACGGATGTCAACGTTTTCGTTTTTCTGGAAAACAAAATGCAGTATCAGCAGGCTAGCAGGATATCGGTGCAGTGTAACACTGGTGTACCTATAGATCTTCAGAATAATCTGCACCTTATTCAGGTTAAAAATTTTGGATTATGTCTCACAGGTCTCGTTACGCTTGTTTTGCATATCAAAACACCACGTTTTTTTCACAACATTTTTAATGCAGTACGTAGCCCATTTAAACTAAGATTTCCTCATATTTTGAAATATCACGTCGATTTATAAACGGAAAAACGCAGAATGCGTGATCACTCTTTCAGTCAACATGTGTACAAAATTAAGCTACTCGTTAAATTTGAAGCTAAACTTTTCTGCTCCAAATTGGTGACTTATATTTTTCTACAACATAGGCAAAGCCAATGTCACTTATGAACAAGTGTGCTTCGAGTTTACTTTTTTCGACACTCATTATCATCACAAAATGACACTAACAAAAAGTACTTTAACATTAAAAGTGATATAGGAATGCGTAACCACGGAAACATCGAGCTGAGAATGGAGCAAAAAAAGACTACCAAACTTTAAAAAAATGCTATGATTTTTCATGTTCGCAATCTAACAAAACCTCACAAAGTAAAAAGTAACTAGTCACCACAAACCAAACATAAGCGAATCAATCGAGCAAATATTCAAACCTCCAAAAAGTGGATACTAGTGTTAAAACGTATTTTCGTAAGCACACAAGTTGTCAGTGAGAAGAACTGACCCTCAAATTTTGGTTGAATTCTTAAAAGAACTTTTTGTGGTTACACTGTTCCAGTTTAGGATAGTTGCTATGCTTTTTATGATTGGCCATTATTTTTAAATTTGTTTGCTCAATGAACGTATTGACACGTCATAGCAACTTCAAATTATTAAAATTTGGATACTCTAGCTTATGTTATTTCCTAAAGCTTCCAATTTCTCCAAGAAGAACAATTGCAGAAGCTGTGAAAACGGAGAAGAAACCATCCCTAGCTCAAGTAAGGCAGCAATATTGTGCGAACATATCTATTTGAATTTGAAATTGATATATTTTCCCTCAAATGTTGAAATGCTAATCAGTGTAATCAATCAAAAACGTAGTATTTTACGAATCCAAGGATCGCGGAAGGACGGACAACAAATAAAGTTTTGCTCCTAGTTGTAGAGTTTTTGCTTTTCAGCACGGTAACCATCTAAGCGTGTATGAAAGTCAAGTAATTTTCATCTTTCTGCTTGTGAAGACTTTAAATATGCCACAGGTCTTCTAGCCAGTTTTTCATGTCACGTGACCGACTGTTATTAAACATGAGTCCAATCAAAGTCGCACGTTTGCTACAAAATAATTACGTTAATCATGCACTGAAGGGATTTTCTCTTCCCTTTTACCAACAAGTCCAACTTCGCAGCTATTTGAAAATGACTCACGTGATCATTTTAGTGATCATGCGTTCCGAGTTTGAAAAAATAAAGAATAATCAAAGCAGCAGAAAATCAGCCTTTCTACAAAGCCTTCTACGTACATAACTATGGGAACACTGTTTGTTCCTGCGTGACTCAAAGTGTAGAGAATTTGTATTAGTGCTTTCATGTGATTTGTTCCTAATCAATCAAATCAGGGTCTACTGATACTGTTGCGATCGGAAAGCCCGAGCGGCAAGTGCGCAATGCTTCACACTGTGGCAGCAGACAACAATAGAGATCACACATCGCGATCACTCTGTTATTGCTTGTTCGCGCCACATATATATGAGTGTTATTCTTCGCGCACATCCCGTTCGTGGTGAATCGCACATTCAACGCAATGCCAGCGGAGAGGTTGCAACAATACTAACAGTGAATAGAGCAATGCTTCAATTTTTGCAGCTCACATTCATTCATAAAGCTACAGTAGTAACCTCAAAGAACCCTCAAAGAGAGATTTGTTAGTATAATAAAGTTTATATCTGGGTAAACAACTTCCCAGACTTTATAACTGTTTGTTGGGCTGACGAGGTGGAGGTTGCATGAAAAAAACTTAATCCGATAGATTTAATCATAGCGGAATATCCCAACATTAAATATTTTCCTAAACGGGTCCTAAACGGGCGGCTTCTTAGTTGGGAATATATTTAGACGGAAACATGCATGCGACGCAAAAATGTCTCGGCAAAGACGCTGTAACAGCAATACTGGAATTTTAGGTGAATAAATCAATTTTTCACCGGCTAATTGGCTTAGTTCATAGGTCCCCAAACTACGGCCCGCGAAGCCATTTTGTCAACGATGAAAAGAATAATATATTTACCAAAAAAATGTAACACAACCCGAATCAATCACATTACGTAAAACGTCCGGCCCTAGAAATGCGCTGTTATGGACCTCTGGCCTAGTTGGTTGAGCACACAGCACCAAAACTGGTAGATTTAGTTCGATCCCCGTCGGGTCATACCGAAACGGTACTCACGGTCGAACAATTCCTCTTCCGCTTCAACGCATGTCATTTAACCAGCTGATAAAGCCATGTCCATTGAATGCCGTGAGCGTCGTTTTCTCTCTTGGCTCCCAACGCCATGTTTAGTTCTTTGTTCGCCGTGTTAGAGTTAGGCTGCGGCTGTGCTGCTTGGTTTGGTTAAGTTGAAGTAGCAGTGATCTTTGCAGTAAGTGGTAGTGAACTCAGCTGTCAGCGTACTGGATTGACTTGTGTTAACCTGTTTTGTTTGATGTATTTGTGACGGCATCTAAGTTGATAGATGCCGCCACATCTAAGTTGTTAGATGTTACCAGGGATAACTACCATTGCTGTTGCATCTACGCAGGTGAATTACCATTGAACTCCCTGGTGCCGTGAATGTTTGTAAAACAACACGACGCCCTCTCCATGGGCGTAGGAAGGGGGGCTATGGGGGCCTGGGCCCCACCTGGATTTTGAAATTTTCAGCCAAAAAAGGTTGATTTCTTAGTTTTGAGTGGAAAAAAACAATTTCACTACTTTTGGCCGCCCCTGACAAAAATCCTTCCGACGCCCGTGGCTCCCTCTAGACACGCCACGATACCACACGACGCTCTCGCAAGTGTAAAAGTGACTTTCTATAATTCTGTAAAGTGATCATCGTGATGCGAAGCTTTGAATCTAGTACAAATGTACCGTTCTGGGTTGTTGCACTGAGAGTGGGTTGTGTGCTTTCGCAAGTCATAGCAGGTAGTGTGGACCTATCATATTGAAGTCTGAACTTCACACCTTAACGTGCGGTCTGTCAAGCCTGATGGTGCTCGGCGTTGGTGGGTAGGTGCAAGGAAGCGGTTCACCTCCGTTGCTGCCATTTGCTCGCAGCCGGTGCAGCAATCACTGCGAAATACACTCCAACCGGAGTACAGAAGCCGAGTGTGAACTGAACTAATAATCAATATTTGTGTGGATGCCTGATAATGCTAAGGCTTTTGCTTGGTTTTATGTATTAAAATCAAATATTCCTATGCCACAACTGACCAATGTATAGGAGTTACGTACAGTAACCTACGCTTTTTGAACTGTTTTTCGCTTGCATTTCACTCCTCTGGTCAGAGTATTTTTCTTGAGACATTAGGATGGAACGACCATATATAATAAAACGTCTGGTGAAATATATTGTAAAATCAACTCATTTGAAACGTCTTGATCAATATTCTTAGAAAAGGCATACAAAGGATAGGTGATCTTCCGAACGAATGTTATTTAGATCATCTAACAAACAGATATGTTTAAAGCTTTAAAGCAGGCTTAGGTGCTGTATTGCTCTGCGATCAAGTCTTCGTTAAAGATGGCAAGACTTCAAGAAATAAGGGCTGCGACCGATTGTTTTTGCAGAATGCAGTGAAACAATTTTGCCAAATGCTTGTGCAGCACATTTCCTAAGAGTTACTTTTTGGTGTCTGCATTCACTAAAAAGTTTCTTGACAATACAGTTTTCAATATTCTCGTGCAAAGTTTAGTACACGAAAAGCGGAAGTGCTGAATAGCCTTACAATGAATATCACGGCCAAAGAAAACGATGCAAACGACATTTTGAAGACGTTTCGATAACTCCTGTTATCATCATCATTGCATTTACAAATTGCAAAGTGTTTGTTTGTAAAATTCGTTGGATCTTAACGATTGATAAAGCGAAAGACCTTGGCTAAGCCAAGGACGAAATAGGACGCGTGTGTAGTGAGAGCGGTGTTGTTCGAAATAATGACCGTGAGAAAAATTTAAGCCTGGCTTTAATTGAAACGCGCACAGATGTTTACGCTGATGTGGCTGATATCTGTTTGAAAACAACAACAAACAACGTTAGTGTTGCCTTCGTATGAAAAAAAGGTTGCTTTGTCTCTTGCAGCGGCCGTGCTCAGTTACCTGCTGTGGCATATACCGAGTTTTACCTGCTGCGAAATACGTTTTCACTTTACTTTTTGTATATCTAAACTCAATACAAATGAACTTATCTCTGCGACAAGGTTGACAAATTCTTTTATGTTTTAAGTACAACGCAAGAGATGAAAGGACATCCAAAAAGATTGTGCCACCACGTTCGGAAAAGGTAATTCAAAAAATTTGTAATTGTAGCAAAATAGTGACTGACTGTGTGCTGTACTTGAATCCACAGATGGCAAGTACTGTTTACACTTTCATCACAGATACCTAAGTTGTGCACTAGAAACATTTTATACCAAATTTGTTTAATTCCTTGCTTGGTGTGTGCGTCATCCTCGAGGAAACATCAGTTCTTGATATCCAGGAAGTGAAAAAATGGGAACATTAGTGAACAACTTGGCTCGATGAAGTGTTACGCAAATCAATTGGTGGCATTTTACAATCATCATGAAAATCTGATGCATCGCTTCCGGATGCACCTCTTGCCATTTTTCTGCTTATAAATTCCTGAATTCCTTGATTTCACGGCGCAAGATTTAGTACTTTCTGATTTCTTTGCTCTTTCCGTTCGAGATGTTTATGAGAAAAAATAGGTACATCAAATCGAAACTTTCATGCCTTTTTGGTTGCATAAATTTAACTTCGTCTTTTGGAATTCTTTGAATTGGTTGGGTTGAATATACAATTAATTGGAATCAAAAGTTCAAACAAATGTATTATTCATTTTCTGATACTCAAGACTTTTTCTCCGGGTCCTGGTCTTCATTTGGAGTCTGCGGTGTTCACTGGTTGATTTAAGGGCAATTGGGCAACGTCTGTACTCCTTTTCATGCATTTGTTTCCGCAACTTTGTTCTTGGAGGACATNATGTGTATTTGCAGCCTTCTTCACTGCACAGTGGAATTTCATTTCTCATGTCTTTATAAGGATTAATGCAGATTCCNATGACATATTGCCCACAATCAGTAAAGGCAATGTCAAGGACGTGTTTTTTTTACATTTGGTGTTTTTCTTGACATAATGTTTTGCGCAATTCGGGATTTCTATCATGATTTACCAGAAAATAAATTGTTTAGTTGAAACGGGGAACCTGTGATATGTCGCCTGCGCGTCACTTGCTTATTGGTTTGTTCCGGTTGACCAGGTTTCCTGTTGACCAGGTCATATTTATATGTTTGATCTCCTGCATTAGTTTAATGCGCATTGAAAACGTAATTATGTTTTATGAATAATCTTCTACATAGTTCATGCTTCTGGTTATTGGATGTAGTCATTTCATTTATTGCTGTCCCCTTCGAACTGCATCTGTATAACTTTAGTATGACTTATGTCTTGATGTTTAAACTTTTGTTACAACCGCTTGGTTTTGTGGAAATCTTTGCGATGCCCGAGCTGTTTTTGTATTCTTTGCTATATTCTCCAGTACACAAAAATGGCAAAAGTTCAAAAAAGGAATATTAAAATAATCTTTGGTATGATCGCTTAGGCCTGCAAAAATTTGATTAGCTGTGTAACATGTTGTTGCAATATTTTGCGAAGTCAACCAAAGTCAAGTTTGGATACTGTAGAATTCGTTATCTTCTTCGCAGAATAGTTGCAACTATTGCAACTGCTACATGTTCGGTTTTCTGATTCCACTGCTATATTGTGAGTTAGATGCTGGAATGGTTAGCTATAACTGCTGAAGATCTTCCATTAGTAGAATCATTCGGCTTCAGTTGCATTGGTGTGTTAGTTTTTCTTTGAATTAGGTTGCTTCTTAATTCCTCCAAATTTTCAGTGAGTCTGCTCGTTTTATTGAACATGCATGCTGCATGAGAACATGATGTTTCATGTCTGTTAATATTTAAGCTTCTCTTCTCAAGTGCTACGCAACAGACAAACCATTGCCATTCTTTTGCAAAAAAATCTGCGAAACAGTTTTTACATTGACATTGTTACAACATAGCGACTACCATCTGGCACAACTCCAGTTTCAGATTGAAACGTCAGGACTTTACGTTTGAAAAACTTAATGGAAAACCACGCATTTGTTTAAAATTTTTTATCCAAATTCAAATTAAGAACGATTCAGCGGGCTCGTGCCTTCCCTTAAAACCCTTCCCCTTAATCCTTCCCCTTAATCGCTCAACACAGCCACGGATGAGCAATTTTCTTTGAGCACGAAATTTCATTTCTAAAAGAACTATTCGTTTCCTAGCCTACTGTCGATTGCGATCACCCAAAAATTGAAAAACAGCACAAACAACACAAACACGCTAACAGACGCAATACACACAAAATAAAGTTTGCCGTGCATACGATTCAGATGCAAGTGAACACATCCACTCAAAGCCTTAGAGCAGTGGTTCTCAACCTTTTTGCTGAACAGAGCCAAATCCAGACTTACAACTTTGTT
>JGI24022J15233_10003082_pt1 | contig 16267 bp, 17 predicted proteins | sample Ectturendosymbi2_FD_15233 | JGI IMG/M metagenome (IMG submission 15233)
AGATAGTGCAAGTTGCCGTAAGTAGCCTATAGCCTAACGCTTTTTGGTTGATTTTGAGATGGTGGTTTTCAGAATGTACCGTACGTTTTATGTATTTTTAAAATGTACGATACAGGGTGGGCCAAAAGTAGACCTGCTCTTGATTGCTTATTTACATTTATGGCTAAAATTTTGGGAGAGTATTGACAAATACTGGATCGTTCCGGTAAGAAAATTATTCTACTTTCACCACTGCAGAACAGTAATATGTTTTACTGCAGAGAGCGACAATGCTTTGTCCCTCCCACTCAACTTTAAAAGGACCAGGTGTTCGCGTATGATACTTTTTTGATTCTGTGCACTTTTCACAAACAGGCACCCACGCATCACCGTTTGCACACGTTTGAATAAAATCATTTTTGTGCGAATCGCAAGCTTCGTTGACAAACCACTGCTCGTACTCTTTATTAAATTCTTGCAATTTTTCCGGTCGAACAACGTTGTGCAATCGTGATGCGCTAATGCCCAAGTATGCTGAATCAGTGTCCATTGCCGCGTAGCAGTAATCTTTGCGCGAAACAAGCTTGTCAATGCAATCGTAATAAAACTTGAGCATTTGCAGTTTGGCATAACTGAACACAAAGAAACCAATTTGCACAGGCAAATCAAAATTCACGACGCGTTTTGCTTTTTGCACTTCGTAAAATTCATTGCCCAAGTCTATGAGTTGAGTGAACAAAGAATCGTTAATTTCTTTGCAAACTTTTTCTTTCTCAACATATTTTACGTTGCGAAACTTTTCGACACGCGTCGACGTTCGTCCAAACGCAGAGTTTCCTTCAATTTTTTTTAAATTTTAGCAAACGGTTCCTTGTCTGGATTTTCGTCACCGCATCATCTTGCGTCGCTAATTTCGTGTGCAAAACGTTCAAAGCAACGAGAGGGAGTGTATTCAGTGACTTGAAAAACCTTTGTGACTACCAAACCCTTTTCTAAATACCACTGCAAAAGAGGGGTTACGAGTAATATTTTTTCAGTAAAATAGCTCCCAATCAAGTTTCGTCTTGTTTTTTTCAGCAACTCTCGTTCCACTGCAAATTCTTTCATGACACCCGAAACTTCTTCAAGACCAATATCAACATCGACATTTTAAAAAATGGGTGTCATTTCAGAAAAATAGTCTTTCAAATGCTCAGGCACATGCAGCGAACATTCTACCATGCCAAAGAGTTCGCCAGCGCGTACGCCGTCAATAATTTCCATTTCCGTCATTTTTGTGCAATTTATACGCGGTCGATTGGCGTAAAATTGTTGAACGTCTGGGTCTGTTGTTTGAAGATCCACCCAGGTACATTCCCACATTTCAATCGCATGATAACCTAGTTGTTTCAAATAGTCGGTGGTGTCTTGAGTGTCCTTTAAAAGTTCATCCATGGACTTTTTGAGTCGATCGTTGAAGTCTGATTTTCTGCATTTCGTACATCCGTGAAAGTAGCAAGCTAAACAGAAAAGTTAAATTAAATATTTTTGCAATTGTTTAAACGATCTAGTTTTGTTCAACTTACCGTAAAATTGAAAAACGGTTTGCGTCTCTAGAGCGAATCCATCCACTCGAACATGCGAAAAGGGCTGATGTTTGATGTTGATGCCTCTTTTCAACGTTTCGTATTCGAGCCATTCCATCGCGACTTGACTGATGGAAAATGTTTTTACCGGGTAAAAATTGTCTTGTGCCTTTCGTCGAATAGGAAACCCTGTGGGCATTTCCAAAGATAAACAGTACAAGTAAAGACTGTTGGCGTCGTAGCCAATCACATTTTGCATCGTCTTTGAACCGATACTCTCTTATTTTGACCTCCACTACTACGTGACGTTGGAAAATGATGCTCGGCCCGCCTACAAGATTATCTTTGATGACGTCTACGATATCACTGTTGCTTTTTGAAGGTGTGGTGAAAAGATCTCCTCGAGGCATAGTGTTGAATAAGTTTATCATTGTCAATCCCGGTGAAGAAATGGCATTATTGAAAGCATCAAGGTTCATCTTTTCGTAGACGTCGACGTGTTTCTCAACAGCTTCCAAAAACGAGTGTTGTAGTATCGTAAAAAATCCAACATTGACTTCATGCCTTGCTCCTTCCAATCGTGTCAAATACAAAAAGTTTGTTTTTAATTCAAAATTGCTTTTCATATGGTGTTAGTTTCGACACAAAGCTGTTTACGTGCTGTTCACTGGCTCTGTGGTATCATTGGTGCGTAAGCAGCGGTTCACTCGCGATGACCGCACAAGCCGCATACCACTATCAAGGGATTACTGACACCAACTGATTTAACTGTGCTACGAATGAAATACAAGTTTTTCAAAGCTTAACATGCTACTCACTCGCTGGCATAGTTGTGTTGCAACCTGCGGTGGTGTTGCGTTAATTGTATGATTCAACACGAACGGGATGTGCGCGAAGAGCAAAAATATATGTACGTGGCGCGAACAAGCAATAATAGAGTGATCCCGTCGGGTGATCTCTATTGTTGCTTGCTGCCACGGTGCGAAGCTTTGCGCACATGCCGCTCGGGATTTCCGATCGCAACAGTTGATATTCTTCGTCGCTGATTTCCTTGCATTTCAAATCGTTGTAAAATGCTTGAGCTGGTGGAAGTTGAGTTTCTTTCAATTTCTTTGGATTGGTCATGCAGCCGTATGGAAAGAAAAACTTTTGTAGCTTGCAGCCAAACATTTTTACATATGCTGCCAGAGACGTGCCCGGTGATAAATAGGAACAAATGTCCAGAAAGTTCAAACTTGAGGTGGACAAACAAAGAAATTTGTTTCCACTTTCGGTGACAATGATTTTTTCACCTTTTTGCATCAGTAATTTGACCGAATGAGAACGAATCTGGTTGACGTCGTAATTTCCGCTGTTGAATCCAATTGTCGGAAGAGATTTTATGTGAGCGACGAGCCTCGTAACGTAACTAAACAAGGGATGATCTTCTGGTTTCACTCTTTCCAACGCTGCTTGTTTACACACATATGCTTCTAATTGATCCATTAGAGGTTCATATTTCCGTTTCAGCAATTCAAATGTTTTTTCGGATGCGGCAAGTAGATGATCCAGCATTTTGTTGACCAGTTCTTGACTGAAATCTTGGCACTGCAGCGTTAAATCGCATAAAGATGTGCTGGTGATTGAATAAACCAACGCAACATACATCTATCTAAACATATCTGAACTGTGGTTTATACTAGTATCAAGAAGCCTTGCATCAGGCTTGTCTACTGAACAGTTCTAGCGAGAGTGAAAGCGAACAGCTGCAGCTGACGTCAGCAGCGCGTGACGCAATAGCAGCAGCGACTCCAGGCACGCCCGGGCAAGACTCACATCCGTGCTGCAGTCATTGCTGACGTCATTATCAATTAGTTTTAAAAAAATTATAACAGTTTAAACAATTGTTGGTTTCGAGTCGTCTGTGAAACACATAATTTAGTTTTAAATTGTCGATAAGAAATGATTTCATTAAGTTTGATTTTTAATTAAAAACATATTAAATTAACTATAAATTACCTCAATTTGATCCGTTTGCACCTGCTTAACCATCAATGTTAAAAATATCAACCGTCATAAGAAAATGACGTCCCTTGTGACGATCATTGTGACTAAAAACAGAACCCGACAAAATGACGTCTATTTTGATGTCACATGATATGACGTCACCACTGATGACTAAATGCCTATCGTTTGTGATGTCATCGGGTATGACGTATAAAATGATAAATCAATGCTGACGTTCCCACTGATGACAAAATGGCGGTCATGACGTAACCGGATGATACGTCACTGAAAAATGCTGACGTCACCTGTAGCAAACCCTGACGTCACCTGCAGAAATGGTGGGAATGGTTAACGCAATATACTACTTGCGGTTACTTTGAAAGACAAACATGAGCAGATTTTTTCATGGTAAAATATTTTTCTGGATATGAAAAATCCTCTGCATTTTTTCAATCGTTGGCACAAAAAATAAATCGTTGGCGTTCAAAAAATATCTCCCGAAGCTTCTGCCAACGTGCGCAAACTTTCCAGTGTAGACACATGCGTAATTAACTATTGGTTCAAACCTTTCAACCAGAGTTTCTGAAAAACTATTTTCCGAACATTTGTTTTACCCCTCTTTGCTTCTTGGAACAGTAAGTCCTCGTTGGAATGAAAGGAAACACCGCAACGTTTCCAAACACAGCGGAAAAAGCTCTTCACCTCTTTGACCTTACAAGTTTAGTTGGATAGAAGATCGTGTTTTGTCTTGTTTTATTATATTGGTGATTATTTCCAGGCTTTTTTCAAACTTTTTATTTACGTCACGCACGTAACATACGCCTTCCTTTAAAAACAACGAAAAAATTTGCTGATGCATTCAAACCCCCACCTTCGTGGAAACTAGTTACTTCATTATAGATGTGTACAAGTTCGAATCATCGCCACCGATGAATGCGGAGCCCATTCGGCTGATTGCGCAAAAGCTTATAGCAAACCTGGAGCTTAGGATTCTTTTTAAATGATGGTTAAATTATTTCTGTATGCGTCGTAAACTTGAAAATATTCAAGTCCTTGCATTTTGAGTACTTTTCTCAGTTTACTATCAGTTTTGATCGAATTTATGTTTCCTTTTGTCAACCTGGGTTTTTCGAAGCAATGTTTCGTCGTTTTGTGTCAACGTTTCTGAACGAACGTGGTTATCTACAGCAACACGAACCCAAGCCTTTCAACAAATGTCCTGGTTCGTTTCTCTGCGCATGTATCCCAAATGAATAATTCAGTTTGTCTCACTCAGATGATTAAATTATATATGATTTTGCATTTACAAGACATATATAAACGTATGTACACTATTCTATCTGTCGCAACTTTGGTGGAGAATAAATAGTTCGTCATTCCCGTGTATGATGGGAAAGTTTCGTCACAAACGGAGAATTTTACCGTAGGCTGTAAAAAATATCAGTTCTTGAAATCGACATGATTGTGCTTTAAGATGTAATGAGAAACTGCGTGCTCCAATGAGCGTTCGGGACGATACGCATCAGCTATGGCAACGAAACCAGTTTAAATTTGAAATATGTTTCAGCCACATAAATAAGTTTGAATGGAAGCGTTTTCTCACATGTGTTTCTCATCCGTCAAATAGTAATTGGTAAATAAATAAAGCTGTCCGTCAATACTGAGCAACGTTTATACAGCGTTTCCTAAGCAACGTTTATACGAGTATGATATGTCTCCACGTGATTTCTGGCAAAACCGAGTCTCACGCTACGGGTGAGCCACCATGCCCATCATCCATTTATTCATTTAATTTTTTACTGCTTTGGAAATCGCTTGGGCTAAGCATCGAATTTGAGCGTATAACGTGGGAAGTGCTGTGGGACAAACCATGTTAAATTCATAGGAATGGTGTTACCAAATATTCACGCAGTGCAAGAATTCAAGCGTTTGTGTTGAGGATACCTATTCAATTATATAAATACAAATATCGTTAACACAAGAACCGCCGAGTGGGTCATTTTGATCATTTTTAATTTTTGAATTTAAATAAAATTGTTTGTACAAACGCTAGCGCGCTGAAACTCCGTGACTTTTCCCAAGTATTGTTCAAACACAAAACCTTAAAATTTCAAAGAAAAATTTTCATTAATGAATGTTTTACGGTCACCGTTGCCCCGAACCGCCAGAAAAGGTCATTTTGGCCCTTGCTCACTTTTCAACGTTCGGACTTTCTCTTCAAAGCCACGTACCTGCGACGGAGAGTTTTCACACCTGGACTAACAGCTGTGCATACGACTAACAGGTGTCCATTTGACACTTTACTCGCACCTCACCTAATTTAGCTTCACATCCTCGCTTTTCACTTCCTGTTGGAAGTTTACATTGATTTTAAAATGAAGATTGCTCCATTTGTGGACAGTTAGTGCGCAAGACGTATGTACCAGCATATATAGTCATCATGTCGATGAGACCAAAACGGTTTTCAGCTCAAGAAGCAATTGCACTGATGACCACAATAAATGAAGATGTTTCAGATGATGAGAGCCGTGGTGAGGTAGAATGTGAAGAACCTTTAGTAGCCTGTTATTGATGTCAAAAGATGAACGTGTTGAGAGGAGAGCGGATCAGAGGACATGTTTTCTAAACCTGCGCCAGTAATCAGCGCTGATGTCGACGTGCAGGAAGAAACTGCTAATGATGAAACAAAATGGAGTCTAATCGATTTCGTCTCTAACGAGGTACGAAGGCGATCTATTCCAAATGTCTTGACAGCAACCTGGCCTAACTCTTTGTGCAAAACTGATGGTAGACTCTCCACTCAGTGCCTTTCTATTATTGGTTGATAAGAAGATGCTCTTTTATATCCAGAAGAGTACAGAAACAGAAGATGGAAAAGTTTTGAAAAATGACTTCTGGGGAGGTTCCTTGATTGAGCTGCAGGCATTTATTGCATTGCTCTATGGTCGTGGTGTGTATATGATGGTAGGAATGTTTATGCTGAAATGTTCTGGGATAGAGTCGAGCATTTCGTTTTTTCAACAATGTCTAGACACCGTTTTTGAGAAATTATTAGATTTTTGCGATTCGACTTGCGCTCTATCAGATCAGTTCGCCTTCAAACTGACAAATTTGCATTGATATCAGAGGTTTAGACTACTTTCATTTCTAATAGCATAGCTTGTTCCAAACCTGACGCCAATATCACTGTAGATGAGCAATTGTTTCCAACAAAAGTTCGTTGTAGATTTACTCAGTATATTACAAGCAAGCCAGACAAATTCGGAATCAAATTGTGGTTGGCGGCCGATGTTGAGACAAAGTACGTTGTAAATGCTCTGCTTTATCTCGGAAAAGATGAACTGTGTCCGCCTTCCCAAAGATAGTCTGATAGAGTTGTTTTACAACTAATGGAACCATATTTGAGAAACGGAAAAAATGTGACTACAGATAACTTCTTCACATCTTTGGAATTGGTAAACGAGCTGAAAAAAAAACAAACTAGCATTGTTGGCACGGCGGATAAGGCTAGGAGAGAGCTTCCACCACCTGCAAAATCCATTCAGCAGCTTTATTCAAGCAAGCTTTTCAAAAATGGTGACTGTGAAGCTCTGACTGCTTACCAATGCAAGCCTGAAACGAATGTATACATCCTCAGTTCCGTACATTGTCAGCGAGTGTTTCTGCAGCGATTTTTAAGAAAGCCAGAAACTGTGTTTTATTATAACCAAACTAAATGCAGTGTGGACAGTGCCGACCAGGTGGCTCGGCTGTACTCGGTGAAAGCTGGTACCCGACGGTGGCCAGTTGTTGTTTTCAACAACATCTTGGATTTGGCTTGTAGCAATGCTTTCGTTTTGTACAAAATGCGAACGAACGAGAAAATTTCACGAAGAGACTTCATTTTCAAATTGGCTACTGAACTTCGACAGGCGTACATGAACAGCAAGATGCCTCGCGCTCCACAAGCGCACCATTAGCCAACGGTTCCAGTCATCAGATGGAATACTGCACGTAAACGGAAGTGTCAAATTGCAGCCACTTGTTCGCAAAACAAAACAGCCAAGTGCTGCCGTAGTTGCAGCTAAATGGTATGCGGCAAGGGCATAACGGTTACAGAGTCATTATGCGTAAACGGTTCTCCTCAACAAAGAAGGCTTGTAGGCCGCAACATTACGTAAATGACCATTCGGTGTGTATTGGATAGCACTGGCCAGCGTTCACAAATTGTTCATCTCTTAGAAGATTTGGTGTTTTGATGTTGTATTCTCTGTGTAATAAAAAAGTCTTCCTGTTGGAAATACATGTGTGACAATTCCTTTCAATAACTAATGTACCATTACAACTGCGCAAGCTTAAAATCCTCATCACAGCCTGCTCTTGCATGATAAACTAAGGTAAACAGTGTGATAATGTCCAACATATTTGGATTTAAATAATTGGTTATTGCCTTGCTGTTTTTTACATTACATTCCTGTCTGTACAAAAAAGGAAAGGTGGCAAAGTCCTTTTTAGGTACTGGGATAAGTTCAGGAAAAGCCAGCTGTTTCTTTTGAAGAAAAATGGAAATTTGCAGGCAACACATTTATCAATGTTGCTGCACTGCTGCCCAAGACAACAGTTTTTTATGTGAACATACAACCGAGACTTCATCAAAAATTCTCCTTCCTGCAGATAAAAACTTAGAAAAGCAACTGGCGAACGGCAGACGTTGGCCTTGGCTCTTCTCCTTTATTGATTTCTAGCGTCAGCCACCGTTGGTCTTTGTATCGCCGCTTGCGGTAGTGATCTAAATCTAATCATTCAATGCTACGTGACTGCCACGTTTCTGGGAATATAAGCGCAGTCGTCGAGCTTTGAGATCAAACGCTGTGTGTTTCATTCAGTGAATTTACGCTGAAAATGGAAACACTTTTTCCCGGAACATCTGAATTCTCGGCATTACTTGTTTTTTGCGGTTTTGTTTTATTGCATGCCCTTTCACGTTTAACATTTAGCAAAGACTGCTAAAATTTCTGACACTTCGAGACAGCTGTGAAATCCTCATGCGATACGCTTTTGCGCGTTGTACATCCCTGAAAAAGAAATCTTAGCGCTGCAGCGTTAAACGTGGTTTAAAATAGTCTGATATAAACGTTTCTTGTGTATCGACTGTTTTTTTTTATTTCCTTTTGTTTAATATACTTTTGGTACTTTAACCTATTGTTTCACTGGAAATTATTGGGAGTATAACGAGTATTGAAAGTAGCATTGAAACTAAATGTGCGGTCATATCCAAAATCTATGAGCGGTCACAAGAAAGTTCCGAAAGCTTCTAAATAACTTGACAAGGGTGTCTCATGCCGGCTTCTATAGTGGCGTGAAAAGGGCGTAACGAACCTAAAACGTTGGCCTGTGCTTAATTTTCACAAACGTTTGAATGGTCTCTGAACTTTCATGACAGCATGGAAACAAACAATAGTTGAGGGTAGCGTCTGGATTGACGGGAAAAGTTGCAAATTTTGCACAACGGTTTGTTATATTTGTTCTTTTGACAGTGAATTCTTCTAATCAAACGTGCAACGTGAGATCAACCTCACGCTTCGTTTGCAACGACGGAACCGGATGCACGACCCGGACGAAGTTCTGCGACGGGCAGTCGGACTGCAGGTTGGTCCGTCGAAAGCGCAATAAAGAGATTTTTGGACTTCTTGAGCAATTTTGAAAAACATCAAAAAATAAGGCACCTGGTGGATCATTATTTTGCAAAAGGTTCACGAGGAAGAGAAAAATAATAACCAAGAGACAGACTTTTGTTTATCGCAACGGCCATCAGTTTCAGCGAAACTTCTCCACGCATGGCAAGTAACTGGAACGTTGTGAATTTAGCAGTTTGGTAGTTGATGCTATTGCAGAAAAGATTTTTAATTGAAATTGGTGGAAACCGTTTAGTTCTCGTCCAGAAGCTATCAAGAAAGCTTGCAAATTCTATTGTCTTGACGTTTTTTTGCGGGGTTATACTGTACTTGTTCGATGTGGTTCGGCCAAACATAAGCTGCTGTCTTTTTCTCGGGCGGCATGTAACAACACATGTTTGAGCGAACCTGGGAACAAAATGACATCCGCAGAGTGAAATGAAAACAGCAGCCAATGTGGATAGCAAACAAAAACAAGAAACGTTTTACTTCGAGCGCGTTACAAAATGCCGAGACGCACGTAGCCGGATCGCCCTAGGCAGTCCGTGCTGACGCTAAAGCTACAGTAAATGACTGAAGGTGAACAGCTATGCCGGGCACGCCTTTCTTTGCGCAGGTTTCTCACAGTCCGCCCTGGAGGTCGTTACGTTGGACACGTACACTTCAAACAATTCCCCGCAGTCATGAAGTACGGTTATCTACCGTTTGTTTGAGACCGAACACGTCCTGCCTTTTAGAATGCCGCCAATTGCGCAGATTTTCGCGTGAATGTGATTCACAGACCGAGCGTTGCTGCATGCCTCACGTGCTGCGGTGAAAAAGAAACATTCCTTGGATCCGGCAGCGGTCACGCATCACGTTCATAAGGAAAAAATTATGAGAAAAACAGTTTTTTATAAGGAAAACGATCCTTTGCATAATTGTGTTTACCCGATTAGAAACAAGGTGCACATATAGGCAGATGGTTGATTTACTAATCCGACACGGTATATCAGCAGTTTCATCTTAATCGAATGTCAGCCTCAATGCACAATGTTAGTCATTAAGAATTCTGTCATCGATTTCGCATCTATACTATTTCTCTTACGCGCGCTATGTTTTGAGAGAATGACGTTTCAGATTTTGAAGAATATTATGATCAGCGACCGCGAAGTTACCGGAAGCTATTAAATATTGCTGCTGCCAATATTGCTGCCTGGAAATATCAGCCTCGTATCAGTTTTTTTTTCATTCCATACAATTAAACAAAACTACAGTGAACTCGCGTGCAGAAAACATTTTTATTGTGAAATTAACTTTTGCAGTTCAAGTTATTGAACTCTATTCATCCTCCGATAACAGTCTGATTAGGTATTTTTGCAGTTTTACAATAGGTTTTGTTGCCAAAACAAGTTATTACTTCTTTGATCGGTAGCGAAGTGACACGCCATCCACCGTTTTCGTTGCTTGCACCAAGTCTTGTAGCTGAACGTTCACCGAAACCCCATTCAGTTTCTTGCTGCATGAAAAAAAATAGAATAAAATAATATTTCGCTGTTCGCGTCAAAAACCTCCCGATGACGCTTTATTCACAATAATTCATCGTTTGTTTTTTGCTCCCTGTGACTTGGAACTAAGGCAACGTAACGACATTGAATAAGATTTCAGGAGTGAGGATACGTAGCGTTGCGTGAAATCGATTTCCTAGTTTAAAACGTTTATGAATGGATTCAACTCAGTCTCCTTGGTTGAGACCAGTTACTTGACGTTCTTAGAAAAATCCCCTTCGGTTTGTTGCAGCGATGGTAGCGATGAAATCATTTACGATCAAGCCAGCCACGGTATGATGAAGGGCAGACGCTGTGGACGACTGGTGAACCACAGGCCACGGTGGTGTTACATTCCCGAGCGACATGTTTGCAACCACGAGGTAGATTGCTACTTTGGTAAGTGATGTGCAGCTCTTGCTTTTGCAACAACTGAAGAGTTGGAATATTGAGGACAGATCCTTCGGCGGTGATTTTTGTTCATTTCAGCTGATGCGTTTGATTGGTTTGCTATAAATTATTTGCTATGAAGTTATTTATCTAAGCCAGGGGTGGGGAACCTATATATACTATCACGGGCCGCATGAATTGTGCATTATCGCTGGCGGGCAGCAAAAGAAATGGATTTTATCCTAACATTCTACCTTTATGTAACTATGGGGGTGAGTGGCTTCTCTTGGCTTATTGTATAAGTACCTGCTTATCATGGAGCTTCGTTTTGAGGCGATGTTGCACTCTAACTTGGGCAACGAAAATTCTGATGCTGGCTTATCAAATGTTCACGCAGACCGCATTTGTTCCGCGGGCCGCAGGTTCCCCCCTCCCTGATCTAAAGAACGTTTGGAGACCCCTGAGCAAACGATTCGTTTTTGCTGAAGCAAAACCTTTTGAAGCGTTTTATGTCACTGTTGAAATGTATAACATTGGCCCAGTACTCAACTTACCTTGTTGTCTGATCAACAGAAACAAACGGTAGTGAAGTTCACAAAACCAAACTGCAGTAGATTGGAACATAAATGCGTTCTGCAAATCGTTGTCAAAACGATGTGCTTTGTTTATACAATTATACTATACACGCTGGCTAAATCTTACCTTGATCTCCTATACACAGTAGGAAGGTTTGCTGTATGATGCTTGTACCGTGTTACGTCAATTGTCCTTTATGCAGCGATGTACAAGATGCAAAACAATGTTTCGCTGGAAAAGCTTTATTTATAAACTCTATCAAAAAGACGCTTTAATTTGTTTACGCGGTGAGGCGTCCAAGTACATCAGGGTTGGTGCCTGAGCACCAGCGCGTTCTCGACCCTTCTTCGCAGCAGTCGAAGTTTCACAATCAATTAGATTTTCGGAAGCGGATACTTTCACCGTCGCACGACTGGCATTATTAACTGATGTAGTGACCGAGTGACTCAAACTTTTTGTTGCTGTTGCAAGCACTTTTGAAGTTGTGCGTCTTCGGCGATGCTCTTTGAAAGTACTGGCAAATGCTTTGGCAGGTACTGATGAGTGCAACTGCGGGCACACTTTCCAGTGCGTCAGCAAGAAACCTTTCCCGATGTGCAGGCTTCGAGTTCATTTTTGCAATAACGTCGTCGACTGCATCTTGGACAAATCCGACGAATGGAAATACAAGTATGATCCCTACCTGGCACGTGTGCCGAGCAGTTGTTCAAGAAAAGCTGTGCTTTTGCTCTTTCCTACTCACCTTTGATGATGAAACAATGATGTGGTGAAAAATGTTGCCTTCGGTATCAGGTACTCGCAACCAGGGTTGCAGAGTTGGAGGTAAAAAGTTCGAATCCATTTCCGACTCTTGCCTTCAAAAGTTTTCCTACTCCGAAAATTTCCAACTCCCGACTCGCACTCCTCAATATGACGTAAATGAAGTCTGACTGACAAGTGTCAATAATGGCAAAGAAGCAAGCTAAAATTATTTTACAAATAAGCATTTTGTTATTGTCGTTAGATATATGAGTTGAAGCTTCGAATTAAGTAGCAATAGCTTGGCACTTTTACCATTTTCAGCAAAGAGCCGCAAGGTAATGTTGACACCACAGCTTTCATAGCAACCACTGCAAAATTTTGGCCACATGCACGTTATCCCTTTGCTATACTTTACACAACTTCATTTTGAATGATCTTCTGAAATTACATTATAAAGCGTCTTTAGGCCTAAGCGCAAATAGTTTTTTGAAACGTTCCAACTGTCGCTTTTTCCAGCTATAAAAATTGAAATTTGAATCACCGGCGTTTTCTTCGCAAAGACTAAGGTTTGCTTAACCCTCGCAGACCAGGAGTTCCAGGATTTCAGTGTTCAGTCACTAAAACGCACCTGACAAACTTCTGCATGCTGCCCACTGTTCATGTGTGTGATGGAAGGAGCGACTGCGACGACGGTACAGACGAATGCTTCTGCGACACCTCGCCGAGAAAGTATGATCCACACGGTGTGTGGAAACGCCGCTGCGCCGAAAAAGTGCTTGCAAGAGGGTTCTTCTGTTTTTGTTTTTTTTTCAAAACATGCGCAAATCAGAAATTTTGCGTAGCAGCGAAGATATTTCGGAAAACGTGTGTGATGCAATTGCTGGCATGCGCACGCTACACAAAATCCACTGAAGGAAATTACTTGCAGGAGACAACTGACTGGTTAGCAGTTGTTACCCATAGCGAACAAATGTTGGTAAATTCTCTTTATATTTATGAAACAACAACAGCAAACAACTTTGCCGTGAAAGATGTAAGGTTCCACGACATGCAATTCAGCAGCACTTGCCAATTGGCTCGCAACTTACCGGAAAGTCTAAAGTAAAAATTTACGCGGTAAAACCCTAAGAAGTATAGCTTACGGTAATTTTTTTGATGTAACAATAAAAACTAACTATTCGGCATTTTTTAGGTTTTCTAAACAACAGGTGTTTTCGGTGCTTGGATGAAACGCTTGTAGTGACTTCAAAAAAGTTGTGCGATGGTGTTTTCCATTGTAAGGACTTGTCTGATGAATGTCTATGCTTTGATCTGCGTCCCCAAGTTTGCGATCAAATCTGCACAGGTGAGGGGCCGAGTCGTGGAGTCGAAGTTGGGCGATGATAAAGTCGTGAAAGTGTTTGTTTTCGTGCTTGTTTTCGAAAAATACTTCGTTCTGAAGTCAAAGACCAGGCTCTGCTTGCAGCAGTTGTTATGCAGAAATTCTGTCAGACCAGAGTGAGACTGGGAAGCCGTGCAAATTCGTGTGAGAAACGGCAGTGCAAAAGACAGTAGTGTCGCGTATAGAAGATGAGTTCATACTTTGTGGTGTCATACGCCGATGTCTGTTAGAATATTAACTTTTGAATCGCGCAATTATTTCAGCAATTCTTGTTATCATAAGAGTTGACGGTAGGAATGCGGTCTTTTCGGTTAAAATCACGGGTTGCACATAGTCGTGTTTCAAATGCATTACTTTGTTCATGTGAATGGTCCCAATTTTTGAAACTTTGACTTTTTTCAGTGGAACACGATTGTACATCATGTTCCATCGGTCAGGTTGAGTGCACCAAAAAAGCGGGAACAGCAGCTGTGTGCATCAATCGCTCTCAAGTTTGTGACGCGAAGTTTGACTGTCCAAACCACGAGGATGAGTTAAACTGTTTTTCAAACGCCGAGCAACACTTCAATTGCGCCGACGGATCGCAGTATCTTCCAGACTACATGCGCTGCAACAGTATGTGTTGATAACAGCGTGGTGCTTTTATCAGCTGTTTGAATTGTGTTTGGGTAATGTCAGAATTTATCTCGTAACGAGCTTTGAAAAGCGGCAAAAGTCATTGAACATTTCGTCATATTTGCTCTCCACAAGCAAGGCGACGATTGGACGTTTGTGACGTGATCCTGATTTCAACAACAACGTAGTTGCGAATTGCTGGCACAATTAACAACATCTCTCGTTTTCAACCAGCCTAGAATAATAATGATTTACTTTCTAGGGTCAATCGTGTCTCCCTTTCTCACGTTTCACTTCATTGTCTCATGCAGACCAATGGGCCAATTTTTTTGAAATGACTGCGAAAACTCACCAAAGCATCTTCGTTGATTTGGGGTTGAGAAATGCGGTATATTCAATAAATCTATCTCATCTGTTTTTCAAGCTGCAATCGTATCAGTATAAAGAATGACATTTGTAAAGCACTACTCCAAATCGATACACATACTTTGCAATATAATCAGCCACGAAGAACAAACCTGCTACATAATTATTACTTCATAACTGCTGTAAGTTGAATTTGATTAAAAATCTACGAACAGCATCGAAATATTTGATTTTGGACTTGATTCTTGCAATTTAAGTAAGTAATGCTGCTTAAATAACGTCAAAAGTCTTAGCTATCAAGAGACGCACATGATTACGTGCCGGTAGAAGAACTAATACTACAGTAAGGGAATGTCTTAGTCGAATGTTCTTCCCTCAAAACTGTAAACAAGTCTTCTTGTTTTTCCTTCACTGTGTCTTTTATATCTGCGTCAAATTTTCATATTCTAGAGCAGTGATAATATGTCAAAGTATTAAAGTTTGGTTATAAACTGTTGAATTAATTTTTTTGAATAATTGCGACAGGCTCTGAATAACCGCGTTTTATCAAGTACACTTTTGCTTGTCAAGCATCACTGTTGTTCATCGTTTAGATCACATTGACTGCAATGATGGTTCGGATGAGATGAACTGTACCCTCCTGTATCCTTGCAAGGAGGCACGCGCAAACAGCGTCGAACCTGGCGGTAAGCTTCAACTGTTCTTTTTGGCAAAATATTTCTGATTTCAGGCAAAACACTTCAGCTATTCATGTGCATTCTTTAACCTTGTTTAGTATCAGAATTTTACTTGTGAACAGTTGATCACCCAAGAGAAGAAAAAGGTTTTAATTTCCGAAAAAGAAGTACTGTAACGCAAAATTTATGCAAAAGTACTTAACAGACGTGCCGTAGTTGCAACATTTTTATACTAAGCCGTTCAAAAAGCAGTGTCGCAAACATGTTCCCGCATGAATAAGAGTCAGTTAATTCCTTTTTCTCAAAGCTTTTAAAATTTTCAGCATACTTCGCCGAGCCTGCGTACGCTCATGCATGCGACTCAATACCGGAGTGTCAAGATTTGGATGATGAGTGTAATGCAACTTTGTGCCCAGATGGTCCTTTGCCTCCCTACTGTGCCCATGTTCAAGGAAATCTTGGCTTCATGTATAGAATTGTGTGTTCACTGAGTAAAAACGTTTTGTTAGACTCCTGTTTTGGAAATGATGTGCGCCAAAAGCGGCCAGTTCTTATCTAAAGCTGTTGTTTGTCCTTATCAGCTGTATTACTGGTCGCGTAATATCTGTGGCCAAAAGATGTTAGTTGCTGGGGAAATATGTTTTAAAATACAGACCCATGCTTTCAGATGCCCCAATTCAAAGTCGGGCCTGATTGGCAAAGAGATTTGCGACGGATTTCCTTCCTGCAACGACACAGCCCCTCATTTGTCTGCAGACGAGTTCAATTGCTCCAGGAGGTAAAGTTAAGACTGCCTGGTTTAGATTCCGGC
>JGI24022J15233_10003085_pt1 | contig 16261 bp, 10 predicted proteins | sample Ectturendosymbi2_FD_15233 | JGI IMG/M metagenome (IMG submission 15233)
TACCGGAAGAGTCCGGAACCCGAAGCAGGGTGAGGGTGACGCAGCTGGAGGCTGCAGCAAAAATCAATGGTCTCAACGAGTGCAGCACCCGTTGGTTGTACCTCTCTACGCGGCTCAGCGAGAAAGGGCCACGCACTTGTCAGTCTTCTTTTCAGCAAAAATTAAGCAAATCGTTAGGTGCGACTTACACAAAGAAAACTGCTGCAGGGAAAATTTCGCCACGCTACAAAACCAAAACTGCACAGTAATTTCCAATGGCCCGTATACCTTAATTTTAACTGAAAGTGGCCAGCACGTCATCAGAGAAACATACATACCTTTTATCATCCGCACCACCTCGAGATGGTTGCACTCCGTGACGCTGTCACCATCAACCTGAGGAAAAAATGCCGCCGTAACAAAACTGCAGCATCCATTCAAATTTTACTATAGTTTCCAAAGTAAACAGCAAAAGAAACATGAAGCGAGCAACGCGCGGAAGTTTCCAGACAGATAATAATAACCTGCTCGCACTGTGCTTATAGTCAACTATAACACGGACTTTTGACTGCGTCATCCAGAAAATCTTTCTTGATTCCACCTGAGCAACAGAACTCTTCCGAATAAAAGTTATTGAATAACAGCCTTCACTCTTAATCAATCTGCGAATAGGCTACGCACGAATACAAATGTTTCCTTCTGAAAAATACCACTCGGTCGGATTCGTTGTTGAGGAGGCCGAGAAATTGGTCTTGCACACAAGACACTTTGTCGGAAAACCATGTACTTGCACCGTCAGCAGATTGAAGCTGTTGTCTGTTAATCGCACCTCTGCAGTCTACAATGCTTTTCGCCCATTACGATTCAGTTGCCGACATGTTACACGGCCAAGCAGGTGTTCCTCGTACGGCGGTAACTGCTGACGTCTCCCGAAGTAATTTGAAAACTTTTCGACTGAATTCGATTTAGATTTAAACCGCTCGAACAAGTGTTCGGTCGTCGAAGAATTGCGAATGAACTCTGCCTTTTCGGTCCAGCAGAATTCCATCGGATTTGGTTTGCTAACTGAATGTTTTTGCCAAATCCAAAAAAAGAGTTTTTTGATACGATTTTTCGCTAAATGTGAATTAGATCTGAAGATGCTTCCTCAGTAGGCGAAATACGTATATACTCGGTAAACGCCATAGTATCCGATTCTTTGCTGCGGAAGGATTTCTTCGATACGTTGGTGATCTCGATTTGCGACCATCACAAACCAGAACCGTTAAATCCGACATCCACACGTGTTTCACCTGCACACCTCGCATCCAGGTTGCGTAAAAATCAAGCGCTGAACGCGTGAAGTTGGCTCATCTTATTCGCGTGCTTCCCAATACGCCAGGAAAGTTTTCAGCAGCAAGTCCTATTTCAACATCCATTTGCTTTGGCTTCAGGCGTGACCATCTTGTTTATCATGCTTCATTTCACGTCAAAAAACAATTGAATACATAAATGCGTTCGTTACGCTTTTCTCTGTGAAATGCGCTTGGAACTCGATCAAGCATATTTTAAAAGCGATTTTCAATTTGCAAACGCTGCCTAAGCAATACCTTGACAACTGAAAGAAGCATAAACGCAGCATAAACGCAGCATAAACGCAGCGATGAAAACTAGACAATGGAACCACCTTTCTTTGAATCGTAGTCTTTCTTGCTTCCTTGCATCGCTGGAGCGACAACACGCAACTACGACATATACCACTAAAAACACTTTTTTGCCAGTGAAGTTCTTGCGCTTGGACATCATCGCTCAAAGCAACAGTAAACCTCATTTAAGCAACTCTACTTGCTTTGTTGACATCAGATTACCGCTCTACTTTAAACCACACTTATTTTTTTCCACCACAGACCATGGTAATCAACAGGTGAGAACGCTCGACGATTTCGAGGCTTGCGAATGTGGCAGAAGATCGATTGAAGAAAACAGCTGATGTGCGGCTCGTAGCACTTTTCACGATTGTCCGCCCAGCGGCATTCCGCAACTTACGCAATGTGCAATAAAGGTCCAAGTGCAAAGACACGCATGAAGATCGCGCACCACGACATTTATCTCTATGATTACATGCAGCCAAGCGCCACATCCCAAACTTACTTTTATTATTCGGTCGCCTTGAACAACTCCTGCTTTTTGCGCTGCTCCATCTGAAAAAGAGCAACAAAAGGTCTGAAAAAGAGCAAGAAAAGGTGAAAACATGAAATTAAAGTGACAGCGATATGATACGCTTTCAGTTCTTATTGAAAAAAGCAGCTTTCTAAAACATGACATTGTACACATTCCATACAAGCTGGAGTAGAAAATTACCTGTGCCAGATGGTCTGATTGGAATAGCTGCCCTCAGTAAGCTGGCAGTAGCAATGTTTGCAAGCTTTGTTGGTAGCTCACCAGTACAGTCATTGCACTGCCAGCACGAAACACTCATAAGAACATACATCACACATGGTCTGACAAAAATAGTGATTTCCAACATTAGTATGTCTGATCTGATGCAAACCCCTAAAACTAGATTTAAAATTTATATTAACTGGTTTTTGTGTGTTTTTTTCCTAAACAACTTTAACAGACTGAAGTTTCAATCTGTTCAGTATCTTTTATACTCTTTTCAACTGTCTGTTGTTCAACTTCAAACTTCAAGATGACAAGGTAACTGTGAGCTATTTTATGCAATCACTGCAACAAACGGCCTGAGCATACGCTAGCACAAAAGTAGCACCAACTGAAATCCTACATCACAAATGAAAAAGTTTGCAAATGTAATGAGGCATAACCAATGTGGTAACTTTGACAATAAAATTTTCAGCTTTCTTTCAGTTCAAGGCAAACGAAAGCCACACAAAACATCATACAGGTAAACTAGAAGTTTAACCATACACAAATGCTGGAAGTGGCTACACCATGCTATCAAGCACACAAGGTAACGGAATTGAGTAGAAGTAGAAATGAAATGTGGATATTCATGTGCAACATCCACAAAATTCTTCATATTTAGGCAGACTAACCTCTTATGTAGTGATACTTTTGAGTAAACCATTGTGCATACTATTTTCATTAGAAATTAACTTTCTGCAACACTGGTAAAGTATGACAGGAATATTTCAGTTTCAATGTCTGGCTACATTTTAATGCCAAAGCAGCAATTTTCATATGAACTTAGCACTTTCTGGTCTTGACCATATCACTGTTAACACGATTGGTGTGCCATCTTAACATGATGTAGCACACAATCGAACTTTAAATCTGCTTACATTGGCAAGGTTGTTCTATTCCAGTGATTCTTAACCTGGGGTAAATTTATCCAATGGGTAAATTTCATCTTTCTAGGGGGTAAATTTACTGAATCATAAATTATAGCAAATGCAAATTTTTATAAATTTTTGCAAAATGTAATAACCTAGATTATTAGGCTCATTAGTACAAGACAAAACACAAAAGTACATCTGGCATTGTTTTGCTCGTGGATTAAGGAGAGCCTCCCCATCAGGCATCACAGAGTATTATTTTCGTTACCAACAGGGTTGCGGAGTCGGAGGTAAAATACCCAACTCCGACTCCTTAACATTAAGGGAATGATGTTTAGCTGTTAAAATCAATGGAAATCATGGTGCACAGCAAGAAATCTTTGTTTCAACAAAAGTTTTAAAACAAATTGTGCCATTTCAACAGGAATTCCAACTTAGGAGTGTCATGTCAAAAATGATCCAATTACACATTCGAAGGTGGACAAAAAAATCTGACTCCAACTCCTAGTGTTGTTAGGAATCTGACTCCAACTCCACCCAAAAACCTCCTACTCCTTCGCCTCCACAACTCTGGTTACCAAATATATTTACGGCTATATCACACAAACTGGAGATGTTGCACCTTGGATTAGGATTCAGATAAGTTTTCTCTTTTTAGTTTATCTTTGCACATGCAGGCTACGAGATTAATTTGAGCACCTCATGCATGCAACACTGTTCCTGTTCATGACTTCATTTAGATTTTGCATGTAAAGGGAGATTGTCACTGTCAGAATTGCAAATTCCTCTGTTGTGCAATAAATTTCATTGTTATTACAAGGGTCAGACACTAGCACCATTTTTCTCTTTTTTTTCACAACACGCTACAGACTGCATAGCGGACAGCCAGCATGGTGGAGGTCTTTTCAGTGAATGAGTTATTCATGAGTTAACAAATGCAGGTTTCAACATTCTCGGTTACTACTTCAAAGAATATGACTTATCAAGAATCATACATGGACTTCCAGGTCGACTTCATCATAACAAATGATGCCTGGGAATGGTTCGATGAAGCAATCAATTTCATAAGCTTGCTTGACTCCATCCCACATATGTACATGACAACCACATGTCTCTGCAGATCAACTGCACTTAATTTCATGCTACAGGAACTCTGCCAATTTTTAGGGTTCGTTTCTGAAGACACATTAGGATTGGAAGCATCCTATCATGTTGTATTTACAACAGCAAAGAAAATAAACTGCATATTATACATTATGATGATTTTATAATCATTATTCCATGACAGCTGCACACAATTTCAGAGCATTAGCCAAACTCAAATAAAAAAACCTAAAGTGGATCTGAGAAAGCACCACTTTCCAATTCAATGACAAGTTCTACAGAAAAATTTGTTTTAAACATGTGATAAAATAAAATTTGCTCCCCTAAAAATGTATCCCCCCCACCAAACCGTCACATGCTGGCTTAAACAAACCATTAGCTACCATCTCTTATGCTTATTTTCACTGGCAATGCTTCTTTCTACAGTAGATGTATGTTCTAGCTCAGTCATTTTTGTTTGGTCATATAAAGTCATATTTTCTGAAAAATAAAGTCATATTATCAAGTTTTTAGGCCACAAAAATGGTCCTCATAATGTACATCACATATTTGCAAATATCTGCTAGATGATGTCTTAATAACATGGAAATTAGTCAAGAAGATTAGCTAAAAACAGAACTCAGTGGGCCATCTGCCAGTAAACGAATATGGATCTGCTAGCATTTGAACTTAATTAAACCAGTTATTAATGCATCATCCATTTAGTCCCACTAATAGTGTTAGTGTTTCTTGAAAAAATTTCTCATGACAACAAATAGTAACACTTTTGTTACTGCTTGGTCCTGCCAGAAAAAATCTGCTGGTCAACTGCAGTTGCCTCAAATTGTCACAAAACTTGTGGACACATTAAAGGCAGCCACCACATTGTCACACTTGTGGCCACAGTTATAGTGCAAAGTCATCAGTAACATCAAACATGGCTGCCGATCAACACGAACACATCAAAAGCAGCTGTGGTTTATGTTGTCACATCAATCAAATTGGCAACTGTCATGATTGAAACGCCAAACTACTTCATGCAGTATTTTTGTTTGGTTTTGCTAAACCTGTAGATCTGCATGGCCTGGTAACAGGAGTGTTATGTGCAGATGGGGTATTGGGGTGTGCAAAGAATCTGCTTATTAATAGAAAAAATCTACAATCAAGTTTTAGCAAAAAATGAGAGTAATGTGCATTTTATCACTACGAATAATTTTGCGCATGTTAATTTCTGACAATGATGTTTAGGCAATAAATTTTATTCTGCCTAATATTTCTTCATACTGCATGATTTCTGAGAACACCTCTTTCCTTTTTTAAGCAAATGTTCTTATATTCAAACTACTATGATCATTCATTTCCAGTTTAAATTCACTTCATAGTGTGAAACATCAAAATTTAATAAAAAGGTTTGACAAAAAAATTGTACAATAGAGTTTCAAATCAAAGTACCATATGTCAGTAATTAATCTTGGCCATCAAAACCCAAAGAATTTTCATTACACTATAAGAAACCATATCACCCATGCTGCAAAACCCAAGCTATTTTTAACAAGAGATCGACCGATATGGCTTTTTTGGGACCGATGCTGATATATCAGCCAGTCATGGACCGATAGCTGATAACCGATATTTCCAAAATTTTAGAATCTTGCATTTAAATCTTTTTTTTTTCAGTATCAAAAATATAATGTATTCTATGCCTTAATTTTTTTCAAAAACTTAAAAAATCAGGATTTATGAGCTAAAATTTATCAAATTGCAGCAGTTTTAATATTTTGCTATGATTTTTGATTAATTTGATTACTGATGATGCTTTTGTTTCGGCTGCGACGGCCAATGTGTGCTTCATGGTTTATCTTGTCTGCTTGTTTATTAAAATGCAGTCTGCTAGCATTGCTGCAAGATAACTGTCTTGACTTGGTTTTTTGTGCTTTCTTGTGCAAGTTGTCTGGATGCGCAAAGAATACAACAGCGCTTTGTCAATACCTACCGAGGCTGATTTTGATAAAACTGGCCGTTTTGGCCGATAAACATATATCAGTGAAAGCCAAATATCAGCACAATATATCAGTCTATCTCTATTTTTTAAATACTCAGCACCAGCGTATGCACCTCTATGGAATGTTCTTTTTATAAATCAGATGTGGTGCTGTGTACAAATATGGATTTGGCTTCTATTGGATACAGGCTATAATATTTTCCTCTTGAAAGTTGGTTTATTTACATAATAAAACTATGAAGAAAAATAGCAGAATTAACAACTGAAGCACCTGTTTGAGCTTTATTTAAAATATTTTTTGTGAAACTATCCAACATATCGTAAACAACTTTTCTGGTGCACGGCTCCTTTTCCTGGGGAAAACTCTCAGTACTCAATGTAGTAAATACTGATTCACAAACTTTGTGGAATAGTCACCTTAGATGAAAATGAACTACCTTGGCACAGCTTTTTTAGCACATGAATCACAGAAACCACCTAAGACTGCACTGAACATGCAATTACAAGAATTTGACTATAACACTTTACAAAACAAGTTTACGTGCTGTTACTGAAAGATAGAAAACTTGGATTTCTACCAAGACTGTTCTTGAAACTAACCTTGAGTGTTTGAAGTCATGTTCCTGATCCTTAACTATACCAGGACCCCACAAGCCCTTACCACACTTATTAAATTTCAATAAAGATGGAGTCACAGCTCATTATGACCTCAGTATACAGAATTATCTTAACAATGTGAGTATTTTTCACATATAGATAGGCCATGGTTCTGTAACATCACCAGCACCCATGAAAATGCTCACAAGTGTGGACTTTGAAAATGTGGTAATTCTCATAACTAGGGCAAGTTGTTGCAACTTTTGCAACTCTTTTCACAGCTTCCGAAGCACTCAGAATCTATGTAGCATGATGTTTCAAGCCGGTTCCATTAAGTTCATATTGCAACTTTTTGTAACATTTTTCTTTCTTACACGCAAGTTTTTACTGCAACTTTTATCAAGTATTGTAAAAAAAGTAAAAGTGCAATTTGAAAATCATGCTTTAAAATTATTTCAATACAGTTCTGTTCTCTTTGATGACCGATTCGAACTGAATAGTAACCTAAAAGCAATTGTAGCAATGACCCAGCTAAACATCACTCCAGAACCGCACACCAAGTTGTTAAATTGCCAAGCAACTTCACACAGTGTGGAGCGAAGTTTTAGCATGCTACGTAAACTGTTGGCAAAAAATCTCTATTTCTGGCCAGATAATGTCTGGAAATATTTAGCATTATTTGTTTATAAATCGCTTGGGTAAACAACTGCCATTTAAAATGCTTGTGCATAATTGCAACTTTTACTGCATCTTTTGTTAAAAATAAATGCAAATTTCTCACGATTTTATTGCAACAAAAAACTTGCCCTGCTCAAAACGGATACTGTGTCTAAACAACGTTGTCATTCTAATGGAGTTGAAAGCAGCTGTTACCACTTTTGTAGCAATTTGGACAGCATTTGGAACAATAACCCTGCTATGTTGAGAAACTGTCTCACAGAACATGGTGTCACATAGAATTACATAGACGGAATGAGTAACAGCATACATATACACTGGAAATATAAAATATATGGATGGGTAGAGACTTATGGTCTACCTGTCAAAAAAAACTTTTCCAAAAGTTTTGAAATTCCTGATGTCCTAAACATCTAACACTTTCGTGCTCACTGCATGTAAATCTATCTATTGACAAACCAGGCTGGTTCTTGACTAGCGTAAATTTATGTTTTTGCTGAAAATCGTGTTTTGGGATCGACTTGTTTTTCACCTGGATACGGTCTAAAATTACGGTCCTAGACTGAGTTTAAAACTAATAAGTCTTGGAATGAGAGTCCAAATTCTCTGAGGTTCATAGGCTGTTTGAAAGCCTGGTTGTTTTGAGTTGGTCCACTTAGGCAGGCCAGGATCCTGCAGCAGTGAATGTGATTTTGTGTGATGGAAGTGCTTTGATGTGCTGCCAAATGCTAGGAAAGCATGAAGGATTGTATTAGGCATGTTGTAGGCACATATAGGCATGTTGGTAAAGTTTAATTGATCAATGCCAGTGCTAGCTGCTTTTATGGCATCAAAAACGCTTCCAATGAAGTGTAACTTTTGCAAAAATAATGGTGCTAGTAGGCCCAGACTTGCTGCAGACTTGTTGCATGTAGCCTAAACTGTTTTGAAAATGCTCTATTATGCTGGCAACTGACATGTGTAAAGGCAAGAAAACGTGTAGCATGTTTAGTGCTTTAGCCTACAGGTGGAAAATGCCTAGCACTATCTGATATGAATTTCCTGCCAACACGACCCAGTAACAATGGATATTGCCTTGGTATTCCACCCAGTAAAGAAAGTGTTACGAACCAAAATAAAGAATTGCAAATATAAGAGTAGATGTACTTGATAAGGTTGTCTTTAAATACTCTAAAAAATCAAACATACATGTGTCTATTAGCTATAAGTCAATCTTATCCTATTAAGCCCAGACAAATTGCACTGAGTACCTTAGAGCAAAAACTGCTACTGACAAGAAGCTTGCTTGTTCAAGCCATTATCTACAATAGTGAAAACAAAAATTCTCAAAGTGGGATGACCTTCTATGAAAATAAAATTGATTGAATGGTAGCACTTTAGTGAAATTACCATCATCTGTAAAATGCAATTAGAAGCAATTATAGATATGCAATGAAAGATAGACTGAGTTTTCGGCCGATATTTGGGTTTTACCAATATATCAGTATCGGGCAAAATGACCAATTTTATCGGCCTTATTAGGTGCTGACAAAACACTGTTATATTCCTCTTGCATAAAGACAACTTGTGCAAGAAAGCACAGCAAACCAAGTCAAGCCAGTTATCTTCCAGCAACGCTAGCAGCGTTTTCATAAACAAGCAGACAAAATGAACCACGGAGCACGTGTTGGCTGTCGCAGCCAAAACAAAAGCACTATCATTAATCAGATTAATCAAAAATCATAGCAAAATATCAAAATTGCTGTAATTTAAAAAAATTTAGCTTTTTAGTCCTGATTTTTAAAGTTTTTTTAAAAAAAGGTAAGGCATAGAACACATTATATTTTTTACAAAGAAGCAAAAAACAAGATTTAAAAATTTTAGAAATATTGGTTATCAGTATCGGCCCTAAAAAAGCCGTACCAGTCAATCCCTAGTAATGATAGCAGTTATACAATAGCACATGTGGAAAGCATTTTGAGCCATAGTACAAAGATTCAAATTTCCTTAGAACTAATATACCTTCCGATACAGAAGCTCATGCACAGGCTTCACCATGATAAAATTTCCACACAAATTTGGTAAGTTATTCGGTACTGTAGGTAAAGTTATGTAACATAAGGTGCCATTCTGGTTCCGTTTCATTGTAGTTACTTTGGTACTCCCTTTGGAGTGTCACCAGTGTCATATGGTGCTTATCTCAACTTGCCTGTGATAGTGGCCATGCAACTACTTTTGTACTGAATGCTGCATTGGTGGCAAGTCGATGGCAGCACCATGCATGAATCATTCATTTGCACTTGCCTATCAACTCCAAAGAAGAGGCTGGGCAGACTGCAAGTCGTTTTTTTTCATGCAATTGATATGACCCAGCTGAGTATCAAATCCAGCCTACCGGTTTTAATGTGTGCCCATCTAATGTACTACTTACCCGGTATTCATGGTGAATAATATTGGCTGTGAATTTTACCAAGAAAAGAGAAAAAAGGAAAAATTTTTGGAACATCTTGGAACCCAACATATGAGATACTATTGGTCCTACTTAACCAGGGATGTCATCTGTCTTTATGAAGACTGTGTGTGTTGCTTCTGTATCCAAAGTTTTTTTGGTTATGGAAGAGTTGTGGAACTTGAGCCAAAGTTTCGTTTTGGCTTGGTTACACTTTTTAATCCACACTCAACCAGACATGGGGCAATTGTAATCATCAATCGTCATCAATTACAGTTTTTTGAGTAATTGTAATCGATTGAACTGACCAAAAATGAAATGCAATCGTGATTGATTACATTGCCAATTTTATCATAGTCGATGAGGAGAGGTGTTCGTTTTATTCATATATATATTCAGAGTGAACTTATAAATGTAAGAGCTGAAGTAGGCTATGTATACAATTAGTGCAGTAATTTATATACAGTAAATTAATTTTTTTTCAGAGGAGTAAAGTACTTTAATCCCAGTCAGAAGTACCTTTCCACAACACTGATAACTAGCATGTCAACCGTGATCCACCAGATACTGGTACAAAAACTCTGACTTTTGGTCCAATAGGCATATGTAGGCGTAACCCACAGTTAGAAGAAACAGTCAGCAATTTGGAATTACTAAAAAACTAATATGCAGCGTTGCTGGATGAATCTTCAATCCTGATATATGTCATTTGCTTGATAAAAGATTTGAAGCATTGAGAGCATCAACTGTAACAAAGATTTCAAACAAGGATTTACTTTCAATCAAAATTTAAAGTGTTTGTTGCAGTAGAATAATTGCATGACGGGAGGGAAGAGGGGCGATTGAACTCCCCTGGCCAGCTAACTGTAAAAACCAGGTCCCCACTTAGCTTATATTTTTTAGCATCCTTTTAATTGGTTTTTAGTAGGTTGTCATCTTTTTGCATTTTTCGGATTATTTTCTGTTGATTTAGGATTTTAGGAGCCATCCACATTTCATCACCCCTCAAGTTTTTTCCTGAGTGTTGACCAGTAGGTCCCTTACAGAAGCCAATAGGCCTCTTTCAACAAGCTTTCCCTCTAGCTCAAACCTCTAATTACTCCACTGGTTTGTTGACTGCACGTACATATCAGTAAACAATCAATGTGTTTTTTCTTTTTCCCCTCAATACTTGATCGTTACAGATTAGTAATTTTGTTTATTGCATTGATCCATTACATATGTTGTCTGAAAATGTACTTACATCAAACCCTGCAAATGGGATTTGTTTTCGTTCTTAAGATGTTTCAAAACAAATGTAATCGCGATTGTAATCGTGATTACTTTCAATGGAATTGTAATCATAATCAAAAACATAATGAAAAAGTAGCCCCAGCAAAAAGTTGACGAATGGTTCAAAACTCCAAATTCCATTGAAATTTTTCAGTTGCTCCTTCTGGTGGTGGACCAACACAAGGCTAAAGGTCACACAGGGGTCAAATTTAGTGAAAATGCTTACTTGGTAATGGATTGCACTAGAGACCATAAATTGGTGTCAAAAGAAGCAGAATCATAAAGTTTCTATCTGTCCTAAAATAACTTTTGCCCTATTTTGTCTAGAAATGAAGATATTATCAAAAAATGGTATGTTAAGAGTTACGATGAGTGAAATTTTGGAAAAAACACATTGCAATTAGCAAGCCTTTCTGTTTAAAAAATAAGTAATGATGAATGATCTCCAAGTACGTTGATGTCAACTTGTTATCAATGCATCACAATTCACAAACTAGATAGTTGATACACATTCAAAGTGAGCAAACCTCTGCCAAGTTCTCCCAATAGTAGCAGCAAACTGCACCAAAATATATACTCTCTGCAAATAATGTGCAGCTGTTCATCTATTTGTAAACTCCTCAAATAATGTAACAAAAAGTCATTTGGATTTATGTTAGATCAGTGCTTGGCTGAGTTCACTTACATCTGTTTACTTACAGCATGACATTGAGAAAAAACTTTCTCACACCAAAAAGGTCGAATCATGCGCTTGTCTATGAAGGAAATTGTGGTTACATAATTATGCCACTAATGCACTTCTAATGTAAGCCATGTGTGTTATCTCAAAAAGAGCACAAAACAGCTGCAGTAGAAACATGTCTGAGTATATTTGTTGGGAACTTTGCTAAGCTTTACTTTTGAAAATTACAGAACATTTTATGTTAAACACAATATGTCGGGTTAACATATAATAACATACTAAATTTGCTGTTTAAATGTTGACACAGACATGTCACAAGAAGTGCATACATACTTGTGTGCAACAAAAATGCAAAACTAAAAACAAAATTTTGCACACAACGCGTAAATCATATGTATTGAATGGCCACTTTACATATTTTAAAGAACCATATCTGACAACGATATACTTTATTTAAAAATGAAAGCAAATACCTGGTTTCACAGACTGTACATATACTGGTTTATCACCACTGACAGTTAATCCATATCCATTGTCATCTTTTTGTACCACAACTAACTTCATAACCATGCTAGGACCTCCTGAATAATAAAACAGTAAAACCTCAAACAGCAACAGCACTTATAATAGCAGAAAAACTACTTGCAGCAAGTACAGTAATAAAATCTGGCAGTAATAAACATTCTAGCATGTTCCATGCAAGGCAATCACTATGAAAATACAGTAGAATTATCTTATAACATCACTTCATGGGACCAGAGAAAAAGGATCACTATATTAGGCAAACTATCATTATAGCCGAGCTACAATAAACCATTCCTAAAATGATGTTTTAATTCAATGCCAGAGCCGAGCAAAGGTTAAAAGTGTTCTTTGATCAGGATTGCCACTAAATAGTGTTTTGCACATACTCTAATAAGAGTCAGAAATTATTTTGTTTTTATTTCTCAAAACTCTCATTCTTGGAATATCAAAATATCTCGCAAGTCATGCTACTTGGCACTTTCATACCATTTTCACTATTGACTGAAACAACAATGTCACACTTTTTTCCATAATGGGATATTGCTTCTTTTGTTAGACAATTTATACATGGTCCCACCAAGATCAGGGCCGGCCTTTAGCCAATTGAACCGATTGCTTCCAACCGGGCCCCACGTTGCGCCTACTAACTTACACAAATTTACACTTTCTATTGAAGCTGCATGTATAGAGTGTAATGCCAGCGTGGGGTTCACAGTGTTTTTTAAGCATGAGACCTATTTCCAATAAAAATTAAAGTGAACTATATGTTTTTAATGCCGTCCATCATCATAATTCATTCTGTAATTGCAATAGTGATCATTGTTTTTTGGCAATCTGTAGCCTAGTTTTTTTCAATAACAGCTATTTAAGCAGAGGATTAAGCGTCAAAGCATGTTTGTTTCAATTACAAGCGTCTCGTATTTGGCAGGTCAAGTTTCAACAGTTTCTGTAAGATACATTTCAATATAGTTATTGCTGTGTCAATAGTTACTCATCCTCTGAAGGCTAACTTTAGTTTGTAATTGCAACTGTGTGCTGAGGCAATCTGATTGGCCGAAATGCTTGAAATAAACCTAGTTTTAATAATGCGAACTGAAGATTATTACAGATGTGCAAAAAATAATGGTTCCTTAAAAAGTAACAGAACATTTATTTAATGATTATTAACAACTAAACCATTTGCAAAGTAACAGAAGTGTTGGGACCACCTTCGGCGAAAGAAAAGTGTCAATTAAGTTAAGCGAAGCAAGCCTCATGATGTTCTTGTGGTGAGAGTTGCATCATGAATATGGCATCATTCTCACACAGATTGGCATCGTAGTTTATGAGATATAGCCTAACAAATTAGAAGTGGCAGAAATCTTAAGAAGTACGTAGGCGCTATGGGTTTTGTGGAAATTTTGGAGACTACTACAATACTTGCCTGTTTTGAAAAATTTCTGAAAAGAAGGTTAATAGTTATTGCAACATTTGCAATTACTTTATATATTTCATGTTAGAAGTCAAAAGAGAAAATAATTGTTTTCAAAACCTGCTCTAATAAGCTGTTTGTGCTCTTAAGCAGTGCACTTAATTAAGAGGGTTGCATTGTCTGTAACCATTATCCAAGTGTAAAATTTATAGCGATAGGCAGGTGCAGGTGTCCTGGTGTTTTGTTTTATGGTTTTAATAGATGGATTTGGGCTATTCATTTAGGAATATATTTTTCTGTGACTAAGATAAATACCGTGAGTTCAAAGACCAGGAAACATAGGCCGAAAATATGAAGTGGCAGTCAAGAGGAGGCTAAAGCCAGGGTAAACAAAGGCCAAAGCAGAACAAGAGGAAGGTGCATTGGACAAGTATTTTAACAGAACAATCTCAGAAAATGCACAAAAAGCACAGGAGCCACGCCACAGCGAATATGGCGACAACCTAGACAGCCTGATGAAGTTATGCCAGATAATGAAGCCCACAAACAGAAAGGGACGACCGGCAATTGCCCCCTTTAAATTTTCAAAAACATTTCTAGTTTTTTGATACACAAGTCACTATCATTTACCCCTGAAAATACCACGATAGGTTACAATCATTTTTCTGCTCAAAAAGCAGCTGTTGGCAACCCTGCAGAGAGTCAAAGTGGAAGTTTATGTACAGGAAGTGAGGTAAGTCATTCGAAATTGTTGTGTCTCACAAAGCTGTTTCTGATGAAGCTTGCGAGAATGAAAATTCAAAATTTGTTGGAACTATTGCATTAACAAACAATTCTGCTACGTGGCCATTTGTCATGAGTTGGAATTTTTGGAACTATTNAGCCCAAAGAGACGAACCATGTACAGCAGTGGTTCTTAACCTTTACAAACACGCCGAACCCTTATGTAGTTTTCCAAGATTTTGTCAAACTCCATATTTGCCCAATATAACAGAAAGTAAAATTGGGTTACTACAAAGATGACAATGGTTGTTATCTTGCTGTGATATAACCATGCTTTCAGACATGTTTCAGATGACCTTCGTCGAACCATTGAAACTGCTCCGTTGAACCCTAGGGGTTTGATTGAATCCAGGTTAAGAACCACTGACTTACAGTCACATCACAACAGAAATTTTCCCTAGAAAAAAACGCAAGTGATGGGAATGTTTTTCTATGTTCCACTGAAAAAGAGTACTGTCAGATTGTGAAGCAGTAGATTGCCCATGGCCAATCCACTTGGCATCGAAAATCGAATCTGTTGCTATTACCACAAACTTTTTAGCTTTGGGTGTGGAGTCACATTACAAATACTTAATCTCCAAAAGCATTGAATAAAGCAACTAATGTATTTATTGGGTGTCACGGCGTTGTCTGGTGAAGTCTGTGCTGGAGAAGTGAAACTGGGGTCATGCCCCAGACCTCCCTTTCACATCAACGATTTCTATCGCTATAACGTGATGCACCCCTCAAAATTTCTGCCCATGCCACTGAGTGGAGCCCTGCAAAAGCGCTTCAAATCAGGCCCCACACTTGCTAAGACAGGCCCTGACCAACATATTATCAATCAAACTGACTACAGTATAACTCATGTACCGATTACTGCTGATGGCGCAATCCTAGTCTAGATGCTGTTTTTGTGTCACACACTGGCATGGCTCAACGATTGGCCACTTCTTTTAACTGTATTTTTATTCAGTCATGAACAAAGTGTAGTGGTTCCACATAGCTAAGCTTACACTTCAAACAGGAAAAAGCTTGCAACTGTTGTTATAAAAGAATATTTTGTGGGAACTGACACAAAACCCTCACTACAGGTGAAGTGACAATATAGCCAAGTCATTATTGCCACACTCAAATGCACGTAAAAGATAGACCGATGAAAAAGCATCATTATAGGTGAACTGTTGTAATAGCTGAAGTTATTATAGTCACTTGGGGGCGATCCGTGCAATTTGGGCTAGTGCAGTTTGTAATCTGGACCAAAGTCATCATTGGTTACATGGGCGCAATTTGGTGGGGGACACATGGGACGTGTCCCCCACTTTTTCAGGTGGGGGATATAATATGCCATGTCCCCCCACTTTTTTCTCTTAAGGGTTTGTATTTGGAGAGGTTTCAAAAACAAAAGTAATGTTTGTCATGTTTTGTGTAAAGAGCTTTTCAAGTTAGATGATAGCTGAGTTTGGTATGGTATCACTGATTCTGTTAGTTTTAGCTTCGATAAAATAATTTTTAGCATTTTTCAAGTTTCTAGTGACCGTGAAAGATGGTTAACTGCTTTTGTCCA
>JGI24022J15233_10003086_pt1 | contig 16258 bp, 7 predicted proteins | sample Ectturendosymbi2_FD_15233 | JGI IMG/M metagenome (IMG submission 15233)
GCTTGGGGGCAGTGCACCAACACACTTTTTTGTGCCCTCACAAATTTTATTGTGGTCAGAAAAGTGTTTATACAGTTTGTTTTAAACATATAACGAAAACAAAAATCTTGCCACCCTAAAATGTATTTTCCCCAAAAAAACATTAAAGCCTGGCTACGGTCCTGCCACAACGACTTGTTGAATAATTCCACCGCATCTTGTGAACCAGCAACAACGGAACAGACAGACCTAAAATGGTTTTCTACGCGCAAGCAGAAAAACGCAATTAACTGCAGCAAAGCGGCAGATCAACAATATCAACTCGACGGCAGCATTTGCCACCGTGAACAAGTAAATCCACAGAAATAAACCCTGGCACGCACCAGCGACGTCCACATGGACAGACTCATTTTTGCAACTTTTGCAGCTTTTCTTACAGCTTCCAACAGGTTCATAAATACTCAAAATATATGTAGTTCAATGTTTTGAGCTGTTTCCAGGAATTTTACATTGCAACTTTTTCAATTTTTATATGCAAATTTTTACTGCAATTTTTATCAAGTATTACGCAAAATGTAAAAGTGTAATTAAAAAAAGATACTAAAAACTTATTTCAGTTACCGTAGTTATATTTTTTTGATTGCATGAAAAAGAGCTATATGACGGATTAGCTGCGTCTCAATGTATCTATGACGAAACAGCTGGTTTGCAAGCTAGAAGTTTTACAACCCCAGCCAACAATGCACTTTTTGGGATTTTGTTCCTAGATTGACCCTTTTTAGGGATTTTCGGAGAAAGTATGAAAATGTGTAAAATGAACTATTTCAGTTTATTTTGCAAATCATATTTCGTTATATTTTTGACATTTATCGTTGGCACTCTGAGTTTATGTTGCACCATCACATATTTAGGGATTTGTTGGTACTGTTCTAGGGATTTTTGGAGTTTCATTTGTGAGAGCCCTGCCAGCCAAGTACGACAGTGCCCGAAATCAATTAGAGGTGGAATTGCGGAAAATCTTGGCTTTTGCCAAATCCGCGCAAACAAAATGGGTTGTGTCAAGTCTTTTGCAGTCAAATTCTTTTGAGACAGCTTAGTTACATCAAACTCATTGATGAAATACAAAGAGCAGAGAGCCCAAATATACCATTGCTCAAGCCTATGAAAGAGGCTACATATTTGAATTTGGCAGCGCTCCAGCTGGAATAAATTTGTATTTAGATCACCGACTTGAACTTAATAGTGACCTAAAAGCAATTGTGAAAATGATCCGGCCAAACATCAGTCTAGAACCGTATGCCGAATAGTTAAATTGCCAAGCAACTTCATACACTGTGGAGAGAAGTTTTAGCATGCTTGGCAAACATTTGGCAAAAGACCGCCATTTCTCAAAAAAATGTTTGGAAATATTTAGCATTGTATGTAAATAAACCGCTTGAGTAAATTACTGTTGTTTGCAATGTTTGCGCATAAATGCAACTGTCGTTGAAAATAAATGCAACTTTCTCACTTTTTTACTGCAACAAAAACTTGCCCCACTGATGACCATACGCAACACGAACACAGGCATACCTGCAAGTGCCCGCGCACAGTATCCGCAGAGTGTTTTGAAGTTCGATATTGGTGACCGTTCAGACTTTTTGAGAGACCGCAACTATTTTATCTGAATACCGAGATGGTCATAATGAGAGGTTGTAGTGTATTTTGGTGGTGGATCGTGGTTATGAAGAGAGGTTCTACTGCATTTTGAGAAACCGTTGGAGGAATTTGGGAAACCGCTTCGATCTCTCAAAGCGCCTAAAGCACTGTCCGCAGACATCTTTCTGAGAAGCCCTAATACGCACAAACGGGTCGTTGTGACTTAGAATAACATGGCAAGGCTGGGAAAGAAACATCTTGAGATTGCATGTCACAGAACTGTAAGTGCAACAGAACAAAAGTGAAGTCGGTTAAGCTGAAGTGGAACACCAGTTAGGCTGTAGAGGCTGACCTCTGACCTCTAGAGGCTGACCTCTGCGACTACAACGGAGTGTTATCGATTTTTACCAGAATGGTTGATTGCTGCAAATTGCCTTTATCACAGCGATCCATCCTACGAGACCTTTGCTTTTATTGACTGAACGAGAATTTGATATTTTCTCTTAGTTGGTAGATTTGATAACTTCACTTGAAGGTCACATTTTGCGTACGATTTATGAAGAGGGTGTAGGCAAGGCATCACTCTACAAATAAAAGCTTTGTAACAAATTTTATTGACAATCTGGTTTTTAAGTTCGAATAAAAAAAATCATTGTTCATCTAGAACAGCTATGTCCAACCCGCGGCCCAGTCGAAGGTTTTGTGCGGCCCAGTTTAGGTGTTCGCTGTAGTAAAAGTATCCTACATACTGACAACCTGTCCTTATTTTCATGGTCTTCAATTTGAAATTTTAATGCAGGTGGTCTGAGTGCCACTTTACCACGTCTGTTACCATTGCAATTAGGATTCGAACGCTTTCAGTACATTAGCTTAAACTCAATTTAGTTTGCTAAGATCAATGTAAGCTGTTCAACGTGCGGCCCTGGTCAAGGCAGTGACATTATTTTTGGCTCTAAAAGCCATTTGGGTTGGACATAGCTGATCTAGAACATGTGGTTCACAATCTGCGGCCATGCATTAATAAAAACGCATTGTCTACTGCAGGTTTTTTTTCAAATTGAAAATCGGGTCCCTGGAATCAGCGAAAATTGTCATCGGGACTCTAGAATCAGAGAAAATCGGGTCTCTACAATCAGAGAAATCGGGTCCCAGAAAATAAAAGTATCCTGAACTCACAGGCGGCCGTCATTCATAAAAATAAACGCCACTCGGCATCAGCGAGAAGGTTGTGAACCCCTGACCAAGAACATCTGAAAGCTTTTTTGATGTTTTCAAGCGGAAGAAATTCTTAGTCACGGCTATTTCCACCGAGGCACTGATTGCAATACTGTATTTCAAGAAGTCTTTGTGCGCACAAGGATGTTTAGGAAGGGTACAAAAAAGATAAAAACTTGGTTCAATGCCCGGCCTACATCAGTTGTAAAAAGCTGTATCGCAAATACTTTTTTTATCTATTTATCACTTTATGTCCCAGATTTAATTCACTTATCGTTCGCAACCATTCCGTCCAACTTTTTAACTCTTGGTGGTATATTGCGTTTGTTTGCCCAGTTCATTGCTTGATCTAGTTCTAAGAGGTTCCTCAAAGTATAATTATTTACTAACCGACGACTCCATCGGATAAGCATACAGTAATTGTCAATGGCAGCAACTGAAAAGTTCACAATTATAACAAGCGTCTTCCAGGTGGTACCGAGAAAATTATTTAAGTTTTCTAGAAATAAAAAACAACAGTAAATAAATGTATACGATCTTCTAGAAAGCGTAATAAGCATTACTTTAATTGACACCCATGACGCAGAGTGTAAAATTTCACACTACGTCATAGATGCATTGACGTCTTGTTGGGTCGTCCTTGCTGCGTCTGAGGATGATTTCCAATACGCTGCCAATGATTCCGGATCGACCAACAGGCTTAGAAAAGGCAACCTCGTTCATTTCATTGAAACTGTGTTGCATTTTGTTTTCAATTTTGAGATTTTCAACCTCTAGTTCAGGGGTGCCCAACCTCTATCAGACCATGTACCCCTCCAGCATTTCGACAGATGAGCATGTACCCCTACAATTACACATGACAAAATATTTTATCATGACTAATCATAGATTTTTTTAACAATAAGCATAAAAAGTTTTCTGAAAACTATATTCACTGATATATGGATGAATATTTGGAAATAAATAATTTACATATATATTTTCCCCTTCTGTTGCCAGCCTTAAATGCACCTCTTCTGATAGGCAAATGTACCACTAGGGGTACCTGTACCCCACGTTGGGAACCCCTGCTCTAGCTGATAAATTCCCTATTAAAAGATATTCATTAAACGTTCTTGCCTTTGACTGTTTCATTGTGATTTCTGGAGTTTTCTAATTGTGATGGTGCGAGAACTCTGCGAAGTGCAAAAATGTTACGCGAGTAGATAAAGTTTGGGAACCACTGTCTTGCGATAATGACTGTGAGAGCACACGTGCTCTGATGCAGCGATCTTCAACTTTTAGCCGGAGTACATCGTTCAAGGACTATTTGAGAACTTTGTGTACAATGTTCCCTCTAAGGTGGGCAACTGCGCAAATGCGCAGTACCACCAGACCATTTGCGCAGTGAAATCACATTCTCGTGCATTTGCCGCATGCCAATTTTAATATCGCACATAAACTGCATATAGGCCTATCCGCACAGCCCTTTCATCGCTTAAAACGCTTCACTAGTTGTGTGTCTAAATAGCTGCGCAATTGCATGCTCACATAAAGAAACATTTGCTCAGTGTAAAATTTTCTTAGAGGGAACACGGCGTGTGTACCTCAGCAATCAATGTTTTTCGACATTTTTTCCAGTGAATATTCTGACATCATTTTACATAACAACGCCAATGGCTTTTCTGAGGACAGGTAGAAAGACCCAGCATGCTCGGAGGAAAGTAAAATTTTTCTGACTGGAAAGGGTCTTGAGTTTCCCGAATTGACATCCGACGAGTGGTTACGGAAGTTTTACTTTTTGGAAGATGTTACACAATATCTCAGCAGTCTTAAGCAAACTATCCCTGCTCTTCGAAAGAAAGCTTATCTTGTTCGTCAAAGATCTTAACAACGATTTCCAATGTTTCCCCTGCTTAAATATATACAAACAAACCATCCGGCAATACCTGAATACAGAGTGTTTTGTGCATGCCTTTGATGAAATCAAAACTGCTTTAGAAGGTCTTTTCCAAGATTTTCGCCAGCAAAACCATCTAGGCTATTTTACATTCAACCATTCGAAGCAGACATAATTGCCTTAGATTTTTCTTCCTTTCAAAATGTAAATCGAGAGGGACTGGAGTCAAAATTGGAAAAGTTACGAGAGAAAATCCTGTGGAAGTCCAAGTTTGAACATCTGGTAACGGACATTGGAAACTTCGACAAGGATCGGTCAGCACTTTCACAAAAAAAATGGAGAAAATTAAACGAATTGTAAAAACGGGATCAACTTGTCTTTGAGGCCTGGAATTGTTTGCATGATTCTTGTAGAAATATAAATAACTGTGCAATGGGATTTTGCCAATCTTTCGGTCGACTTGACTTTGCAATTCAGTTTTTTCAAGCATGAACATCACAAACTGTAAACTACGGAACAGATTGACTTGAGTTCGCCATTGTGTGTGAAATTAAAAACTACTTCGTAGACGTACTTTTCAAACAATGAAAAACTTTCAAAAGAAGTCCTGGAACAAACTTCGCATTGAATGCAATTAGGTGACTATATCGACAGATCTAACGCTAAATATTTCCTAAGCTGTTACTGTTTTTAAGCATATAATTTTTGTTCTCAATGCATTTAGCAACACGTTACGCAGTGATTTTATTAAGTTTTAATAATAGGGAAATTTTATGGATGTCTTTGTCAACAACTAACTGGAGACAAAAGTTGTTTCAAAAAATACTGCAAAATCTTGTACAGGTATAATAGTAACTAGTCATGAATTGTTTGACGTTTTTGAATTCTTTTCTAACTTCAGGTTATTTTTAGCAACAGTCACGTTTGTGTAAACGCTTACTACAAGTTTTGAGAAGAACGTGTTTTTGAGCTTTTAAGCATGACATTCATGGCCGCAGCTGTGTAGCAGAAAACTTCACTGCTGGTATCGGATTGCTGACGCATGACATTTAAAAGCATTTTTACCAAGTTAGCTAGTGCGTAATTTTGCAACAAGCAGCAGTAAGCCGATACACTAGAGGCTAGTGACTAGCCCCTGATGATAAAGTTACTTTATCGTTGTAACAACGTAACACTTGATTGTAGGGTTGTGTTACGTGGGGTTCGCTGCTATGTAAGAAATTTTTACTGTTTTCGTATTTTAAAAACCGCCTGTAACGTCTACGCCACCAGAAAACCAATTTCTTAAAAATACGAGGAAATTTAGCTTCGAAGCAAAAAAAGGTAGTCGACTTCTGCCTTGGTGCTAATTAACGAAAAACGTTTAACGGGAGTGAGCTTTTGTTTCAGATAAACTTTCCTTGCTGGGACTCCTCATCTGCGGTCACGTAATTAATCAAAGTGGTGGTCACTGTTGTTTGTGCATCTGAAGATCAAATGAAAACACTTTGGTATTCCTTCAGGCGATCCCCAGATTTTTCACTGGGGACCGCGTTAATAACCACTGCCGTAGACAAACCACCGTTCGCGCCATTTTACAGAAATCCGGGATTTAACAGAAAGCCGGGGTGCAAACTTTTTCACCATCTGCAAATTTCATTGCATCGTGCAGTTCATATGTCTTTGGGGGGTCTGGATTTTTTTGCTTTTCCCTTCAAGTACTGCATCCGCAGCGGTCCGCAAGCAGGAGAACATTCACAGCTTGCAGTCCGTTATTGAAAAGCGGCTTTTACGCAGCGTATGCAGCCCAGTCAGTCTTTACAATTACATCTTTTCTGCTGCTTGCTTTATTACAACATATGCTACTACCTGCTGATTTTGATTCTGGTCATAGTTACATGAGCGAAAATAGTAAACAACCCTGTATCGCGAAGCAACGTGGTTCAGAAGGTAAACAATTGTACAAGTTGGCGAAACTTCGGTACTTAAAAATAAAAAACATAATTAGCGACAGTTAGAAAAAGGAGAGAATTTGAAGGCTCTAGGTTTGCTATGAGCTTTTTAGGAATCTGTACGCCATACTCTGCGTTTATCATTTTTGGAAGATTCGGTCTTGCGCATGTCCACATTCCAGCAATTATTGAGACAGTCTCTCCACAAAGGCGACAGAGTCGAATCGGAAACAATCAGCAAATGGTTTTAATAGGAAATCGATTTCACGGAATTTACTTAGCCCTGAAAATTTCAAGCAAAAGCTGACGAGTGACATGATGAAAAACTACACTAGATAAAAGTGCTTCGTTTTGCCCAAATGCAGGCGCGCAAGCGCTTTTATGCCTGCCATGGCGAAAAACATAGAAAACTTACCCGATGTATTTGCGCGTCCATCATAGCTGCGAACACTTTCGTTTCCGCTTAACAAGTTTGGGCTTGAGCAAGAACACACCGCGTTATCTTGATCTACATAGATTCAGCGATGGTTTACAAACAATCTACACAGATCAAGCGATGGTTTACGACGTAAACCATCTACACAGAGCAAGCGATGGTTTACACGTAAACTTTACGTGAACTTGCAAAGTGGTGCCTTAAAAGACACGGATAATTTCTTTGAAAAAAGAACAACACATATACTTTCTTTAGAGAATCTCTGTCAATTCTGCCACTTTAAGTTTACAGAAAAGGAATCAGGCCCCAGAGATCTACAGTTATAAATTAGATGTCCGCTTCCAGTGCCGCGGTTAAGCACCACGGGCTGAAACAAAATGAGGTGCTAGCGTTGATCAGATAAATTAAAAACACACTACGAGGTGCTGTATGAAATGCAACTTGAAGGGAATTTGTACACAGTCATATATTCAGAATGTTACACACATGATGACACACAAAACACTGCATAAATACCGCAATAAGCACAACTGAGAATACTGAGTTGGTTGCAGTTAAACGCAAGGAATTGACTAATGTTTACAAACATTTACGAGATATGCCCCGAGTCTTGCATGTATAGTAGTGAATATTGCCAAAAAGGCTGTCATAAACAAATTCAACGGAGACGCCATACCACCACATGGTCTCCGTACGTCCCAATCCGATCGAGCACATCTTTCGACAGCAGTGTTTTGAATGTGGAGAATATTTTTAAGACGTTGATCCTCAAAACCTCTGCGTGTGTTACTTAGTTTCTGGAAGCCTACCAACAAGCCAGTGCACTGCTGTGTGTGGAGAGAATGCAGAGTGCGTTTTTGTGGGCGGCGACGCTTCCACCTGCCGATGCAAAGCAGGCTACACTGGCGACGGACAAACTTGTGTCGGTGAGCCGTGAATTCTACTGCAAAGCAACAACAAAATTTACTTTGTTTTTTTAAACACAATCTTAAAACTTCGTGAAGCGCTCTTTTGCTGAAGCTGTTTATTGGTAATTCATTCATGAAGATATTCATCGGCGTCAAGACATCTACAAAGTTTCCGAAAAGCTTAATCGGCTAGCTTGATTATATGGAACTCTAAAACAGTACTTTTCTATCTCTTTTAGTATTTTTAATCAACGTTGCTCTACACAGTATTAACAGACGTTATAGAGCTATGTATATGTTGTTGAGACTTGAGAATAATTTTTTTAACAAAAACAAAAACGCGGTTTAATTGAAAAAAGATGCACTTTATTGCTAACATTGGTCGAACTAGGCATATGAAATCCCTCAAGGCAAAATTTCAAAGGGTTAAGGGGCCTGTAGGATTTTTTCGTGTGAGTGGTAAAAACTAAAGTTGCATTGACTGAAGTGAAATTGAAAATTGTCTCTCACTCGCTGTTTCAGTAATCAAGCTTCTGTCAACTATATTCGCTTAAACAGAACAGACTATGAGAGCTGAAAGTAACCAAGTTCGAGCTTTTAGTAAACAGTTTAAAGACCATGAACTATTTAGCCTGCCCAATGTGCTGGCTCCCGAAAATTGGGTAACTGTTCCAGCGATGAACAAGCGATGAACTGTTCCAGCGATGAACAAGCAGTGGTCCGAGGGATAAAAGCATCCAGTGAAACAAAAAGTGCCGTGTAGATGACTCTTCACAAAAAAGAGGATAATAAAGGCTTGAAATGCTGTTTTAAGATAACTCTATTGGGACAAGTGATAAGCTGTTGTGGTTGATGTACAAACTACAAATTAACAATACGTTTTCCCAAAAAACTTAGAGATCGGAGTTCCAAACATCGAAAAGTGCAGATCTTTCTGTGACCCGAATGCCATATGCACATTGATTGGAAATGGATCACAATCACCTTCTTGCCGGTGCAAGCCTGGTTACGTTGGTGATGGATTCACATGCACAGCAGGTGATTGATTCCCTGAACAATCTGTTGTTTCTTAGAATTGTATTACTTTATTTGATTTGTGTTCCTACCTTTCTGGTACATTTGGCAACACATATACCGCTCGGCAAGAGGCTGTGCCCCTTAAAAACTTGCTGTTGTTTGAAAGTTCTATGCGTCCTTTTCTCGATAAGGCAATGTGGCAATTTCCCACACCACTTTAAATTATCAATGAGCATGAGCGTCGGAAGGTTTTCTTCAACGGGTGCGGCAATAGTGTTTTTTTCCAGGGAGTGACCAAAATGATTTTTGCACAGGGACCCAGCAGTGGTAACATTTCATTTCACCAACTCGAAACAAAGATAAAAGCGTTTTCTACTTAAGTTAATAGGAACATATAAAATTTTTCAAAACCCGGGGGCTTCTCCACTCCCTGCACACTCCTCCCTCGCCCATGACAATGAGTAACCATTTTACTTGAGTAATAGTACAAATATCAGAACTGTATGCTTGTCCAAAATGTACTGAATCAAATATTTTGTGAATGCAGTGATCCTGGTGGCCGCCTCACCGCAAATCCGTTAAATAGTGGTGAAGCTTCAGTTTGACGATGAGCTTGCCACTATCAATTGTTCTTAAAAATTCTCACTGAGCTGCCTGCTTCGAAACTGCACGAGCAAAATGTTTTCGGACCGTGCTAGTAACCCTGCAGTTTTTGTAAGTAGATCATCAGAAAACATAATTTGAGAGACTGATGTTTTTTCGTAGAGCCTGGTCGGGGAACTCAGGTTACTTGCACAGCTGCCTGTCCAGAAAACTCGGTATGTGTGCAGCTGGACGGGAATACAGGAGGCTGTAGATGCAATCCAGGCTACATTGTCGCTGGAAATGCTTGCATAGGTGAGCCAAGCATTTTCGCTCTACCACACTTCGAATTGACGCCTGCAGTGTACGTTGCAGGATTCCCATTGAGCTGGTGTTTTGTTTGTGAAAGGCCTGTGTTTGTCAGGGTCAAACTGTGACTTGTCGGTAAGTGGTTAGTGGACCAAGAACGTTACAGCAAATAAACTGTTTTCTTTTGCCTATGATGAGAAACTTCTGTTTTTTTGTGGCAGATTTATTTTATCAAACTGATTGAAGTTTTGCTACTGACCGCAAAAGCAGCAATTCTGTTTCATCGATTAAAAGTTCCAGTTTCCTAAAAAGTTTTTTTTTTTCATTCGAGCAACAGTGAGAAGTTTTTGCACCGAAACTTGACTTTGCAAGTTAGACAAAAGTAATGGATCGGCTAACTGCAAACAAACTTTCACTAAATATTTCCAAAACAAAATATATGTAGATCACAAACAAACATGTAAGCACAGAATCCTTCGTAATAAATGCAAACAGTAATCGTATTGAAACAGCTTTGACTTACAAGTACCTTGGAGTAATTGTAGATGAAAAACTGACTTGGAAAGAGCATTGTAAACAGTTGTGTTGTACTGTATCCAAATATGTTGGTGTAATGTACAAAGTTAAACAGTATGTTAATAACCACGCAATACATATGTTATATCACAGCTTAATAAACTCACGAACACAGTATGGGATTCTTGCCTGGGGAAAAGCAGCTTCATGTCATTTACAGCCAACATCGGTTGTCTTAAAACCGAACCATGAGATGCTTAAACACAAACAACCTTTTGAATAACAAAGTTACTACCATTTATAAAAGGCAAAAAATTCTCCAACTCTTGAAGTGAGCAAATTCATGTACAAATATACTAACTCTCAGTTACCTGCTACGTTTAACAATTATTTTAAACTCATTACAGATGTTCATTCATATAATACAAGACAAATCAAAACTCGACAATTTGCTTTACCAAACGTACGTTCAAACTCAGGTGCTAAAATGATAAAATATAGTGCAATAGAAATCTGGTCAGGAATTCCTTCAGGAATAAAAAATAAAACGTGTTTGGCACTTTTTTCGGCAGAGTATAAGAAATATGTATTACTCGGCTGCTAGATACATACTTCGTGTTCTTATTGATTGGTGTACATAAACCAAGTGGTGATTTTTGTTACGTTCACAAAAACTGTATGAAGTAGTGGGATGCGTTAGTCTGTAGACACAAAGCAAGAGAATTTCCGTTCACATGCATATATTGACAACGAGTTCTTTTCCGCAAAGCATGATTGCGCGACTGGTTCTCAATCTGCTTAAACCTCGTGACACCATTGCGGTGCTGCAGCGGTCTATAGCTTTTGACGCATTTCCTCTCTAGCATTCACGATTATTGTCGATTGTGTGAAAACAGTAAATGTTTAATTTGACAACTTTAAACCTTTTCTTCTGGTGGCTTGACCTTACCTGCAATGCATTTTAATTCAATAAACCGTATAACCGCATTACACATATTACATTTTATACCCAGAGCAAAAGGCTGTTATTAACTATTAAGCACTGTTCCCTTTACACTATAAGCAGCTTCGTCCTTGGGAGGTCTGCAGCCTAAATGTCCCTTGGTGTTTCGCAGCCTCCCACTCTCTCATGTATCTTATAAATCGATGTACTTGGAAGTCATCGCAGTACTACATTATAACATTCATGATGGCGTCATTCATGCGTGTGTCATTCAAGCTTGTGTTTCATCAAATTGTATTAGCGCCATCAAGCGTATACCCTCTACTACAGCCATGTATATATCCTCGACTTCCTTCATATATTTGTGTATTCCTTGTTACTGCGATGCATTTTTAAAGTCTAGCGCCTTGCGTGTGGGAGTGAAGACGTTACACAATACAATATCAACAAACTTGGCACCATGTTATCAAACCAAACTTTTGACTTTCAGCTCCAACCGCATCAACCGGACAGGGTAGCGACTGTGGAGACTTGTGCGGCCCAAACTCAGAATGCACCAGAGATCAAGATGGAGCAATCGACTGCAAATGCAAGCCTGGTTACACCGGTGACGGACTTACATGCGTAGGTACTGCAATAAACAAAAACACAAGTATATTTCAATCATTTCAAGTTTAACGCTGCTGGTTTGAAATACTGGACTGGATGTAAAGTCAACGGATTTGTGCAATGTGTTAACGGATGAAATAACGGCGCATATGAATATCAGATGCAGTTGTAAAAGTTCGATATATTCTCCTACCGGCGTAACATGCAGTAATGTTGTGTCAAAGCCCGGCAACGACAAAGCGCTTTATCGAACGTAATAATAGTCAAATGCCTGATATCCCAGCAATAGGCTACAAAAGGGATAACCTTGTTCGGCCCGCAAAGAAGCTTCCAACAATCCACTTCATTTCAACAGATGGGCAGCGTCAAACAACACGTTAGCTGTTCAGCTACATATGCAGATAACTCGAGATACGTTGAGGTTGAGAGTGATGCAGAAGCTTGTCAGTGCGGTCCAGACTATGTGGCTGAAGTAGATGCTTGCGTTTGAGAGAAGCACTTGATCCCAAAGAAAACAAATCACGATGTCCAACACAGTGCTGATGCTTCGTTTGCAAGCCATTTCAACGTGGTAGAGCGTTGGTCCCTACCTAGATGCAGCCAAAAATTACGATTTGCAATTAATTGCAAAAATCATGTGTAAGCCAATTTTGAGTATTGCCATTGTTCATGCATTTTTATACCCATTCTTCTTCTCAGGAGGGTCACGGAGTTAGCATCCCTAGGAGGACCCGAAAGATCTCACGGTTTTCAGCAATCTCAGATAGTTCTGCTCAGGGATGGCCTTAGCAAATGCGGGGCCCGTTTGGAAACACGTTTGCAGGGCCCCACTTCGTAGCGTGTGCAGAAATTTTTGAGGTGATACATCAAGTCATAGTGATAGAAATCGGTGATGTGAAAGAGGGAGGCAGGGAGGTCTGGGTCATCCATAGTTTCAAATCAGAGAAGTAAACATCGCGTACCAGTCAATAAGTCCAAGAGTTACTGCACTTAATGCCTCCTGTCTGTTCAGGTACCTTCACCAGAGAGGAGGTATCGAGTGTAGAGCGAGTGCGCATCCTCCAGACGTAAAAAGTTTGCAGTAGTAGCAAATTATTCTGTTTTTCAATGCCGATATTACAGCCGTGGACGAGCTAACGCTTCACCGTTTGGCAGTACTTTTTTGCAGTGGAACCTACAAAACCGTGTCCCATCACTCTCCTTTCTAGGAAAAACTTTTGTTGTGATTGTAAGTGGTCTTCTTTGGGCTAAATAGCCTCTAACCTTCCGACTCATGACACCTGGCCATGTGGCAGGATCGTTTGTTGAACCAATGGTTCTGAAAATTCTTTGAATTTTCGTCCTCGCAAGCCTCATCAGATGCACCAACGGGCGAGCTTCCTTCTTTGACGACTCAACAATTTCGAAATGAATTATCTCACTTCTCGTACACAAACTTCCACTTTCACTTCCTGGCATAACATCATCAGGTTGGCTGCCAACGTTGTCGCCATTTTCACTGTGGTGTGGTTCTTCTACAGCAGTGCTTGCCAACTTTGTTAGATGCATTCTTCCCTTCGCTCATTTTGAAAATTTTCATTCCTTCCTTACAGAACTTTCATTCCTACCCTCGTCGGGTTCGTAGGCTAGTTGGAACAATGGTTTGCAATTGGAACAATGGTCTTTATTGACGACAATATATTGTTTAATAAAAGTGGGACAAAACTATTTGTTGCTAAGTATTGTTGTCAAAAAATAAACGCATGTCCTTATTCTTTGAGCACTACAACCGCATCTTTGTGACTGAGTACCCGGACGTTACAGTGTTAGTTTGGGGACGCGTGTATGGCACAAGGCATTCGCACTTCACCTGGCGTTGGTCAGGGTTGGACTCTAATTCTTAACGTGCGATTTTCATGTTGTACTCTGGATTTAGTGTTGTATCAAGTGTTACAAGTTAGCGAACAACTGCTAATGCTTAACGTGCGATTTTCATGTTCTACTCTGGATTTAGTGCTGTATCAAGTGTTACAAGTCAGCGAACAACTGTACTATGGAAATGTCTGTAATGTAGTAGTCCTATCCCAACACCGTTACTAAACATTCAGTGTATGGTTTTTATCAATCTGCGTTGTGCAACCAGTGTGCCTTGTGCTCTATGGACTTTGCGTCTGGTGCAAATATTAAAATAAAACAAATAAAATAAATGGCACTAAAGTTTGTCAACAAAAACGTTTAATAGTCCTCTAAATAGCTTACTAATATATAGTGATATAGCCTTAATAATTGAAACAGCCAATGTCGACTTAAAAGAGAAGTACAACACTTACAACGAAGAGGCAACTTAACTAAAAGAGAAATTCCTTCCCTGAACTCCCACTGTTCTAGAGCCTTTTCTGCATTTTCTCAGGTATTTCTAGCCCACTTTTGACTGCCACTTGATACTTCCAGCCTATGGCTCTTGGTCTTTGACGTATGATATTTAGATTAGTTACAGAAACAACATATTCTAAAATAAATATCCCAAATTTGATTGTTACAACCAAAAATAGAACGCCATTATACACCTGCTTATCACAATATACTTTTTATTTGGATAATGCTTGCAGACAGTGAAACACCCTTACTAGAGCACCGGTCAAAAGAGTACAACCGCTTATTAGAGCAGTTTTTTAATATCCCGCAAAGTTAAATTATTTTCTGTTCTTACACGAAAGAAATGTATAAAGTAATTGCAGATTTCCCAATAACTATAAACATACATTTTAGAAATTTTTCAAAGCAGAAAATAGTAGACACTGTAATAGCCTTCAAAAGTTCCACGAAATTCACCCACATTTGCACCTTTTCAGACATTCTTCAACTTTCAATTTGTTAGGCTATATCTCAAAAATTACGATGCTACTCTGCATGAGATTGCTGCGATAATCTTTGTTACTTATAAAGTAGCCCGTGGGCCGCATTATGATGCTCATGCAACAATGGCGGTACCTGAACCTTACTAGAGACATGTTTTACATCTTATTTCCTGCGAAAGGCATCGTGAGTTGTAGACAAATCATCTATAGCCATCTCTACGTTCGTTTAAATGGAACTTGTTGACACGCTTGCCGAGCACTTTTGAAAACCGGTGAACAAACTAAACAAGTTAATGTAAATTATTTGTAAATTCCCAAAAAGTATCGCGGGCAGCACAAAATGTCCTGGCGGCGACATGTCGCCCGCGTACTGTGTGTTTGTTACTCCTGTGAAGACTGACTTTAGGCAGCATACATTTGCAACCTCAAACTAAATTTAATCTTTAGAAGACAAGCAGCAGTAACTATTGAAACAGCAACAACGTATTGGACCGTATCGTACAGCAGTTATTAAAACTTGACCTGCCAAATACGAAACGCGAAAAGTGAAACAGAAAACACCTTTAAAACTCTCTCTTCCAAACTGCTATTGAGAAAACTAGGCCACATATTACCGAAAAACAATGACCCTTGTTACGATTAAAGAACGAATTATGATGAGAGTGTTAAAACCGCGCAGTTCACTTCTTTGATTTTCGTTGGCAACGTGCCCCACGCCATGAAACAGTGGGCCGGGCCCGGCAGTGAACAAGCAGATTCGACATAAAGTGTGAGTTTTCGTATGTTTGTAGGCGAAGCGCGCGGCCCCCTTTGGCGCAGAGCCTGATTGGAAGCAATCGGTCCGATCTCTGCCGCTGGTCCTCGAGTTATCACTCTTTAAAGTCATTACCCAAGTTTCATGGACATAGGTAATGATTAGAAGTAGAGTTGATTTAAAAACTGACAGCTTTGCTGTATTTGAAAGCTCCCGTTTTGTGAACACAGAGCGATAAAGCTCACGAAGAACTGCGTTTGCTTTACCAATCCATGTATCAATCTCTTTATTCTACTTTCCGTCACTTGTGAATACCACCCAACTCCCAAGGTTCTTGAACTTATCCACCTGCCGCAGTGTATTGCCACTTACTTGCAGCGCGTACTGTGGCTTTGGTTTCTAGAGAGACACAATACGTCGGTCTGTTTAGTGCTAATTATCATTCTTGCTTGTTCGCACGCAGCTGAAAACCTTTCAAGTCCATGTTGGCGACCCTGTGGAGAAGATGCTAGCAATACTAAATCGTGTGCAAAGAACAAACGGTTGATCCTGCAGCTTTCAATAGAGACACCCACGTCAACTTGGCTGTGACTGTCTATCCAATTCATATTGTTGACGTGTCTCTCACTCTGTAACACACAAGCACGAGCTGTGAATCTGATTCACGCTGTCCTATGCGATGATGAAGGCGTTACTCAGGCTCGC
>JGI24022J15233_10003089_pt1 | contig 16255 bp, 12 predicted proteins | sample Ectturendosymbi2_FD_15233 | JGI IMG/M metagenome (IMG submission 15233)
CGAAATATCAACGCACCTGCAATGGCCAAACATGTATAATGGGGGGGGGGTAGCGGCAATGATCAAGAAACGTTTTGTTTCATGCGCCCGTTGCGAAAATTAGTCCACTTCGTTATTTGTGTACAGATGGGAGCGAAACTGATATCTAAAATATATAATGTTTGAAACTGACCAACTGGAAAAGTAAATGATATGTTGAAACGTGCTGGCCAAACGAATTAATTCGACAACACGCAGTCTAGCATTGATTTCAATTTTAGTTCTTTTTGTCGAAACAACCACGCCTGAAATTGACCCTGAAACTTATAACTATAGCGTTGAAGAAGTAAGCAGTGCACATGCTATTTGTTTTTTAGAAACAATGTACAGACGTTTTTGACGTCATATTTTTTAACTTTCATTGCTTTGAAACTGTTGTTGTAGCAGAATACCTCAGGAACTCTGCACACACAACAAGATCGTAAAGATATTTTGAATCACTCACTGATAGCCACTGTCGTGGTAACACAACGCAGACGTATGTGACCACTGCGAGATGAACCGCACCTAGAAGTGATCGGACTAAAACTCTTGCACAAGGATCCGTTGTGTTGATCATATCAAAGCTGGGAAGTTAGAAGGCAGTCGCGTTTTGCAGTTTTGACACACGGCTTCTCGCATTTTTACTTGCAAACCACACGTAGAAGAGTAAAACAAACAAAATCAACGACAAAGATCGGCAGCACCAGGGTTAAAATCGTTAAAGATCAACAAGCAGTCCTTCGCACCGTCTCCCTCCTCGTAATTTTCGTATCCCACATTCTCATCTGATTCTTTTTCTGGTGCCGCATCCTCGACTGTACCCGACGAAGCGGCCAAGTAAAGTGTCCAGTGTTCGTTCACTTCGCCGACGGTTTCGCTGAGGAGGAAGCCAGGCTCGAGCGGAGCATCGTTATTCTGCAACACAACAACGTAAGGAGGAACCGCTTAAAAAGCAGTTAATGCCGAAAAGAGCAGTAGTACAACAGCTGTGCACACGACTTCGTGACGCATCAGAAAGAACTTTCCGAGGTGAACGAGCAGTCTATTCATCAGAACCAAACCACGTGGTTGCAAATACAATCGCTTTCATGATGCCGCACACAGGGTGAACGAGTTGAAAACCTGGGAGAGGTAGCGGCTAAAATCGTGGCTCTGGGGCTGGTGTAATGTTAGGTTGAAAGTATCGTATAAAATATATCAACGCGTTTACTTATCGAAAAAGAGATGAAACTAGACAAATTCTCGGAACAATGTATTCACGCCAAAGTGAATGTCGGAACGCTTGTTATCTTGTCGCGACTTTGCTGAAAACAAGCAAGAAGGAAAATTTGACAAACTACATATTAAGGCCATCAAAGTAAAAGTTACGACAGGTGTATAAGTGAAATCAGGGCAGTTTGGCGCTTTGTTCACGCAAACACTTTTTGCGTCCTTGTTCAACGTCTTCCCATGCGCTTTTGATGTTACATTTACGGTAATCCTCACGTAGTGCAGTTCGGGAAAGCGCGTGAGAGCCAACTTGTCAAAATTTCACACTTCAGGCGGCAGAGCGCACTCTGCTAGGCGATGCTTCCTGCTTTGCACCGAGGTTGATGAAACCTGAGATTCTGCAACACGGGCCGAGTAAACTGCGCAAACTGCAGATTCGCTTCCAGAGGACCAACCTGCTTAACAGGAACAATGGAAAGATGAATTCTTCCGTTTTCTATGATCTCGGAGTTCGCTCGGTGGTACTTGCTTCTGAGATCACGAAAATTATTTCAAGATTATAAAAAATGAAGTCAAATCAGAAGCTCGTGCGAAAACAACTGGCAACAGTTTTAAGATAGATGTAGTGGAACATCTTTATCTTCGGAGAATCCTTGTATAGAAAACTCTTAACGAGATCTACAAAACCTCGACTGCCTTAAGTCTAGATCAGTGGTTCTCAAACTTTTCTGCACGTTGACCCCCAATTAAGTATACAATTTTCTGTAGACCCCGTGGCCTAGCACACCAGTTACAATTACAAGGAAAGTATGTGTCAAAATAAATTTAGAGTACTTTTTACTTGAAATCCATGATAAAATTAACAATAATTTTGAATCGGGGGCTTCATTGCTCCAGTAGACCCCAGAAATAATTTGTTTTGCCATACAGCATTCATATTCATAAAGTATAAAAACTGCAAACAACTTATGAAAGAAAACATGAAACTTATTTCTGACGTCATCCATACTTCGTTCCATTTACCTAAATCTTGGCGTCAACAAGTCATTTCGCTTAACCCAAAACATAGTACGGGAAATGAGAAACGACTAGGATGCGAAAGGAAAGGCTGAGGCGAAACAGCTGCTACGTCGCTGCTCATCCTGTTCGCGCACTCCAAGTTTTTGGTCGCGCGACGTGAGTGCTGACCGCATTTTTGCAACCCTAGAGGCTACGCATTCACAATGGTCGGGTAATATATTGTGAATTGGGAACACCTTATTAGTCATGTCGGGCGATTGAACGTCAACAAAAGCATTTTTGCTTTCGGCTGAGAGGTAGAACGAACGAGTTTGCAAGACGAAGAAATGAAAGACACACGAAGCCTGAGACAGAGGACCCAATTGTTTTCCGAAGTTTTCCAATCCCGCCGCATCCAGACCTTGCACGAGATACGCTGATGTTTATGACGAAAGTGATGTTCCCACTAGGGATGTGCATTATGGAACATTTAGAGGTTCTGGAATATTCCGGAATATTTATTTCGAATCCAGAATATCGAATCCTATTCCGGAATAACTTGTTAGGAGCTAAATGAGCTGGCTGCGCAGAGGACTGGAACGCCGATCAGCGATCACGACCTGTTGATTAGCTCGTTACGTCACTACGCAGTGCTGTGAGCTTGTTCAGTGTTTCTTTATTTCTGTTACTCACGAGCGCGAAGAGTGCAACTGCAAAATTTGTTGGTATTGTTTGTTTTGCCAACTTCGCAATTTTCACGTTTATTTAATTCAAATTTATTTCGAATCCAAATATTCAAAAAAACTCTGATTTTTGGATTCGAATCCATAGGATTCGATATTCCATTATATGCATCCCTAGTTCCCACACGACAGATTAAAATCGTTTAGAAACCGCAGAGATTTTACACACGATCCTTCAACGTTTTCACAACAGAATAATAAAAAAAACAACTTCACAAAAAATTGCACTTCATGTTTTAGCCCATGCATCAATTGCTTCACAATAGAACGACAAGATTTTTTGAAATGTACGACCCGTCCGCCACAGATTTAGTAGAAGTTTTAATTTTGTGTGTGTATGGTAAGTAGGGCAATTAACAAAGGAGAAACAAAGTAATTAAACAAAAACCGCCGTTTCATTTATATCACCCTTGAACTTCATTGCAAGCCAAACTAGCTATAACTTTGCTTAAACGGAGTTCACCATCCTATCTTCACACCGTCTCCGAATCCGCATATAGTTTTTTTACTCAGAACCGATAGGTATTGCAACTGTTTTCTCCAAACCTTTAAGCTTCGGATTCAAACCACTAAGGCGACAAACCTATTTTTTTCGCTGAGATAGTTCGGTCATTTGTCCCATAATAGATTAAAACTCGCTATAAAAGTTCATTGGCCTATATTTTCCGACATTATGACCGAATTGACTTATTTCGTTGGTCATCTAAAAAAAATTGGTATGTATCCGAAAAAAACTAGCTACAAACTACAGTTTGTTGATCTCTTTCGTAATCAAAACACTCAACAGTCTTAGAGCAGAAACACAACAGACATACGTCGTATGACAAAAGAGAAACACGGTGAAATTGCGGGACTTTCCAACAAAATACTAACCCGTCAACAACAGCACAGAAGCACGTGTCCCGCAGAAGAGCGCACGACTTAGCGGCAAGCGAAGTCGCCTTTTCCAGTTTACCGCGTCCCGCTACGAAGAGCAGAACGTTTAAGTTCTGACGATGGGATTCAGCAACGAGCATCTGGAGATCACGTGAGGGCTTTTCCCCACCAATTACTGCCTGCGCAGAATCGTACAGGTGTTGTTCAATATACAGTAGTAAATATGTCGCAACTGAAGGGACTGGAGACCGGGCATAATACATACGGATCTTGCACTGTCGAGGTTCTCGATGAAATCCAAAAGGTATTCCCAGGCCCCGAGATATTCCCGTACTATGCACTCCCCATTCACGGCACCGACCAAACATTCGACTCCCCAAACCTTCGAATAAACAACGTTGGGAACATACAACGCGCTAAGCAAGGGTGCCAAACGCTACAGCTGGATTTACACGTAACTTCAGCTTCGCGCGGAAACAAAACGGCTGCGGCAGGTGTTCATTTGCCCGTTTGCACTGCACGAACCGCATTGCTCTTGAATGACGATTGCTGTTGTCCAGGCAACATCATCTCGCGGGAGTTCAACCGCTTGAGCTGTTGCATGCTTTCAGCACGGCGGTCTAGATCAGGGCTTCTCAAACTATGGGTCGCGACCTCAAATGGGTCGCGGAATGTAATTTTGGGGTCGCGAAACAAATTGGCTTGAGAAATCAGATATAAATGTTTTTGTAACCTAATGTGACGTTTACGCGTACCATTAACATTAGACTATCCACCAAGGGTCGCCTAGAAAAACCTTTTTTGAAATGGGTCGCAGAACAAAAAAGTTTGAGAAGCCCTGGTCTAGATAGCCATCATTGTGAGCAGTGCTACTGATTTGTACAACTGACATTTTAAATGTTGTGTTTCATTGAAACTTCATTTGTTTTGCTGCAGGTTAATAAGTAAATAGTAGGCTATTTGCCTATTTACTAACAACTAAGTGTTTACATGCAGGGTGGAAGCATAGGCCTAGACCAGAATCCATTTTAATAAGCTATTACGGAAGAGTTAGCAAAGTGTAGTTAATACTTTTTAAGGACAGCCTGTTAATCCTGGATACGCGCGTCACAATTTGGGAACCACCACTGGTTTAGGAGGCTGGTTGGTTCAACGCCATTTGAATGTTTAAATTACCCTAGGCTCACTTGGTTAATTCCCTGATTAGCTTGGTAATGATAAGTTTTTTAAATGCAAGTGATAGTTTCATAATGAAACAATTTTTAGGGTAGCTAAAATTGGAAATTCTATGTCTTAGATTTGAGGCAAAGCAAGTGATATGTAGAAGTAAATGTGTAAGGATTAGGCATAATTTGCAGATATCCATTACATAATACGCAACGAAGAGAAGTTAAGTCATGAAACATCCTCAAATCGTAAAATAGGTACTTCTCATGAGTGACCATTCGTGACAAAACTAACTATCGCTACTGACAACATCAAACCATACCCATATCAAAAAACAAATGTGCCAATTTTTTAAAAAAGTAAAGCACCAAAAGTTTTAATACTGATCCATATTAATCTAAACCTGTAATGAACAACCCACATAGTCCAGGATTATTTGAAGTAAAGCACATTAAATATCTGGTACTTGCAAGAGGCTAGTCCTTGGACACTTTCGTCCGGCAGCTCATTGCCGCGTAATTTTCGCTCTTCGCGCGATCGCACCCGCCTCGATTCGCATGACTTCGCAATGAACGGCAGCAGCGCACACGGTAAATAAATAAAATAAACAAGACTGCCGCGCGGTTTTCCGCGTGAAAACTCCTTCGCGTAAACCTAGCTTTAGGATTATGCCAGGTACCTCTCCAAACTCTTTTGTCAGAAGACCACATAAGCTACTACACAACATTTCGAGGGCCGGGCATTTTGTGTAATGTGATTGTTTCGGGATATGTTACATTCTACCAAATCAACAAATGTTTCGGTAGTTTGGAGAAACCTGGGCCATACGAACGATTTGACAAACTTACTGCACCGTCTCCGTCGATGCCACCCTGAACACTCATTATCTCGGCAGCCAAATCAGGATTGGTGGTGTAGGCAAATCGTGTCGGAGCCGATGACTCAATCGCAGCCTTAATGAAGTTGCCATGCACTAAATGTAAACCGAACGTGCTGGTCAATAGGGCGCGGTACTGCAGAAAAAATAGGGTCACACACACACATTTGTAACTCACGCTCGCTTCCGTGTCTGTCGAAAAAAGCAAACAAAATGTTGCGTTTGCCAAAGCACGCATCACGCAGGTTTTTCCAATCGCCAACTGATTTTACATGTTCAAACTTTTCCCAGTTCAACCAACTGCGAAACAAAAATTCAGGTCAAAGTTTATTAAAAACATGTCACGCATTCAAAATGTAATGATATAAGATAACAAGACTCACTGGAGAATCTGTCCTTCAGCCTCTGACTGTGTTTTAACCATGTTCACTTGCAGATTAGTGATGAATTCTCCATTTCTAGAACACGCATATCATGTGTGATCAAATAAGAAACATGGCAATGTAAATCCAACCGACAGTACTTCTGCATTACACATGACGTGCAACAAATACAAAAAAACACATTTAGTTTGTATCTTCAACCATATTTCACTGCTACAAAATGCAAAGACTATGATAAGGTTCATACGCATGGCAGGAACAGCATATGAGAACTCACTTGTACAGAAGTATGCTGTCTGCAATTCCAGCTTCTTGGCATTCATCTGCTTTGGAGTCTCGGCAGTTTAGTATTCCCACTTTTGTCCCATGTGATTTTAATGTTTCGGCAGCTTTTGCCAGTGCTTGAACTGTATCGTTCACAGCTTCACTTCGATCTGAAATAATCAAATTAAAACCATAAACAGCAAAGACTTGATCAATTCATTTTCAGCAGAAGTTCTATCCAAATCACTGGAGCAAACCAATTTGCCACAAGTGAAAACATCAAGAAACACAAGTATGCTGTCAACAGCATTCATTACTGGCAAAAGCTGTCAACAGCATTCATTACTGGCAAAAGACAAAACACTAATAAAATTTAGACACAGACAGCTGTCCATGCAACAAACACAAAACACTCAAACCAAAAATGTATGCTAGGACCTGTTTTATGAATAAGAAGAATTCCAGCACCAGTGCTTGACTGCTTTTGTATCTTAAATTGTTCATCAGTAACAAAAGGCACTGAAAGAGCTGATGATTTGCAAATAACCAATGCTATGGTACATGCTACTGTATTTAGGATTGAATACATTTCTAATTAATTACACACACAAGGAATTAAAACTGCAAGAAACAAAATGACATACTGTTTTTCACAAGAAAAATTGTTCAGAAATCAAAATTTAAAGTATTATTGCTAATCAAAAGAAGAAATGTCAGGAAACCTAATCTTAAATAACACTTACAATGCTATGCAAGAATTAAAGTACACCTTAATACTATTATGTTCTGAGTGTCAGCTTAATTCATATTTTATTAAGCACCTATTTCACATTTCTACCACAACTACTGAAATTGCATTTGTAAGAAATCAAAATTACAGAAAAGTGAAGACTGATAAAATTAATTATTATGCTAATTCAAACAAATACAGAAACATTTGTTCCCAATTAATTATGAAATTGCAACATCCTGGCCAAAAACTAACACCATCCACAAATTGCGAAGTACAACACTGTATCGTACTGATTTCATCACCACTGTGACTTCATCAGCATAAGCTACAAACCAGAGATGAGCGGAGTCACATTTTTGAAACTACTCCACCCATGTTTTTTGTTTAAGACTCCTGCTCCACCTCTGAAAAATTTGAAAACATCAACTCTGATTCTTGTTTAGACTGAAAACTTTCAAGTATCTCATATCAAACATTCATCTTTACGTACCATGGGTTCTTTAAATCCAGTTATATTTTTTTATATAAAAAGTTCTTTAACACAAGTATCTGGTTGTACAATGTGTATGTGACCAGGTGATCATTTATTCTAACCCACAAAGATAACTTAACACTTTGAGAGCCGGTCTACGAATATATCGTACCTGGATTTCGGCTTTTTCAGTTGCCTTACCAACGCCATAGCTCCTCCGCCAATTGCGCTAGAGAGCTGTTCAAACCCTCAAAAGATTCGGCAAGTCTTCTAGTCTGCACGCGAAAAAAATTTTTTTGGTTGGGAGTTACAGATTTTTTGTGAATGACGTCATAAGTGTTGTAGTTTTTGGGGTATTTTTGGCACATGTTACCTGACCTAGGGCCCAACCGCTAGGCCAAAGTATTTCGCTCAAGTTTTCATTGGAAACTAAGCTAAAGTCCGAGTCTTTTGAGCCTTTGATCAACTTTCTAGCATTTCTGGTTCATAAGTTATGATCTAAAATAAACAAATTATTTAATTTTTATCTAATTAACTAATTAATCAAATATTTTTATTACTTTAGATCATAACTTTTAAACCCGAAACCTCAGCAGGTCATCCAAAGTATCAAAAAACTCAGATTGTAGCCTAGTTTCCAATAAAAACTTCAGTGAAATACTACCATCTAACGGTTTGGGCCCAGGGTCAGGTGAAGTGGGCCAAGGTGGCCTAAAAGTCCTCCACTTATGACGTGACTCACAAAAAATCCACAACCCCTACCAAAAACGTTTTTTCATTGCAAACTACAAGATTTGCCAAGTCTTTTGAGCTTTTGACTAGGTCTGTAGCGCTTTCCAGCCCAGAGATATTCCCATGCAAAGCCACGTGCGATCCAGTTGTTTTGGCACAAAAATCCTTGAATCCTACCGGACACCAAAGTGTTACGAGGAAGGGCAAAATGTACATACAGGGAAAGCTAATAATTAATTTAACAAAAAAAACAATGGATCTAGAAAATATAGCATATAAATGGTTTTCATAAAACAAACCAAGGAACTAAGTTATTATAGTGTTTTCCACGAAACTACTAATGCAAACAGTTCTCAAAAAATTCAATATTGCTCCAAATCAGCATTTTACACAATTGCAACTGCATTGTTGAAAACTTACACTGATTAAAAATACTTTTCCAACTTTATTAAAGCACCTATCAACTTTTAATCAGCTTTTGTGATTATTAGCAAGTAGTTAAAAATAGCATTAGAGCCAGGGTTACCATACCGTCCTTATTTCTTAAGATTTGTCCTTATTTTGTAGTACTACGTCTTAAAAATATAACTGTCCTTATTTCTAAGAAATGTCCTTATTTGGTACTTGCGTCCTTATTTTCTGTAGTATAACAATTTTAAATAAGCAATATCTGATAGACATACAGACCATTTCTATCTCATCGTAAACATTTTGTAATCAAAGTTTTTTTGATGTCAGGAAAGTAGTATAATCTTGTAGCACAGAGACATAACGCACTATCAGGCATTGTTAGCACTGTAAGCTGTCTGCTCTGGTTAGGATTCTTAGGAAAGCTGGTTCTGTAGCAAAGGTTTAGCATTTAATTGATTCAAGAAGTAAGCGCAAAAAAATTTTCTGTGACGATTACAAGAAGGAAGTCGAGAATAAAACATTGCTGAAGCAATGGTTCCCAGAGATAAAGAGGCAAGGATATCATCTGACGTTGGTCGTGCAAACAGAAACAATTGTTTTCTTTTTTGGTAATATAATTAAATTTTCCTCATCTGTCCTTATTTTTGGTTCTAGATCGATGGTAGCCCGGATTAGAGCTGAGAAGTATTTTACATCTTGGCTTACTACATTACTCACATTTAATCAAAAAACAACACACAGTGAAGCATACCGATGAGCAGTATAAACACTGGTAATAACAAAGAGTGATATTAGGCCAGGGGTCTCAAACTTCTCTTGAGGGCCAAATGAGGATTAATAAAGTAACCTGAGGGCCACATTATGATGCTGATGCAACAACAGTGGTAGCTGAATCTTGCAAGAAACAGCTTTCGTGTCTAATTTCCTGTGAAAGGTATCATGAGCTAGAGGCAAATCAATTCTAGCCGTCTCTACACTGTTTAAAAGGAACTTGTTCTCTCACTCACCAAGCACTTTTAACACTACAGTGGCCAAGGAAAAAACTTGCCCTCATTGGCCACGGTTTTGATCGACACCGTCTATCTAAAACTGACTGTTTTTTCTGGGAAGATGGCTTTCTACTGTGTACATCGTTTAATCCAACACCAGAAAGATCCCCAACATGAATAAAAAATGGCACAAAAGTGACATTGCTTGTCAAAATCTTTGCAGTATGTAACCAAAATATCATGGTCATTTTGCACAGAGCAGTTTCCACATTTTTGTTGGTCATCAACGACATGTTGAGCTAAAGGACCTATTTGCTTTGCATCTTCTCTTGTATTCCAAAATAATGTTTCAATCCAATTTGTTCAATCCAAAAAAATTTCAATCCAAATTTGTTGGGCATGTACACAATAAATGGCACCGGCTTTGCGACAGCATCAGTTGTTCATGGATTGTCAAGCTGTAAGTGGGAATACATTGTTGCATCATTCACAGTAAATTTTTCAAACAACTCTCTAATCTGCGTGACTTAATCGGTATCACTTCGTCATTTAACAGGTTGATTCATTGTCAAATAGGGGAAAACAAAGAATATTGGATAAAACGTCTTGAACATTCTTCAGGGGCACAGTTTCTTGAAATATTTTTGGTCCATATATTTCATTCCGCAATAAATCTGGATAGTGAGCTTTTCCATATATTCGTTTTAAACATTGCAATGCTATGAAACCTTCAAACATGTTTGCACGTAGCCCCTAGCTTTGGTTTTGTTTTCTTTTCTTCAATCACAGTATACTTCTGAACTTGGCATAGTACTGATTTATCGATTAGCAGCTTCCAAGCCACATAGGGGGTCAGAGAAGCTTTTGATTCTCACACTGATTTTCATTGCTGTTGCTTTGAAAATCGGAGACTGTCATGCATGTTCACAATGACCAGTGACAAGTGAATACATTGTATTTCCATTCTCAGCTACGATTGCAGAACGTATGATTGAACCTTCATCAATTACCTTATGTTCTTCACTGCTGTTGAAACAATCGACAGCTACTGGACAACCGACAGCTTCAGCGTTGCTCTCAGCACTACCAAATAGAGAATTGCTCCTAAAAGAATCACTCAGGGGATGATGTTGAATAATATTCAACATATTCAATGAATATCTGCCTCTGTCAAATGCCTGGCTTTCATGCTATACAAACGTTCTTGCTTGCATCACACAAACAAAGTACTTGATTAAAATGAATAACACAGTTGGCTAGTTTTCTAAAACCAAATATTTTCCAAGCGCATGAAGAAGAGGTTCAATCATTTTGTTATGAACAGTAAACCCAATGGTCAAAGCACTTAGGTGTGATTTATTTTTCTTGTTGATTGTTGCAGCATTATCTCAGCTGGTTACATGTTACTACCAGAAGATTTCCATATGAAACTTAATGGAGACAAAGAGGTGAGGTGTTGAAATCAACACTGCTGTCAATGATGATAAACGTACTGCCCATTTGTTTGTTTTTTGCAAAAGGTGAAAATCAAAACATATCACCAAGGACATCATAAAAAAACAATGATTGTAAAATTGGGCCATCAAAATTAAAGCACTGCAAGACTTCAGAAGCATTCACAAAATTTTGCAGGTGTCGATATTGATACTGCAGCCATTCTAGTCTTAATCACCAGCGGATGAACTAAATAACATAAACGTTAATTATATTTGAAAATTCCCAAAAAACATCACAGGCTGCACAAAATGCCCGCGTGGGCCACATGCGGCATGTGTGTTTAAGACCCCTATGTTAGGCAATACCACACTCAACTACACTATACTTCCTAACTTGAAAACAATTTAGTTTGCAACCATTGCACTTACCTGACGAACTTGTTTGTTCTACCAACTTGCACACAACCATAAATGCTGCATAAAAATTCATCAGTAAATTAATTGCAGCAAAAGGTGCAATAATCAAGCAAAGGATTTAAGCTCAACAATTAAAAACACAAACTGATAAAACACTAGTTTTAACTTGCAATCATTAATCAGATATCTGACAAATATGATAATTGATTTTCAATTTTTTCCTAATTTTAAATCTCCGATGTCCACAGCTGATCATCTGTATCATTAACATTGAATCTCACTTTAACCATGTGCTCAGAGATACCTCTGAACCTGCTTTTTTTTTGGTTTATGGACTGTAATGACAAAAAAATAGATATTTTTGAAATGACCAAAAAAATTAAGTCAATTTGGTCACAATGTTTGAAAATTTAAGTTAAAAAACAATGTTATGGTGAATTTTAATACAATTGTGAAACAAAGGACCGAAATGTTTCAGTGGCCAAAATGCCTGAAATGTTTCAGTGAAAAAAAACAGCTCTGAACTATGAATGCACTAAAGCAGGGGTCTCCAAACTTTTTTGATCGAAGGCCACATGAGCTATTACACAACTGTTCGAGGCTTGGACAGTGGACATCTTATGTAATGTGATTGTTTCAGGATATATTACATTTTACCAAATAAGTTTTTTATAAATATATATTATTTTTCATTATTGACAAAATGTCTTTGTGGGCCGGAGTTGGCCTGTGGGCCGTAGTTTGGAAACCATGTGCTAAACCAAACCATTGACATAAACAGAAAAGCAAACCCCAACCAAAAATTATAACAAGATGAACATTATACATAACTATCCCTTTCTCAAAATGAATGCAATATTCCTGCAAAACAGCTTAATGTTATCTTTAGGCTACAACTATCAGGGCAAACAGCTAACATTATGCATTATCATGCATATCGTATTCTTATGGATTTCATGTTGATGCTGTATATTTCACAGACACTGCTGCATAGGCCACCAACCAACCCTCTGTAGCATACAGTCACAGTCATCGTAGCTTACAGATTCTGAGTATTTTTCAAACCCAATAATATACCAGCGATCACTATAAAATGGATGGCCAACTCCATTGTCTTCATTGTTACAGTCACGCATCAGTAAGACTTCACTCTGCGTATGCATTTGCAGGGAAAAGCATTGCAAAAATGTACAATGTCGCGTAATTCTAATTATCAGCTATTGCGCTTTTTGCAAACCCGCTAATAGCATATTTTCCCAATTTTTTTATTTTTGTAGGTTTACTGCAGGGTTTGAAAAGCACATGCATTTTCTATGTGCCAAAAATGTTGTTTCCTAGCCAAAATAGTGCTGACACATCTTCAACTTCAGGACAGCTATTGACTGCCGAAACTAAAGAAAAATCACTGTATAAGATAAGCACCTGGTGTGTTGCTGAAGCTGAAGAAATTTCCGATGTAAATGTGAGTAGATATACTTTACATGAAACAGATAAATCTTTGCAACCTTGCTTGTGGGTAGATATACTTTACGTGAAACAGATAAATCTTTGCAACCTCAACTCATTTACTGCTGCTGTCTGAAAAATCACTTACCCGGCGTCCCTGAAACATCTTTTCCGTGCATGATATTGATGTACCGTGAACAAACATGTTTTGAAGCGCAAAATGAATTTCTGGCAGTGCGTTGGGATTATTAAAAGCCAAACTTAAAACTGCTCTGCAATTTCTTGTAACACATAGATAGTACCATGGGTGCAGTGCTAAAAAGAATGGTGGCAATGATTTTTAAACCAGTGTCTGTCGAAGATATCTTGGGGTATATATTTTGTGCACTATGTGGACAGCGTCGCTGGCCAATTCTGACGTGATTTTATCTGAGGCAAGACTAAGACACTATTTGTCTGCATTTCATCTACCCTAAGTCAACAAAGAAAAACAAGCTTTTTCAGGGTACCCTGTGAAAGGCGGAGCTCCGTGACAGCGGAGCTTGGTTGCGGAGGTTTGATGAAGTAACCGGAGTCGCTAAAACCGATATTTTGCGTTGAGCAATGAGAACTAAACAGCAGTAAAAATAATTTGTTTGCAAAAGGTGATATTACACTACGATAAAAGAAGTCTATTCTGAAGTTCGATAATTTTTGCTTATCTGAGTTTCACAACGGTTCGGGGACAAAAAAATAGGTTTCAACAGTTGTGAATGTTAAGGAAGCCCTAATTTCACTGGAAGACGGCTCCGCAAGCGCGATTTTTACACTACGGCAACCGGAAAATCTGCCATATAAGGACATAATTTCGGGCTACGCAACGTTGAAAATGCAACTACGGTAACCGGAAAAATACATCCCGAAATCCGCGCACCACTGTGCAGCTTTTTTTTCGGTTACCGTAGTTGCATTCTCAACGTTGCGTAGCCGGAAATTAGGTCAAGAACTGGCTCACTTTCCGGCTGCCGCAGTTTGAAAATCGCTTCAACTAGTAGCTGCCTTAGCTGTCTCTTGCCACTAAACTCAACTGCAGAGTAGTGGTTATCACCATTTGACCTAAACTTGAACAATGATCAGAAAAAAATTATTTTTTCGTTTCCATTACTGCCTCTCCGCTCTCGTCTCCTTGCAGTGTAGGATGTCACTCCGTTTTGGTGGTTGTCGTTACGCGTATTTTCACATGGGTTGAAGTTATTTAATTTTGCAACATAAAAATTACGTTCCTTATTTCAATGAACATAAATTAAAGGCTATAAATAAAAGCCACACAAATCATTTTGGCCGTTAACGTTGCTGCATTAAGTTGTTCTTCGCTAAATATGCTCATTTCTAAGTGTCAAATCATCAGGTTGTGGTCCAGAACGAAGTTGTTTGTCAAATTTGGTTAAAATTGCGTAACGTTTGGGCTGAATCAGGCGCGTAGCCAGAATTTTCGATAGGGGAGGGCAAACAACAACCAAGTCTCAACATTGAAATATATAATAGACTTTGTTTTTAAAGCATCATCCAAAAAATATGTCTTTTTCGGGTACTTCTGTTTCTGAATAATTCTATTCAGGTTTACGCCGGCAAATAGAAAGTCTGCTTTTATTGAAGTGACAGGTTTTAAAAGTTTTTAGCAAATTTTCAAGTTTCTACTTTGAATGAAAGCCACCATTTGCTCGTAAAACTTTATTGCGAAAGCGTTTATGTAAATCTTGATGCTATAAGTGCAAGACCTGCAATATGTTCTTTTCAGCTAATAGTGCAGTTGAGCAAGAAGTCATTGTGGCCGCCATGGTGATTGCGCTTTTTATTTACACGCTTCTGATGCACACCAACGCACGTTCAATCGAAGCCCAGTGCGACTTTGCGTTAGGACACCGGCTCCAGAAATAGGTCTGCAAAACTTGCGCGCATGTAAGACGTGAAACTTGTCCAATTGTTGAGCGACTGGTTGACGTATGCAGCCTATAATGTAAACGCCAGAGTCCCTCAACGTGTTTGAAAATGTTTGGATTTTATGTCATTAAATGCGATGAAATGCGACTGTGGTAGCATTTTTGTACGCTACTTGTACTAAACTGCTTCCCAAAAACGATTGAGTAATTATCTATCAAGGTTTTCGGAGTCAACAACAAAATTCACAAATATTATAAAGAAAACTTTGAATTGGTGAAAAGTTATATATGCCCCCTAAACAAACCTGCATATGTTTGACACACTCAGTCTACACAAAGTGTGAAAACGGTTGTGTATTTGCGAAAATGAAGCCAGAATCGATTATTAGTACGGCTCAGCATTAAGTTAAGAAATAGGCCTACATGTCGCCGCAGCTTAACACAATGGTTGGTTAGTTGATCTAGCCCAGTGGTTCCCAAAGTATGGATAAAAACCCAAAGAAGGGTGGAGAAGGGTCAAAGACTTGGTCGCGCAGAGGCGATCCAAACCTGCGATGTATTTTTTCAACGTTACCACTGCTTGTCTGTGTCTGCGTGTAGCGCAGGTACTTGAGAAATGAGTAGATTGCTAACATTAAAAACGAACTTAGCAACTTGCTGCCAAAAATCATCCATGTCATCAATATTTTAATACGTTGTTTGAGGCTTGGGTCACGAGGTGTTCAACAAATTCAGAGCTGGGTCATGCTCAAAAAAGTTTGGGAACGAGGCGGTTGACAGTCTTTCTTTAAATCCATTAGTGTTTCAATACCAGAATCCAATCAACTAGGAAAAAATTCAATTTAGTTTCATTTCGGTCACATGCGCTTTATCGAGAAAACAGATTGCAAGCTATCTGCAAGTAACTGGCAGTGTCAACACTTACAAAGCAAAAAGCATCTTTCTACTTTCGTTACATTTTTCTGCTGACTCGTTGCGTTGCAGCTGAATGCTTCGAAATTTACTGTAGGATAGGGTAGCAATTAAACAGCAGGTGAAAGTTGAAACACTCATAATATGCACAGGTCAATGGTAATGGTAATGGTTTATTGTTTCATATGACTCAGCCAATAAGCAGAAGCACCATAAAAGCCATCGCATGCAGTAAACCAACCATTAGCG
>JGI24022J15233_10003091_pt1 | contig 16254 bp, 7 predicted proteins | sample Ectturendosymbi2_FD_15233 | JGI IMG/M metagenome (IMG submission 15233)
AAATAAACAGTTGTGCCAATAAACGCTAACATGTAGTGGAAGTAGTTTATCAACAAGTTTGTAAGTGTTGTTCAAAGGAGCCTGATGTTGTAAAAAAATGAATAACACACGCTTATGCAGTAATTCGATCTACTGTAAAGGTGAATCGATTAGACAGATGTATCTTTGTGTGGAGTTGTTTATGATGTAATCAACTGCTTCTTGTTAAATATCGTGACTGAAAATTTTCAGAGCAAACTGTGCTTTCAGTAAAAATTATGATTTGATATTTTGTCAAATAATGTATTGTAACACTTCAAAGGAACTACGCGATATGTGTTTCCACGCAAAATATTTTCAATTCTTTTGATATGTTTAAGTTTTCTTTCGATATTTAACTGCAAGTTTCAGCTTGCAAATTGAGTGGAAATTTTTCAGGGAAATTGAAAATCTGTAAACTGCTTTGGATTTCGTTGTGCTCCCTTCTGGTGATTCTTGCCATATGTGGAACAATTCTGCTGCTGATGAAGGTTTGTCCACAACATCTCCTTTATTTGTAGACAAAATTGTGCAATGAGGTATTTTCGAGAAATTTAAAACACTCATTTCATTGATGTTTTCATTAAGACAATTACATTTATGACATATTTTAGACATTTTACAGGTTAAATGTTTTTACTGCAATTGTTGGTGGCTAATGCTTGATTTCTATGTGCCATGCTTCCCACAAAAGACTAGTTTTATTTGAATAGAACTGTTGCACTTTAGTTCCATATTGTTAGGCCAAATGGATATCCTAAAGAAATTTTTAATTGATCCAATCCTGCAACATTTGTGGAGATCAGTTACTTAAATTTTGATCAAACGTGTTTTCTTTTCTGTAGACTCTACTCTTCGAAGAAAAAATGAAAACGGTCTCAGTTGCAAGTAAAGGTAAGAAATAAAAGGGACTTGCTGCAACGTTAATAAAAGTTTAACCGTGATCTTGTCTATTTTTACGGTATATTGCAAAATTCATTTTTCAATGTCTTCCTAGAAATACCTCAAAGAAAGCAATTCCATCAAAAATTTTGATGAAACGTCTGAGCCAATAATTCAGAAAATGAATTAGGGGGGCTTTCACTTTTTCTTACATATCTCATCTAAAACATTTTAATGTGATTAAATTTTCCCAACAAAGAACATCTTCCAACAATTCGTTAACGAACGTATTTCGTGTAAAAGGGAGGTATTAGGACTATTTACCACAAACGTTTCAAGGGTCTGTTTTGTTAATCTTGCTGACGTCTCCCCAGTTAACCAATGAAAGACTGAGCTAAAGTTTTTAAGAAAACGTTTGCAATCAGCACAAAATTGCAAGTTGAAGCACACGGTTATTGGATTGGAATTTCAAAGCTGTTTTATTGTCAAGCAAATTCTAGGCGACATTAAACTTCAGACCAGGTTGCAAGTGTGAATGGAGTAAAGGCGAAAGCGCAAACACCACGTATTATTCGTTGTTGAAAATAGCTGTACCATGAATAGCAGCATTTTGCTTTGGACGATATTTATGTGTCTGACCATAAGGAATTCTTATTTTCAACCACGACTGTGCAGAAATGATTTTAGATTGTAAGCAATTCCTTATTTACCGACACGTATATTCTAATCGAAGGCTGAACCCAAAATGTCTAGATTGCTGTGATTGGCAGCACTGTCTCGGCATTACCAGGTGCGCACATGTATTGCTGAGTCTGCTGAGTCCTTTCTTTCAGTATGTCAATGATATTAATCTGATTCCTTTCGATTTGGGTTTCGATGCTCGTACAGTTCAAACTGCGTGCGATCTATTCATTTTGAACATACGTTGGCTTCCAAGTAGAAAACTAGGTTTGAAAAATAGTTGACATAACGTTATAAGCTAACATAACACATAGTACCATACTGTTACATATAAATTTGAAAACTGTATTCTCAACTGGGTATTCTTGGACAGAACATGTCAGATTTAGTTTTGCCCTGAAACAAGGAACTTTTCCATGCAATGTGCAAGTAACAGCATAAAAGGAAGCCAATTCCCAAAATGCGTAATCCGCAATTTTTCAAATACACAATTCATTTTTTTTTGTATGATTTGAATAATCAGTCCATGCCTAAATATAGTTAGTAGTGTTGCAGCGCCAGCATGTGCTGCGTGCTGTGGAGAGCAGCGCTCGAATAGTTTTACAACGTGTATCCAACAACCTCTCGTATACACTGACACNACAGAAATTCCGCCGAACCAACACAACTGCAGCCTCCTATTCCCAACATAAATAACATACAGACCAAAAGATTATCAACGCAAAACTTGCTGTCACAATTTTAGCAGCAAAGTTCAACAGCGATTGATCGTCGAATACTGTTTCTGAAGCAGAAACAAAACATACATTCTTCTCACGCAGTTAGAACTGATGAAACACACTTCGCTATCGGCTACCCAAGTTCGTAACATACTACAATAAAACAATTGCTCCTATGGACAACAATCAATTGCGAATTGCAGCTGAACGTTCATTCTCCCATAACAAATAATAAAGCCATACTGCCAAAAGCATTTTGGTTCCATAACTCAAACTTACCTGTCTTTTTAGTTTATCAGAAGGTTCGTTGTAACGAATGGCAGAATTTGAATTGAAAATGGCAGAAACATAAGGCCAAAAAAAGTTATTAACCGTGAAGACGACAAGGGGGTAAATTTATAGCGTGTATGAGGAGAAACAGAAAAGGAAAACATGCAGTCATCGCCGTTGCAAACTGCGCTGATGCGCACAAGAGAGTGCTCTCCACAATGGGGGAAAGCAAGGAATCCATCCGCAAAATCCTAACAGGAAATCGATTTCACGTGACACTACACAGCGTCAGTCCGGAAATCTGCAAGCAATGCTTACAGGTGAAACGCTGAAAGGCTGAAACAAGGGCAGAGAAAGCAAAGAAACTCAAGACTGAAATGATGAAATCAGAACACAAGGTGCGACAAATAAAAAACAGAAAATGCGTTTTAACCAAGTAATTTATATCACTACAACATTGTAAGAGACTGATTGACTGACTGACGCCAAACACACAAGCTGTGACAAATTGGTTCATTTGTGGCTGGGACAAATGATTTGATATGACATGTCAATTCGATTCACAGTGGTTGCGCGCATTTTAAGAATCAGTACAGCTTTCATCGCATGCAAGTAGATTTCGATTTCCTCGTATTGCCGCACGCAAGGGTGAGGCGTTGGCACATATTATTACGCGAAAATAGTAAATATGCAAGGTCAACACACACGGAGCTCTGTGTGAGCCGCTAAATATTCTTGACATTTCACAGTGCTGCACAGTGACCTAACATGAAAAAAATGTTAAAGGCATCAGACGTGTAAACTAAGCGGAAATTGTTGTTAGTCGAAGTCAACGCAATTGAGACGAAAATCTGTGCTGGTGCGTGATTTGCTTTCGGCTCACCGTATAAATCATGACTAATTTGGAGCATCATTACCTATTCATTAAAAAAAAATTAAAATTGATGTGTTTTATTTATTGTGTGGTATTGTTACAATTTACCAATGTTATTAGTTAATTTCAATGTCTCTGGCCAATTTCAAAGAATTCACAATAACACAGACGCTTTACGAATTTCACAACTATGCATCACACTTAATGCTGATAGACGGCTGAGCAATTTTATAGGCAAAGCACACATAATAATTCGATATCTCTAATACAGCACTAGAAAGACACGAGTTTAGTAAAAACTCCCTGCATGTTCACTTCCTCCCTGCGTGTGTACTCCCTTTAACGTCATATGTGCCGAATTCGTCCCATCCAACGTTTTGTTCTTTCATTCTGCACACGCTTATTTTTATCGCTCAACGACCGGTGTCCCGAATTCGGCCGGAGTCGCACTTTCGTTTCATTCGCTTTATCGCCTTTCAGTGATTACAGGTTTGACATCCACCATCTTGAATTCTGTCGACAGTTGGTTCTTAGAAGGAGAGATTGAGTAGAGATTTTGATGAACATTTTTGGGAAAAGTTTTCAGTTCTGGACGACACAAAAAATCAGGAATGTAGAGTTACTCCTGTAGAATGGAAATCTGGCGGTTCTTGTTTAGTACCGTTGCTTTGGGAGTTTTTAAGCAGATTCCTGTGGATTGGACGAATTCGGCACAGTGGTCATTTAGGCATAAAACCGTGGATAAACAATACTATTCCGCAAGTCTGGGTACCGCAGGTTTTTTTTTGGCAGTTATTGCTGTTTGATTATGCCGAGATGTTTGTGAAAAAGAGCGTAATTTCTTACTGAATGAAACCAAGGTCGTTTTATGGCAGGAAAGTGACTGGAAAGTAAGGTTTCCAGAATGTGAAAGTGACAATGGCAAGTAGTACGACAATAATGGGGTTCCACACTATATTGTTTCTACAAGAAAGGACTTTACAGCGATTCATCTGATTCCAAAGAAGACACTTGTGTCATGGCATTTTGCAGTTAGAATTTTTGCAACAGTGATTCAAAAAGAAACACAGAAAGAGTCTCAAGCTTTCCACTTTGGAAGAGTCAGAAATTGAAGCATAGTGTATTCCTGAATCGGGCTAAGATGAATGCAATATTACCATAGTTCATATTTTTGTCTTATTGATTTGGTTCTACCGAGTAGATAGTTTTTGTATAGATATAGATGGGATTGTGAATACTTTGGTGTTCCAAATACAAAGCAAAATGATTTTCCGGACTTCAAATCCAGCGTAACTGAAGCTTTTATTGGAAAAGGCGAAGACATATTTTCCAAACAAATGCAAATCATCTTTGGAATTGAAATCTGGGGTTCTACAGCAAGACGCCGCTAATTCTGGGTAATCTGTTCTCCGCAAACATGCAGGTCACAAAATTACATGTGAAGAGATAAGATTGGTCGGAGGTGGGAGCGAGGCGACAACGATGCTAGAACCTAACATCAGTGATGTAGTCGAGACCTAAACGTCGGGACCGAGACCTGGTCAAGTCTTCGAGACCGACACCTCATCGAAAAATCCGAGACTCGAGAATCGAAAATTTGTGGGTTATGCCGATATTTTTCTACAAATTTACAAAATATTTTGTCGCAATTGCGAAGATGCAATTTTTTTGGATTTCTGGCATTTATCCTACCTGATTTGGTTATTTCGTATCTGTGAATACAGCAGACCGAAAACACATTCATTTACAAAGGTTTCACTAAGCCATATTTTTGCAGTACTTAAAGCCTCAAACGAATGTACTTGTGATCGAGACCAAGACAAGACCTCAAACCTTCGAGACTGAGACTCGAAAAATGGGAACTCTCGAGACCAAGACCAAATCTCGAGACCATCACTGCCTAACATGCAATGGGGAAGCCAATATTCTCTGTGGTGAAAGCAATGTACAGCTGTGTCTGAACCAGTGACTGAGTGTCAAGACCCATTTTTGCGAGGCGCAGTCTCGAAGGTTTCCGGTCTAGTCTCAGTCTCGAAGGTTACAGGTTTCGAGACTTTGAATATTGCATAGAACTAGATTAGTAAAATTTACAAAATTCAACGTTTTTTTGTTTGTTGTATTTTCAGGTAAGAAACAACCAAAACATGTTGGAAAATGCCAGAAATAAAAAAATCAACTCAGACATTATGACGACATTCAAATGAAAATTTTGGCAAAATGCTCACAATTTGACGTCTCGAGTCTCGGTCTCAAATTTCAAGTCTCGATTCTCGGAGTTTTTGATGAATTCTCAGTCTCGGAGTTTAAATCAGGTCTCGGCCTCGAAGGTTGCGCTCTCGACTGCATCACTGGTCTAAACAAACACAAAAGTTGTTTCAAGCTCTATTACCAGTAATGTACTTAAACTGCGATTCTAGAGCATTTTTAAATGCTTTCAAAACTTGCAACAAACGTTGATCTGATATACGCAATGCTTCCTTTGATAAAGTGCAGACCTATAATAAGATTAAGATTCTGATCAGTTTTAGAATGCTTTGTTAGAGACAAAGAATAAAATTACCCTTTCAACAAAAAAAACATAACGACTTNGAGATTCCTACGGTGTAAAATCGCTACATGGTTTTACCCATTAGTGTGTAAACGAGCCCAAATGACCGGTGTCCCCAATTTGGCACATGGACCATTCCCCCTCAATAAAGTTTAGGATAGGAATATAACACACAATTTTGTTTTTAGGTTTCATATTTGATAATAATTTTGAGTAGAAACATTTTTTTCCACAAGGGGATAATTAATGCGGACATTAAGGGGTTTTAATAATGCATATAATTAGTACAAATATTTCATGCGAGGTAATGAAACACAAAATTTATTCAAGTTTGCCATTTGGAATTTTTACAAACCTAGGCCACCTTATACATTAAACATTTCTAACCACACACACAAATGTACATCTTCGTCACAATTTACAAGTAACACCTCTTCTATTGGCAAACGCATCGCTAGACGTGCTGAGATTATTAGGAAGTGACACAACTTTCCAGGAAGCGAGATTTGGTGTTAATGCAAGTTCTGGCTGGAATTTATCTGGCAAAAATTTGCAGAACAGGCAACTCTCCAGTCATATTCTTTTCTATTGGCGACTTTTTGTTGCTACACATTTTGCAGTTGTGTGGGCCGTTAATGGGCAAGTTTTCAGATTTTTAGATTTTTGCCAAAATGTTGGTTTTCTNGTCATAAGTAGCCAACCGCAAATGCTGGATTGACAGTAAAGCCTCTGACGATGTGGATATTTGCCTATTTCCCTTTAATAAACAAGCAAAAATTGCCTCATAGCGGGATATTTTTAAGGAAAATGTTAGGTACCTGGTATGGACATGTAGGGACCCGATATCTCTGATTCTAGGGACCCGATTTTCAATTCTAGGAACTCGAATCGTGTTCNTAAAAATCNTTGAAAAAACTGCTCTTNGTGTTGTGACCCAGTGTCTGATGCAGTAGGCAAAAAATTCCTAGACCCACCACCATTTTTCATCNACATTACAAAACTTTGCGCATCTTTGGAGGGTTTGAACAGCTCTCTAGCTCAATCATTTTTTGGCGAGTTAAGTTGGCCCAAGTTGGTACAAAAAAGTGGCCTCGCGAGAGAAAAAGCGAAGCAACAATTCGTCAATTGCCCATTTTGAAATCAATACCCCATGAACCTGCAATAATGAAACGTTCCCCTATTGCCCAAAAATTGATTATGGCCACAGAACAATAATTTCTTGATTCTGACAACTGTCATCATCGTACACGCACATTTGCCTTTCATACATATATATCTTTTTGACCAAAATATCTTGCCATCCAGTTTTTAATTTCATATCAGCTGCAGTAACCCCGTCGTTTGTTTCAGAGTTCAATCAGAATGTTTCATTGCTCTCGCAGCACACGAAGGAAGCTAAAAAAATTGCTGAAGAACAGTTTTTGAAAGGAATAAAACAAGAAAGTATCAACCAAGGTAAATAGCAGGAGGCCAAGATTTTCTTGCAAAGTAGACCTGTTTCAACTGTTGTTACTTATATATATTTTTAGGAGCTTGCTTGTATATTTCAAAAAATTTGAACCTGCGTCAAATTTTTTTCTGGTGTGCTTGAATGTCCCAGAAGCATTTATTTGAACAAATTAAACAGCCAGTTAACCTTCCTTAGATCGAAACCTACTGCTCGTTCTATCACGGTTGTTTTCACTCCAGACACCTTCTTTTGCAGTACTTGTTATTAACAACGCTTGACATGAACGTCACGACAAAAATGAAAATGCATGTACAGTATCAATTATGAAAATCAATAGCAGTCCATGAATTATTTTTCACACAAGAAGAAATAAAATCCTTCATACTTCGACATGCACAGGTGTAGTAACAGTGCAATATGAATAAATTACCAATATCGGCGCAATGGTGACTGCAGCCTCGAGTAGCATGCTCAGATAAGCGTCAATAAAATCAAATGTCTGCAACACGTCTGCGCGTTTCGCAGATCTCCTAAATCTCCATTTCACGGAAACGAATACGTACACGGTCTGTTGAAGTTACTTAAATAAAAGGATGCCTAAAAAAATTGTTATAAACAAGCATTTCATTAATGCAGTCAACAACATTGAAAGCTGTCAATGAAACAATGTATATATTAACGTCAGATCACAAAAAAGGTAAACTCTTTATAGTCTCTGAATGCCCACAAAAGAGTTAACCCCGCCAACTCAACAAAAAGGTTCTTCATTGTAAATTGTCGAATGTAGAAACGCAAGCGAATGCAATCATGTTTTTTTCAAGAGATTTGTTCAACCTGCAACGAAATTATTGGAGGAGACACTTTTTGTTCCGTTTTTGGAACAATCGTCCCAACCGGTACCAGAATCAAAACCCTTGCTGAAAAGACTGTGCGATTTAAATGCTGCACGAAAATAACATCCAGCAAGTGCAAAATAATGTATAGTCAATGAGAATAGCACACGGCACTGAATGAACGCAAACACATATTTTACTAGTTTGATCAGCCAAAAAAGCATTTTTCATGCAGTCTGACATTAAAATGATCAAGTTTTCAAAGGGTTTTGCATAATCATAACAACTTTCATGCTTTTCCGCTTAAACAGGGTGATGTAATCCAGGTTTTGTGTTGGTATTTTTTTTAACTGAGCAACGACAAAGGCATTGTGGACGTTTTCAGCAATCCGACTACAACTGGCCTTGCAAGCACAACTCATTTCGGGCTGTTCAGCTGCAGCATGCAATCTCCAAGGAACAACCTTTATCAAAGCTCAAATGCAAGAGCCAGTATCACAATTTCATTGTTCGTCTTTATTGCGTAACAAATCTGCCGAGCAAATCCACATCACCCACTGCTGGTAATACTGATAATACGAAACGGTTGACTTGCATCAATTATTTTATTTCTTGCTGACTATCGCGTTTCGTCATTACTCTTTACTATACAGTAGGTTGAGATCGATGGAAATTGAAAGCAATGGAAAACAATTGTGTTTTCTTTCCATTTGACAATTGTTACGTAGCCATGAGAGTGACAATAAACAATTGTGGTAGTATCCCGTTCAAACAGTTGTCTAACCTGAACGATAGACGAGATGGAGTAAAATACTTTAATGAGCGCTATTGCGCAGCTGTTAGCCGGCAGTGGACAATTGTTCCATTATTGGAACATGTTGTTCGAAAGCAATCGCAAATGAATGACGGACTTTTGTTTTAATGTTTGTGTCAGGATATATACAAAACGACTATTGTGAAACACATGGAAATGATTTGTATTTTAAGTAGTAGTCATTAATGAGTTAAAACCGAATTTTGTTAGTAAATTCTTGAAAACCTAATTCCACCTCAACAATATCAGTTATCACAGCATTTCCCAACATGGAAAACCTGAATTACCTGCGTGTTATTCTTGACAATACTGCAAAATGGAAGTCTCATGTAGAAAACGTAAAGACGCTGTGATGAAAAGCTTGCGGTAGACGTTTATTCAAAAGGAACATTGCGCAACGCATTGCGTACTGAAAACTGCCTATAACGCATTTATTTCATCTCTACATTAGGCACACTTACACTTTATTACATAGGGAAATTGCTTCGAACGAAACTATTCAGTTTCTCATAAAAAAAACAGAATACAATTTAAAAAATAATAAGACCGACTTACCATACCTCTTTGGGAGAATCCTTCACATCAACCCCTCTAAAAATCTGCATATCAGCTCCGCTAAAAATTTTGTTTCACATTGTTCGTGCAACACCAGACGACAGCCATCAATCATAAACCACCTTTAAAGTTTAAAATAAATGTCTTGTAAAAACGCAAAGAAGGTGATTAAAAAAAGGGAACAGATAACTGCTTTGGTTTTGCCCACATGTTACTCGAAATAAAATCACAAAATAGTAGTTCCGTAGTGCTGCAGCGGATACTGCACTGACGACCACTGAAGCAACAAGATCTTGGAATTGGCTAATCACTCACGCACGCCATTTCCACCAAGTCGTCCTGTCAGGACAGGATACCGCTGTTCGCAGTGAGGAGAAGACGTTTCGAGGACAATCGTTTGTGTAAGAATGTTATGCTGGGACAGAAAAAGATGGTTCCTTTATCGAACTTTCACCACGCTGCTAACCTGAGAATGATGCAACGAGTATGGACAACAAATTTTGTTGTCACTTTCACGTGATAACCACACCCATGAGTGATAAAATTCATGGACAAGTGATGTGAAGGAGATGATAAATTCTAGGCAATATCACAGCAAAGAAGATTGAACTTTGCACTGAGCCAACAAAAACACTACCTGGTTAACACTGAAGCAAGAGCAAAATTGTGAAGAATAGATGAGGACACAGGGACTTAGAAATTGTTTTTTGAACAAGAGAAGTTTCGACATGAAACCATTTAATTGACTATTAAGAAATGAATATACTGATAATGGAAAGGAAAAGGTACTCATAGTCCCACCGAATGAAGTGGGAGGCTTGTTTTTTAAACATTCACAGATAAATTGTTGATGACGCAAATTTGAGTACTTAATCAGAGGTTAGGACCAGTCAGTAAATTCTCGTATAGTTTCATCTTGCAATAGGACTTGCATCAGTAAATCTGAACTCCGTCATTTATTGAAAGACCATTATTCATAAATACTGTGTACAAACTTAATACTTCAAGGAAATGTCCAAGCTAATGCTACAGAACCTTACAGATTATGAATGTGTTTGAAGATAGAAAATTTATGAATGCGGTTTGTAATGCTTATTTTAACTAAACGAAGTTGCAGATTCATATAAAATACGAACTATTACATTATTCTTTGCCTAAAAGTTGAGTACCGTTTTTGCACACTAGCAACGATGTTTCTTTGAAAACGGAACCAGATAAGCGAATTACCCTGAGAATCTGTCGCCAAATACGACAATAACACCTACTAGACATACGAAGTTTAAAATGTGTTTGAGACGGAAAATGTTCAGTACGTTTCAGTAAAACCATTCTGACAAAAAGTTTTTCATTCCACAATTGTGAAAAAAGATCAACCAACTGACAATGCTGAAATACTAGGAACTACAGTCGAAAGTTCAGCCATGAACCTTTTCGATGTTTACGGTGGATAGCATTTGGAAAATGTCAGGGCGAACCAAACATTAAACATGGAGCCCCCACGTCCTTATGAGTGCAAATAGTCAACTAATGCAATTGCTCAGAGGTAATTTTACAGTAAAAACGCATATATCAAGCACATCTACCCACTGCATTGAACATTTTAGACCAAATGTTGTAAATTATTTTGTTTCATGTCCAAATAAATTCAAAACTCTCTTTTTTTCCACAAGGTTTGCCGGATGTTTTTTCATTCCAGCTTCTCTGTTCTTAATAATACAGTATCTAATAAATTTTTCATATCTTTCAGAGTTTAATCGTAATGTTTCCTTGTTGTCACACCATATGAAGGAAGCCAAGGAAACTATACAAAATCAGTCTTTCAAAGGAATATTGCAGGACAGCAACATGCAAGGTAAAAATGATGCCACACAGATGGCAAAAATCAGTCTTTTGCCAGTTTTTTTGAATAATTTTGCATTTTGTTTGCTAAATTAGCTCCAAATTGCTACAAAATTTTGACATTAACTCGTGACTATTTGTTCTTCACCCCGAAACTGCAATGTTTACAAACAAAGTGGCAAATCACTTTTGAAATTTGCAATTCACCAGGTTGGAAAGTTGCATTTGTTTCATTTCCTCACGAATGCAATGAAACTATTACCAAGGGAAAGCACGAAAAACACTCCTTCGTTTCCAGAAAAAAATCAGTGAAGTTTTTTTTGCTATAAATGGATTTGCGGAACAACACCACAACGAATAAACTGATTTTCAACGCATTGTGACAAACGCGAGTTAGTTGTTGAAACTTGACTGTAGATGACCTGGATTGTGTTTGCTGCCTCACAATGTACCGAAGATGTTGTTTGGTGTTCAAAATGTCTTTCCAATTGGCCGCGTAGTTCATTAATGTGTGTTTGCCTGGAATGAGTTGATCATTGCCGAGCACCAATATGCAATGAAATCTGACAGACTCAAGAGAAGAGTAATGCAGCTCAGGCAGCAAAAGTGGGCCTGCTAGCTGGGAAAATTTCTTGTTGCTTGTGCTGCTGATACATCACGGCCCCGTATTCTGAGTTAGCGTTTCAAAAACAGACCGTTGGAAAATCGATTAGTAAATATGCATCAGACCAGTCATTCATATAAAACGGCTTACAATATTGCAGCAGCAAACACAGATAAACATATGTAACAGTAGTGGTAGCGGTATGAAAACGTTTGAGCGATATAATGAGAATTCACGTATCATTTGCACTAAGGTGCGTGAAAAGTAGAGGAACAAAGAATTATGTGAAGACCTCAGTTCTGGAAAAGATTATATAAATGATTCACACATTTTTTCCCTACAACAGAGTCACCACACGTTTGTCCGAAGGCCACATAAGCTTATGCACAACAGTTCGAGGGCTGGACATCTTACGTAACGTGTTTGTTGGGGACATGTTACATTCTGCCAAGTCAAATGTTGTTATTATTATTTCAATATTAACAAAATAGCTTGGTGGCCCGGATTTGGCTCTCGGGACGTAGTTGGGAGAACCTTGGCTTTCAACACTTTTTGTGACCAGCCCCTATATCAACCAACTTTATCTCAACATTCTCCTTCTAGAATTTCAATTAAGCAAATGTATTACAGTTGTGTACATAAAATATGTTCAGGGCTACATGCCACCCTCCAACCATGCTTCACGACCCCAGTGGGTTCGCGATTCTCATATGTTGATACCCAATGGTTTAGAATAAGATCAAATAATATTGAACAAGTTTGTTAAGTCTTCGTTGTGCGCTCACACCGTGATTGGGATATAACATGTGTAAAACTACAAAGCTTACACCAGTAACCGTCAAACTCCGTTCACTACAAGTCGGAGTAACATCCGAAACACTACAACATAATGAGTATGGTCCGCTGCGGTTTTAAACAGTTACAGAACAGCGTGCAAATGGTTAACACCACACTTTCAGAATACTGGCAACAACATCCCTTTACCAAAAAAATTGTCGCAAAGTCGGTGATGTTGCATCAGCGCGATTCGCTCTGATCTGTCCATCTTACCGAAAGCAAGACAGTCTGCTAACTTGTGGGATTTTGTGCATCATGGACGCTTCTCCTGTTCATCTTCTTTGGCATTAGTGTTAAAAGAGGCCCTCACCTGAGGGCCTTTATTTGTTTCAGTGCGGCGCTGTTCACTTAACATCTTATTAAGTGGAGAGTTTATCACGTTATTCTCTTCTTTCAAGAAATCGAGTAGATCTTTTAAACGTGGCAAGCAGGAGCGCTTCTTGGTGATCTATGCAATGCGACGTCTCCAACGATCTAAAAGCTTAAAGGACAAGCGATTAGATATCTTCACTGAAGGTGGATGGTTGTCAACCTCGGAAAATTGATTAATTTCACTCAATGTCAAATAACAGTCCCTTCAGAATCAAGCGAATGCACGCAGACCATCTTCATCGTTAGCTGCACTCGGGGACCATCAACAGCCCTTTTCACGCAAGCATGAGCGATAGTATAGGACTGACTATATTGCTCGAACAGCAGTCGGCGGGCTTCATTGTAGCCTCTCTGCGGTCGCATTCTAGTTCAGCCTTCAATGAGTTTGCGTGTGTTACCTTTACAATGCTGCAGTAAGAAAGAAACTTTTTGCACATCACCATCCCCCCTTTCATCTGTGATTCGATCTTTCGCACAAAACTAAAAAAATTCATTGGATGCCATCGAAGTACAAAACCTAAGGCTTAAGATGATTAAAATACCTTACCAGCGCAACAACATCAGACGCCTGATGGTGTCTTAGTGGTTGTGTGCGTGGAAAGGAATCCATACCTCGCTGGCGTGGCTCATCTCGAGAATATGTTGCATTTTGAGTCGAAGGTCCGGGCCTAGAAAATGAAGATTGAAGATAATGATCGTTCAACAACGGATCCTGAAACGGAGATCTGTTAAAACGTTCACAAGCCTGGTCTCGATCGTGCTTCGCCACCCAAGGCGAAAGGCTGCGTTGCTGATGACTAACGGAAGAAGACTCTTTAATCCCAATAGCGTCTGCAATAAACGGGCTTGCCTGTAACACAGCTATCACCTGTTGCTGTCGTTGCAGTGGTAAGGGGTTGACCGTCCTTGACCTTGATTCAGGACGTGCACTTGCATCTTCTTTGAACTGGTTAGCAACAACTGTTTCGTGCAAATTGTTTACGGGAACATTAGCATTACCAGCTGATTTCACCAAGGTATTACGAAGCGAAGCGTTGTTACCACGAGGCGCACTTTCCCAGTGTTGCTCGTCGTACTCAGCTGTCTCTTGCTCCTGTCGCACTCGAAGTGATTCGAGATCGCGCTTGCGAGACATTTCGTTCACTTTTCGATGACGTTCGTCTTCGCGTTGCTCTTCATCTCGCCGACGTTGATCCTCGCGCTGTTCTTCCTCTCAACAACGTTGCTCTTCTTCACAGAGTTAATGTTCCGTATGTTCAAGTGCTTCCTCCCGCTCTCTCGCTTCCAGTTGCTCGGTCTCCAGCCGAAACGCTTCTTCACCTTGTTAAAGGCGCAAGGGAGCCATCGCTGCCTTCACTGTAGCGTTGCTCAGTTTCGAACTGGATCTGCTGCATCTGGAGGAGCTGCTCGTCAAACTAGACATATCTAAGACAACAGATAGAGGTTTATAACAAGAAGGATTAACAGGCTCGGCTTCCTTCACGTCACTCGAGTCGTGTTCGTGATCCTTTGCCGAATCCAGAAACCATTAATCAGCCTTACGCCTTAACGTAACATTACGGTTATACACCTCTGTCAATGGGGGAACCGTACTACAAGATGGCAGATCGCTCGTCGGCTCACCTTCGGAAACGTCCTCGGTTGCCATATCAAACTATTCTGCACAGCAGTTAATTATTTAAAGCTGTATGTTGCGTCTTCGGTTTGTGCACGCACCGTGATTGAGACGCAACACGTGCAAAATTCAAAACGCACACCAGTAACCGTCAACTCCGTTTACTACAAGTCAGAATAACAGCCGACACACGACAACACAATGAGCACGGTCCGGTGCGGTTTTAGAATAGTTGCAGAACCGCGTGGAAATGGTTAACACCACACTCTTCAGAAAAATTGGCAACAAATTGCAAGCACGTCGAGACTATTTAAAGAAGCCGTTAAAGAAAAGTAGCGTATAAGCAATAATCGCTAGCGTGGAATGCGGGATTGACCTATCAAAGCAAACGATCCTCCTGAAATCAACACAAGAATTTGCGATGTAACAAATTGGTATAACTCTAATTGGTGAGATATACAAAAAGGAGCAATCACAACGGAATTGCATACCTACACGCGAAAAACATATTTATTTCTGTGGCACTAAGGTCACCATCTTAGTGATGAAAAAGTTGAATTGTTTTCCTAGTTACGATTTGCAACGATGAGTTCTTACCGATAACAAGGGTAACCAAATGTCAATAAAGTTAAAATTTTTCTGCCATTAAGCTTATGAAACGTCCACAAACTAAATTTTATGCTGATACCATCAAGGAATCCCAACTTATCAGGTCAAAAAATGTCAAAGTGTGTTATTAGGTCAAAATTTATCGTTTGGTCAAACTTGTCTTGTGGCACAGTTTTTTCTCCTTATCAATATTTTATTGAAACTGCAACCAGAGACAGTGACATGCTTTTTCAAATTTTGTTGCAATTCTCTAATAATAATAGGTTTGCTGGGATTTATAACGTAATAATATTGTTTTACCCACTACTGGACGGTTTAATATTATGTAGCATAAGCGTGGTAAGGCAGGAAACGTGGCCTTAGAGTGCTTCGTTTGGTAAATGCTCAAACCATTATACATAATATAGTTTCAACTTAGTGGTGTTCGCAGGTTTGATTCTTCTGTAGTTACTTGTTATTAATGTACTTATCAATATATCGCCCCCATAGTTAAGAACAAACATTTTCAATAATTTGAAGCATAGGGTGCATGAATATGCTTTCGGCTTAATCTCAGCACATAAGCCTTAATTATTTTTCAGTTCCAAACGCAGAAAATTTGTAGGTCAAAATAAAGTCAAAATTTGTATTTTATAAAGTCGAAATGTTACGTTTTTAGGTCAAACAATTGGTTGCCCTATTGATAGCAAACACGTTCATGTTGATTTTGATTATGTATAACAACGTTTGGTTGC